>Ga0325411_1005140_pt1 | contig 14541 bp, 6 predicted proteins | sample PopdelMetagenome_13_FD_206181 | JGI IMG/M metagenome (GOLD analysis project Ga0325411, IMG submission 206181) | Populus deltoides microbial communities from Bellville, Georgia, United States - Xylem-PdIQD-R4 | ecosystem: Host-associated > Plants > Phyllosphere > Stem > Wood/Secondary xylem... | reverse complement strand
TCTTCAGTATCACAGGATATATGATAAATTAATTTTTATATTTTTTATTATATATTAAAATATAAAAAAATTAATTTTACCTTGTTAAGTTTATAACTCAAATTATATATTTGATAAATTAACTAAAATTAACCCGGTTTATTTCTTTTACCTCTAGACATGTATAGTAAATAAAATTATTTCAAAATAATTTTTATGCGATTTAATTTAAAATAACAATTAAATAAAAAGCTGAATTGAAAGTGTTTAGATTGGGACCATTATACCAAGATTGATAAAAATATTAAAAAGTTTTGTTCAGACTAGATATTATTTTTTATATATCCCAAATTTTTTGGCTGCAACTCGTAAAGTTAGTGCAAGAAATAAACTAGTATCACCATATTTCGAGTTGCACAGTAATATAATCATTTGACTATTAAATAATATTTTTATTTGAATATATTAAACTTATTATTTTTTTATTGATTTTGAATTTTTAAAAATAAAATGTTAAAAACATACATACATGCATTATTAATTATGAGTGGAACTTAATAATAATAATAATAATAATAATAATAATAATTGGTCAATCGCTAATTTGGAGGCAGAGATTTAATGAGTGGATAAATTTTTATAAGAATATTGTATTATATTGTAATGGTAAGAATACTAAAATGGATTAATGTTTTACTATGGACACAGTCAAACACTGATATTTTTAGTTTTTTTTATTTTTGTTTTTATATTTTTACACTTATGCTTTTAGTTTTTTTTTTTGTTTTTAATTTTTTTTTGTTTTTTTTTTCATTTTAATATCTTTCGGGTTTTTTTTCTTTTAGTGAATTTTTTTTGTTAATGTTAAATTTTTTTATTTAATTATAAGACTCTCATGACACGGATCCTGGGTTTAACGAGTTAACCTGATTTGATGAATTAACTCGAATTTTTTTTTGTTTTTTTTTTCGTTTTAATTAATCTTTTTCGTTTAGTTTATTAATGTTGAATTTCTTTTTATTTAACTATCAGACCGTCATGACACATATCCCGGGTTTGACAGGTTGACCTGGTTTTGGACTGCACAGTGCAGTCTACAATCCAAAGGTTGAGCTGTCTCTTTTTTTTTTCATTTTTTCCCCTTTTTATTTTTATTTATTTTTTGTTGTTTTTTAAGCCTTCGGTTTTTTTTCCTTTTTAATTTGTTTTTTTTCTTTTAATGAATTTTTTTGTTTAATTTAGTTTGTTAATGCTAATTTTTTTATTTAGTTATCAGACTTTCATGACACAAATCCCGAGTTTGACGAGTTAACCCTAAATTTGTTTTTTGCTTTTTTTCATTTTAATTAATTGTTTTTGTTTTGTTTAGTTTGTTAATGTTAAATTTCTTTCTATTTAATTATCAGACCTTCATGACACGTATCCCAGGTTTGACGGGTTAACCCAGTTAATTCTAGGTTAACTCGTCAATTTTTTTTTTATTTAGTTATCAAACTTTCATGACGCGAATCCCAGGTTTGACGGGTTAACCCAGTTACTTCAGATTTGTTTTTTCTTTTTCTTTACAATGTAGTCCACAGTGAAAAGGTTGATGAATTTTGTTTGTTTTTGTTTTTGTTTTTTTCCTTTTTAATTAATTTTTTCGTTTAATTTAGTTTGTTAATGTTAAATTTTTTTTCTATTTAGTTATCAAACATTCATGAAACAAATCCCGGGTTTTACAGGTCAGCCCAGTTAAACCTGTCAATTTTTTTTTCCTATTTGGTTATCAAACTTTCACGACATGAATTCAAGGTTTGACAGGTTAACCTAGTTTAAAGAGTTAACCCAATTAATTCAGATTTTTTTTTTCATTAGTTTTTTTTTCCTGTTGGTTTTTTTTCTTTGTTTTTTTTAAATTAATCTATTTAATTATCACATTTTTATGACACAACTTTGCAGCCAGACCCACATCCAAGGCTATTGAATCTGGTATTGCAGTCAGACTCACTTAAACTTGGGTTATAAAAGTTTAATGTTATTATTAATATTATAAATATTACTCTTAGGTCAGGCATTACAGCCAAACCTAAGATTTCTTGGGTATAGTTTTACAGAAAAACCTAATACTTTTAGATCTTAGTTTTTTTTGATATTTTTTATGCAAAGAAGAAATTATAAGAAAAGTCACTCTTAAACAATGGGCTATAAGAAATGGGCGACAAGCCGATCACAATGAAATAATTTTAGAGAGTAGATACACCTGGCAAACTATCGGTATAAATGTGGATGCTCATCTTCTAAAGCATCCACATAACTGTTCCAGTGACAAATGCATGTCAGGTATGAAGCTAACTGACCTCCGGCGGCCTAAAATGGAACTGGTTAGAGTACCTTAGGTGGGTAGCGCCATCAGTTAAAGAACCTAGCGGTAAACTACTTAGTTGAATCCAATTCAGCAAGCCTCCCCGGCATGTTTCCATCATCTGCTTGACAAAATCATTGATTTGGATCCAATTCTTCAAATTGTTTCTTGAATTCTTCTGCCATTTTTGTCTCCTCGTCTTTGCCAAGTGCACAATTTCTCCAATCAGCCCTCTCCGGCATGTTCAGCAAGCCTGCTAGAACCTGCAAAATATTTCATAATTACCAAGAGGATTTCATGTCCTTAGAAATCACATTCATTACTTCCTAAAAGGAAAGGATTATTCATGCAAGCAGTAAATCAAAGTTATTTTGGAACATAAAGGTTTGACTAGATAATAGCAAAACCAGGTGAAAGGATAGTGGAATTTATTTTACTGCCTGTAAATTACTTTGAAACAGGCAGCTTATTAGCCAATTTTCATTAGAAATGCAAACATAACTTGTCATTTCTCACAAAAAAATGCACATTGCAAAAGTCAGAAAATCAAACAATAAGCAATTGGATTTAGCATCTTACTTCGCGTCCAAATTGGGCTGGAAAATTCTCATTCTCCTCAACTGAATGTGACAATATTGTACCTTCTGTGAGTTCCACATAGAAGAAACTATAGTTCCTATCGAACTGCATCCTTAACCATTCTCTCCCATCTGAACTGTTATTGACTGCAAGGATAACTGAATGAGAATGCTGTTGAAACCCAAGGAATATCAAAAAAAATTTTTAACCCAACCACAGAATATCAAGTATTACTCAAAATTACCCATACAAGCCGTCTTCAAGGTGGCTGAGGTCAACATTAACAGAATACTAAACACCTATACTAGAAAAAGATACTACAGACCAGGAAATTAAAATCATGCAGAAGTAAGACCAAAGACAATTGAAGCTTGTTTTGCACCTTGAACTTCAAACTAAACTTGAAACCAAACTCAACCAAAAGATATACATATTCATGTCATGAAGCTTAGGAGTACATGTAATAAAAAATATGCAAATCATCATCCAGTTGCTGTAATAACATGCATTAAAAACTAGAATGATAGAACTTACACTTCATGACCACAAATTTAAAACCCAACTTTTCTGCAGCCAAGTTACATATATCTTGAACTGCTGCTGCTTTGGTTGATGGAACAGGGACAACCTATGGAAAAGTAGAGAAGAACAAAAAAATGTAAAAGACCAAGGATTAATAAAAACAATACTAAAATAAATAGTAGTGATAATGGAAGTAGATTTTTCATTATTGCTATTGTATCATTCAACCAAAAAGATCTAGACACCCTATGAGAAATAAAGGATGAAATAAAATTAGCAAGTATTTCTTGTGTAAAGAAGTAAAACACACGGTGAAGATCTTTGTGCACTTGTCAACAAAAATATTTCAAGAAAAGCTGGGAGAAAGAGTGGAGTAAGGGAGAGAGAACCATGGATTTTTCACTGCAACGAGTTCTTGTAGAAGTGACAATAGAAGCAATGGATCCTTGAAAGCAATTCAGCAATTTTATTTCATCAAGCATCTGAATACATTAACAATGACTACCTGAATATTAGCATGGCTACTCCGTTTGGAAATCCACTCAAATAAAACAGCTTCCTTTCCTCGGTTCTTGTAATATAACTTCAGACTGTTCAGGAATTTTACCAGCTCAGAGTTACTTTGTTGAGTTAGTGAAAGGGTACACGGTGCATGCTCAATGGGTATTACCAGAACATGATCTTGAACAAGGGGACCTTTAGGCAGTGCACAATAGTAAAATTCTCCTATGCTAATGATTAGATGTGACTCCACGTTGGGGCTTGACAAACAAAACCAACACTCTTTTGACCTGAAACACAATTAGAGGGTTAATTGCTACAAAAATGACCTATATTCAAGTCCTTCAACTTCAGGAAAATCAAGAAAAATAGCAGAACAAAACAAGAAAATCAACATTCAATGCTTCAAGAGAGGATGATTCAAATAACTTGAACCAAAACAAAACATCATTAAGCAATGGACAATTAATTGTAAAAAAAAAAAAACCAACCTGTTACCATTATCATTTTCAGAGCCGCGTCTCCTACGAGAATGGCTCTCACCTTCATTCTGCAAGTTGTGCTTAAAGTTGCAGTCTGGACCTCTTTCACATTTTCCTTTGATAAGGAAATCAAGACAAACACCTCCTAAGTATTGTTCCCTTGCATCCATGTCATGTTGGAAGTTACACTTTTCTCCTCGTGGACATGAACCGGAATATATAAATTTAAAGCATAGCTTATTGCCTTCCCCAGATCCAGATTTATGTCGTTTATGGGAGACATCGTACCTCCAATATTGTGAATCTGACACACTAGCATTAGACCTCTTTGTGACTTCTTCGAGAGCTGTTTTGTCTACTACTAATGTGTATGGAGATAAGGTAGTATTTGGAGGTTTCATGCTAATCTCAGCAGCAGACATTGTAGATGCCGGAGTGGGAGAAATGGCGCGGATATATGTCTGGGAAAAGCAGTGCAGGAACCAACAGTTAAAGAATGCCCAGAAGATAATTCTAAATCGAGTAGGTTGAATAACAACTGCAAGCTAGTCAGAGTATCACTCATAAAATGAGCACCATCTTGTAAAAAATTCATGCTGAACAAGTTCAATATTAAAACGAAGGAGCTTTATGTAACCACTCAAATTGAAAAGAAACTGCAACGAGTATCCTCAAGTAGTCCCAAAACACATCAAAATGGCAGAAAAGTATTGATAAGTCATGCTGAGAACACAAATTCAACCTGCTTATCCTTGTTTCCAACCATAGCAAGACCAAAGAAACGTGTGACATGCACAGCATCAACATTAGAGTATGGTTCACGAGCATAGAAAACACCCTTAGTACCTGCAAAGTGGTAGCTGCCACAAAGAACAACCTTTAATGAGAAAAACAGTATTTAGTAAGCACATGCTCCATTCTAATATCCAACAGGCAGAGAGACAAGAAGAAATAAACATCATTGAAGCATGCAATTGAAGAAGTTGATTCATCAGCAATCATTGCATACCGTGGTTTGATCTCTGCTACTAACTCAGATACGGAAGAATCAGAACCTGTAGTATCCAAGAATCCTGCAGGAATATCAGATGCAGAAGCTCTGTTTGTGACACCACTGGGCCATTCATTAGTAAAATGACATTAAGGAAATCAATCGTTAAAACAAACAAAATTTATGCATAGATAATCACTAATAACAAATGAGATCATCGAGGATATGTTAAAAACAAGTCAACAACTCCAGGTTCCTCGGCCAATGCTCGCAACGCATCAACATCATCTTGACTGTATGTTCCAAAGTGTTGGCCATTTGATGACTGCCTACCGGATAAGTACACAACAGATAAACCTAATAACATACACAGTAAATGTAAATTACAAGAAAATAAATACCAATTTATTGTTTTAGAAAACCCTAACCCTACCCCTCCCCCTACCTCTACCCAACCATACCGTGGAGAGTGAACTTGCCGCTGCCTCTAAGCCAGAAAAGGTTATCGCAAATTTTAAAGCCGTCCATTTTGAAGCCTAAATTGGCGGAGTTTCTGGAAGCAGTGGAGAGGACTTTGGGAGCGGCGACACCGTAGTCGCCGATAAAGTAGGTGGGGAGAGGAATTTGAGAGCGGCCGCCGCCGCCTTCAATGTAGTCCGTTAATTCCTCTAATTGCTCAGCGGAGTCAGGAAAGAACTGCCCCACGCAAAAGAGTGCATCGAATGGGCCCGCCGATTTGTTCACCGATTGGACACGCTTGAAGAGCTGGTTGAGGCGGCCTAAAACGTCACCGCAAAGAAGAATTCTCGGAGGAGACATGATGCTGAAGAGGGGAAAGAGCTGAACCAGGTGAGAAGCAAACTGTGTTAAGAGTAGCCTGATCGAGTCGTACTCAGTAGAGCAAGAAAATAAAAGAAACGGGCCTCCTCCAGATTTTCATTTGAATCTCTTGAATAGTGCGAGAAAAAGTTTTTTTCAAATCATGTTTTGGGCAGTAAAGTATTAGTTTTATATATTTTAAATGATTTTGATAAATTCAAAAAAAATCTTAAAATTCATTTCAAACATATTTTTATAAAAATATTTGAGTTTTTTTTTAAAATTATTTTTCATTTTAAAGAATATTAAATTTATTTCTACTTTTTTATAATTTTAATGTGTTAATATAATTTTTTTTAAATCATGATCCATTTTTAATTAAAAACAATACTATACACCAATCACATACTAAATACATTCTTAATTTATAAGGAATAAAATATATATTTTTAAATATAAAATAGATATTTTACCAATATTAATTGAAAAGCATTACTAATATATTTTAAGTTATGTTTAGTAATAATTGTTTTTTCATTTTTCTTCTCCTTCTCTTATTTTTATTTTCCAATAAAAAATAAAAAATCTTGTTCATTTCTTAAAGTTTTTTTTTTTAATTTTCATCTTAGAAAACTGAAAATATGTTCATATTATTTTGTTTTTTATTTAGAGAAAAATGACAAAAGGAAAATCATGTTCAAATTAACTTGTTTTTCAAGATATTTTTTACATTTACACAAATATTTTCCTTTTCATCTCTTTAAAGTATTTATTTATTTATATTTATTTATTATTTTTTAGAGAGAGAAAAAAATTCAACCTAATTAAATTAAATAAAATACAAGAACAAGCCTTTAGCCACTAAAATTTATAACATCAATAAGCATGTTAACATACTATTACACAGTATTTAAATGGTGTGGGGGAATTACTGTTCCCTCATACCTAAATCACTATGAATTACAACAGTAATTCACAGTGATTCTTTCTTTCTTTATTTTTGCTAACATTTCCTCTTTTTTTTTTTCGGTTTTTTTCTTCTTTTTTTCAATTTTTTTAAACTTTTCTATTTTTTTTAAATTATTTTTGTTGATTTTATTTTTTAAATATTGACCTGATTAAAATTTTTACTTTGTAATTTTTTTTAAAAAATATTGTGGATTGCTGCGATATTTTTCCATATAGTTTTTCTTTTATTTCTTTATTTTTCAAAATTATATTTGTCATTTTTTTTTAATATTGAGCTAATTGATAATTTAGTTTTGTAATTTTTTTTCTTTAAAAAATTGTTGATTGCTTGCTATAATGTTTCTCCGCATGGTTTTTTTATGATTTTCTCCGAAATTATCTTATTTCATTTTATTTTTTAATATTGAGCTGGTTAAAAATTACAGTTACAATATGTGAGGAAAACATTATAACTTACCTCGAAAATTACTGTTGATTGCTACAGTGTTTTTTCCCACATGGTTTTTTTCTGTTTTTTATGTTTTTTCCTAAAATTATCTTTGTCAATTTTATTTTTTAAATATTAAACTGGTTAAGAATTGCAATTACAAGTAAATACAAGTTTTTCCTCACAAAATACTATGGATTGATACAGTTTTTCCTCACATGGTTTTTTTCCAGTTTCTTTTGTGTTTTTTTTGTAATATTTTATTCCAAAATTATCTTCGTCGATTTTTTTTTTTAATATTGAGTTGGTTAGAATTTAACTTTGTAATAAAGCTTAATCATGTGGGGAAAGCATTATAGCTTTGCTCATAAAACATTGTGGATTGCTACAATGTCTCTCCGCATGGTTTTTTTTGTTATAATTTTTTTCAAATTATCCTTTTTAATTTTATTTTTTTTAATATTGAGTTGTTTGTGAATTACAATTACAAGTCATTACAGATAAGACTAAATCATGTGGGGAAGTACTGTAGCTTTCATCATAAAACACTGTGAATTGCTACAGTGTTTCCAACATGATTTTTTTTTCTTTTTTTTGGTGTTTGTTTTGTTATTTTTTTTCTAAAATTGTCTCTGTCTATTTTTTTTCAATATTGAGCTGATTAGGAATTTAGCTTTGTAATTTTTTTCTTTAAAACATTGTGAATTGTTGCAGTGTTTTTCCATGTGATTTTTTTATGTTTTTTTCCAAAATTATCTTTGTCGATTTTTTTTTAATATTGAGTTGGTTAAAAATTATAATTACAATAAAGCTAAATCATATGAGGAAAGCATTGTAGTTTTTCTCACAAAACACTGTAGATTGCTACAATATTTCTTTAAATGGTTTTTTATTTTATTTTATTGGGAAAAGCGCTATAGTTTTCTTCACAAAACATTGTCAATTGCTACAACGTTTTTTCTCATGGGTTTTTTTTCCTTCCAAGATTATATTTGTTGGTTTTTTTTAATATTAAGTTGGTAGAGAATTTAGCTTTGTAATTTTTTTCTTTTTATTAACTGAAAAGCTAAATCATGTGGCGAAAGCACTGTATCTTTCCTTACAAAACACTGTAGATTGCTACAAATCATTTTGTTCAGTCTCTAAGTTTTTTTTATCACCAACACAACTTTTGTTTTTCTTCATGAAATATTTGCTCCATCATACCTTTAATTTCTATTAGTTATCTAGCGCTGGTTCACAATTATAACATTATCAAGTGTATTTGTTTTATAAGCCCGCGGTAGCACGCGGACATATCATCTCGTTCTTAACTATAATATGAAGGAACCTAAATCTTCAATGCCTCGTATCACACAAACAGAACACTAAATAAAGTATAAATTTAGAGATCTAGCTATGATCACAATAGTAATAGTTTAAGGACTAATTTAAATCTTCTTTAAAAGGTAACATGGCTCGTAGTAAAATGCATCAAAATAGACCATGAATCAAAATTATTTTTGCAAAAAAGACAAATAAACATAGCTTAGTATAGCAAAGTAGACAAAAAAAAAACTTTCACAAAGAAATCATTTTTATTTTTTACAAAGTTTCTTTATTGGCCACAAACTTTGACAAGAATAAAGTTGGGTAATCCCAAAACATCGAAGAAGTTTGGACTATTTCAAATTAAGAGAAAAAGATATAACAACAAACTAATATGCAGCAGACATTGATGAAGAGATTGGATAGCAAAACATATATTTTTAAGATGTTATTTGATAATTAACATTGATGAAGAGATATTACTCTAATTTATTTCTCTTCCTAGCTATAATCAAGATGAAGCACTAAAGCAAATCTCAACACTTATTTTATCTATAATTGTTCCAGACATTGATAAAGAGATCGGATAGCAAAACATATATTTTTAAAGATGATATTGGATAATTGACATTAATGATAAGATATTACTCTAATTTATTTCTCTTCCTTGCTATAATCAGGATGAAGTACTAAAGCAAATCTCAACAATTACTTTATCTATAATTGTTACAGACATTGATGAAGAGATTAGATAGCAAAACATATATTTTTAAGATGTTGTTTGACAATTGACATTAACGATAAGATTTTACTCTAATTTATTTCTCTTCCTTGCTATAATCAGGATTAAGCACTAAAGCAAATCTTAACAATTACTTTATCTATAATTGTTCATGAGATTATCAATTCATATAATCAATATATGTAAGTGTGTATATGCAAATGATGATAGTCTATAATTCAAGAAATAATAACAAATATCTCAAATAAAAGAATAAGATAAAAGAATATTATCTTTACAAATATTATAATTTTTTTGTTTGATATAATAAAATAAATAAAAATATGTTTGATCGAGGTGTAGCAACTTAACAAACTAGAGATGCAACTCAAAAGCATATGACTAAAGCACCATTGAATAACAAAATCCAGATAAAGTCAATAGTATATGATATATAAGTATCTTCTATTTATTTATCCATGATATAATTTTTGAATAACTTGTAAGATTGGATAAATAAATACATAAAGCATAGGAAACCCATTTTAAGAAAATGTGAAAGGTTGAAACACATAAAGAGAAGGATGAATTAGGTATTCTAAAACTAAACCCAACAATTCAATTTATTCTAAATAACCACAAAGTACGCAACCACACCATACATCACACAATAACCTTTTCAACCACACTAGCATAAGGTAATAAACTTTCTAACACATATTAACACAATAACATTAAGTTTATCCACAAGGCAATAACAAGCAGATGAAAATGCAAAAATATAAAGAGATAGGAATTAGACATACACATATATTTTATACGGCTTCGATACTAACCACCTACTCTACTTCCCAAACAATAAGTTCGGGCTTTTACTATCACTCACTTTTTATTTCACATGCTAGACCACACCTTATAACTGAATCCTTTTATAGTTTCAAGGTTCAAACCTTTAGAATGATCCTTAATACTGGGCTCAAGATCAAATCCACTAATATTTTTCACAAACAAAGATTGAAACCTAAGGTGGTCTTATTCTAAAAGATAGACCCAAACTTATATAAGCACTCACAGGAAAGCTCATTATCAAAATCCAAGTGGTTATAGTGCCACTTATGCTTTAATAATAAGTTTCACTCAGAAAAATAATAAAAAAGCTTTTATAGTAACTCTATTTGTGTGAGGTAGGAGATGCAATTAATATGTAAGAATAATCAAAGGTAAGCTCAAAGTAAAAAGGATATGGTTATGCAAGAATAGGAATTATAGCTCAATAATTTCAACAATCTTATAAAAGGTGTAAGGAAATGCCTATAAGAAAGAAAGAAAGAAAGACTAGTAGCCATTTAGAGTAAGGAAGAAAAGGCCTAACATTTGAATTTTATAAGTCTAATATACTATATGGTTCAAGCTAAATGTTATAAATTTTTTTTGTCATCTACAAGGTAAAAGTTGGCATCGTAGAACGAGATATTTGAAATGCTTGTCTTATTTATCTAAGTTGGGAAATGAAAGATAAAATAATTTTGAATTTAAATATTGGTGTAAGGATAAGGAAATTTAAATCTTGGTGTATAGACAAGTTAGATATAACTATTACACACTTGAACACAATAGACAATTTAGCTCACTTAAGTGATAAGGTGGTCAACCATTTGTTAAGAAAGTCACTTGGTATAGCAGATGCCTTAAAGAAAAAATTACCCGGCAAGGTTGTTTGATTTACTAGTTGTCTTTTTAGTTTTGTACTTGGTTCGGTTAATTGGTGTACAACATGATGTATGGCTTACTAAATGCTTTAGGAATGATTTGACATTATCATCTACTGTGTCATAACCCAAAATTTGACCCTCAATTCCAAAATATTTTTCCAAAAAAATAAGTAAATTTTTTTTAAAAAAACTGTAATTTTGATGCATTTCAGGTGTTCACACGCCCCGATTTGCGATTCTTAACTATTTTTATCTTGTTATCCTCTCAAAAAATCAATTCCAAAATATTTTTCAAAAAACCCAAAACAAATAAGCAAAAAAAAATGTTTTCGATGCATTTCAGTCGTTCGTACGTCCATTTTATAATTTTTAACTATTTTTACCTTGTTGATGTTTTCTTGAAAAATCAAATTTTTAAAAATATGTTTTTGATGCATTTGCGCTCATTTGTTAATTTCTCAACATCTTTTTGAAAAATAAAAATAAAATCCAAAAACATGTGTATGCTCTACTGAAATTTTGATAAAATTTCCTTTATAAATAGAACATCCCAAGTTATTGACTTATCAAATAGCCACGATCTAATTATCTTGAATCATCATCCACATCAACCATTCATCAATTAAATCCAAACCACACAACATCATATACAATTATTTATATGACATATTAATTATATAATGATAAGGGTTCATATAATATCTTAGCACATATAAACAATGAGTAAAGAGAATAGGTAGTTTAAAGTTCATATGTCTATAATTGAAAGTTAAGCAAATAGATTTTACATGCTTAAACAAAGTTATCTTAGAAGTTAAAATGTATGATATTATACCTAGCATACAAAAGCAAATGTGATAAGGAAATCTACTCTTGACGAGTATGAGATGATCTTGAAAAAAATTACAATAACCAAAATAAATAAATGATAAAATCAAATTGACACATATATATTAGATACAGGTAATTATGTTCTATTTTCTTCATGTTCCATCTGTAATCTGAGTCCCTAGTTAATACCGATACCAATTTTCAATTTGATATCATTAACTTTTGTTCCGATAATTAGCAATCACATTTTCTAATACATGTCAATGTCAATGAACTCATTGGCATCATTAGCTTTTCCAATACCCGAAATTAGAAAAACAAGTTCATTTTCCAATTATATTTGTTTTCTATTAATGTTGATGCCAATAAACCTCATCGATATCATTTGTCTCCCAAACTAGAAATGACTAATTAATTTTAAGGAATGTCAATACCAATATAACTCGTTGGTATCATTAGTTTCCCAACCAGAAATAACTAATCAAATTTGAAAAATACCGATATTAATGTAACCTATTGGTATCATTAGTCTCCTAAACCAAAAATAACTAATCAAATTTGAGAAATGTCGATGTCAATAGAACCCATTAGTATCAATAGTCTCCCAAACAAAAAATAACTAATCAAATTTAAAAAAATTCGATACCAATGTAACCCATTAGTATCATTAGTCTCCCAAACTAGGAATAACTAATCAAATTCCTTAGTATTGTCATTTATCCATTTTGTCAATGCTGATGCCAATGTACTTATTAACATCATTAGCCTCTATAACTTGGAAAAACTAATTAAATTCAAGTAAATACCGATAGCAGTGTATTATAATGATATCATTAACTTCAAAATTATATTGGACAACTAGTCAAATTCACATTCTTTTTCTTATTCTTTCACTCTTTTTATTCTTTTATACCTTAATCTTGATTTGCAAATTAAAGAAAATTATAGATAAAACATTTCAAGCTACTCAAATAAAAATGTTATGGTGTAGGACATCTACCTAGCACCCGTACTCTCACTTGACTCCTTGCTATTGTCTAGATCCCGTGGTCTCTCCTACACTTAAAGGATTTAGAATCATCACAACATTTCATATTTTTAATTCTTTATATTGAAAACTTTATAAACAAGAAGTTATATACAAACCCACATTCTTCTTTTTAATAATTTAACTTTAGCCAAAAAACAGATTGTGTGTGTCTACTTATTCTATGCTTGAATTACTTGTTTATGAAGCATATATGAGAGGATTCATGGAATATTTTAAGCGTTGTTAAGACTTTAGATGTTTTGCATGATAACTTTTATTAGCCTAAGATGAAATGAGATGTTAAAAGAATTTGTGATAGGTGCATAACATATAGACAATATAAGTCTAAAGTTTTGCCTATTGGTTTGTATATTTCTTTATCAGTATCTAAGAAACCTTGAGTTAATATATCTATTAATTTTATTTTAGATTTGCTTAGGTCAAAAAAGGTAGGAATTCTATTTTTGTGATTGTAGATATGTTTTCTAAGATGATGCATTTTATATCTTGTCATAAAACTGATGTTGCAGCTAATATAACGAACTTATTTTTTATGGAGATACTTCAACTTCATGGGGTTCTTAGAAGCATTGTGTCTTAACATGTTTTAAGTTTCTTAGCTACTCTTGGAAGGTTTTGTGGAGTAAGTTGGGAACAAAATTATTATTTTCTACCACTTGTAATCCACATAATGATCAAATTGAAGTAGTTAATAAGACTTTGACTACGTTGTTAATCATTTAAGAGAATTTGAAGAATTAGGAAGATTGTCTCCCATTTATTGAATTTCATACAATAAGAGTATACATTCTACTACTAATTGTTATTCTTTTGAAATTATTTATAGCTTTAATCATTTAACTCCTTTGGATCTAATTCTTTTACCTATTGATGAAAAGGTTCGTCTTGAAGAAAATAAAAAGGCTTAGGTACTGAAGGTCTTCATGAGAGTGTATGAAAACATATAAAGAAAAAGAATGAGTAATAGGCATTCAAAACTAATAAAGAAATAAAAAAGGGTTATCTTTGATTCGGGTGATTGGTTTGAGTGTATTTGCACAAGAAAAGGTTTCCTAAATATAGGAGATCTAAGTTAATGTTAAAAAGAGATAGACCATTCTAAATTCTTAAAAGAATTAAAGACAATGCCTACAAAATGAATCTGCCAAGAGAGTATGGTGTTAGTGAAACTTATAATATTTCTTCTCTCTTTGTTTGATGTACATAATGATTTGAGGTCGAATTCTTTTAAGGAGAAAAAGGATGATGCAATCTAAACTACACCACAAGATTTGATAGAATTTATAGATGAGCCAATTACAATAT
>Ga0325411_1005138_pt1 | contig 14541 bp, 5 predicted proteins | sample PopdelMetagenome_13_FD_206181 | JGI IMG/M metagenome (GOLD analysis project Ga0325411, IMG submission 206181) | Populus deltoides microbial communities from Bellville, Georgia, United States - Xylem-PdIQD-R4 | ecosystem: Host-associated > Plants > Phyllosphere > Stem > Wood/Secondary xylem... | reverse complement strand
TCAGAATCTGCTTTCAGAGGAGGCGAATGGATTCTGCAGCCCAAACAGCCCCAGGTGACTCATAAACATTCTAGGAAAACTGAGTCGCTACCCTCTCAGAAGTAGCCCTCGAAACTCTTTTCATATGTGACGAATGGATTCGTAAGCCCCCACAGCCCCTGTTGACTCATAAACAGTCATGGAAAACTGACTCGCTGCCCATTCAGATATAGCCCCCGAAACTGCTTTCACAGGTGGCGAATGGATTTGGCAGCCCAAACAGCCCCTGGTGACTCATAAACAGTCTAGGAAAACCGAGTCACTGCCATATCAGAAGTAGCCCTGGAAACTCTTTTCACATGTGACGAATTGATTCGTAAGCCCCCACAGCCCCTGTTGACTCATAAACAGTCTAGGAAAACCGAGTCGCTGCCCTATCAGAAGTAGCCCGCGAAACTATTTTCACATGTGACGAATGGATTCGTAAACCCCCACAGCCCCTGTTGACTCATAAACAGTCAAAGAAAACTGACTCGCTGCCCATTCAGATATAGCCCCCGAAACTACTTTCAGAGGTGGCGAATGTATTCGTCAGCACCCACAGCCCCTGTTGACTCATAAACAATCAAGGAAAACTGACTCGCTGCCCATTCAGATATATCCCCCGAAACAGCTTTCACAGGTGGCGAATGGATTCGGCAGCCCAAACAGCCCCTGGTGACTCATAAACAGTCTAGGAAAACCGTGTCGCTGGCCTATCAGAAGTAGCCCGGGAAACTCTTTTCACATGTGACGAATGGATTCGTAAGCCCAGAGCCCCTGTTGACTCATAAACAGTCAAGGAAAACTGACTGGCTGCCCATTCAGATATATCCCCCAAAACAGCTTTCACAGGTGGTGAATGGATTCGGCAGCCTAAACAGCCCCTGGTGACTCATAAACAGTCTAGGAAAACCGAGTGACTACCCTATCAGAAGTAGCCCGCGAAACTCTTTTCACATGTGATGAATGGATTCGTAAGCCCCCACAGCCCCTATTGACTCATAAACAGTCAAGGACAACTGACTTGCTGCCCATTCAGATATAGCCCCCGAAACTGCTTTCACAGGTGGTGAATGGATTTGGCAGCCCATACAGCCCGTAGTGACTCATAAACAGTCTAGGAAAACCGAGTCGCTGCCCTATCAGAAGTAGCTCGCGAAACTCTTTTCACATGTGATGAATGGATTCGTAAGCCCACACAGCCCCTGTGAACTCATAAATAGTCAAGCAAAACTGACTTGCTGCCCATTCAGATATAGCCCACGAAACTACTTTCAGAGGTGGCGTATGGATTCGTCAGCACTCACAGCCCCTGTTGACTCATAAATAATCAAGGAAAACTGACTCGCTGCCCATTCAAATATAACCCCCGAAACTGCTTTCACAAGTGGCGAATGGATTCGGCAGCCAGACAGCCCCTGGTGACTCATAAACAGTCTAGGAAAACCGAGTCGCTGCCCTAATAGAAGTAGCCTTCGAAACTCTTTCCACATGTGACGAATGAATTCGTAAGCCACCAGAGCCCCTGTTGACTCAAAAACAGTCAAGGAAAACTGATTCGCTGCCCATTCAGATAGAGCCCTTGAAACTGCTTTCACAGGTGGCGAATGGAGTCGGCAGCCCAAACAACCCCTGGTGACTCATAAACAGTCTAGGAAAACCGAGTCGCTGCCCTATCAGAAGTAGCCCTGGAAACTCTTTTCACATGTGACGAATGGATTCCTAAGCCCCAGAGCCCCTGTTGACTCATAAACAGTCAAGGAAAACTGACTCGCTGCCCATTCAAATATAACCCCTGAAACTGCTTTCACATGTGGCGAATGGATTCGGCAGCCAAACAGCCCCTCGTGACTCATAAACAGTCTAGGAAAACCGAGTCGCTGCCCTAATAGAAGGAGCCCTCGAAACTCTTTCCACATGTGACGAATGAATTCGTAAGCCACCACAGCCCCTGTTGACTCATAAACAGTCAAGGAAAACTGACTCGCTGCCCATTCAGATAGAGCCCCCGAAAATGCTTTCAAAGGTGGCGAATGGATTCGGCAGCCCAAACAGCCCCTGGTGACTCATAAACAGTCTAGGAAAACCGAGTCGCTGCCCTATCAGAAGAAGCCCACGAAACTCTTTTCACATGTGACGAATGGATTCGTAAGCCCCCACAGCCCCTATTGACTCATAAACAGTCAAGGACAACTGACTTGCTGCCCATTCAGATATAGCCCCCAAAACTGCTTTCACAGGTGGTGAATGGATTTGGCAGCCCATACAGCCCGTAGTGACTCATAAACAGTCTAGGAAAACCGAGTCGCTGCCCTATCAGAAGTAGCTCGCGAAACTCTTTTCACATGTGATGAATGGATTCGTAAGCCCACACAGCCCCTGTGAACTCATAAACAGTCAAGCAAAACTGACTTCCTGCCCATTCAGATATAGCCCACGAAACTACTTTCAGAGGTGGCGTATGGATTCGTCAGCACTTACAGCCCCTGTTGACTCATAAATAATCAAGGAAAACTGACTCGCTGCCCATTCAAATATAACCCCCGAAACTGCTTTCACAAGTGGCGAATGGATTCGGCAGCGAGACAGCCCCTGGTGACTCATAAACATTCTAGGAAAACCGAGTCGCTGCCCTAATAGAAGTAGCCTTCGAAACTCTTTCCACATGTGACGAATGAATTCGTAAGCCACCAGAGCCCCTGTTGACTCAAAAACAGTCAAGGAAAACTGACTCGCTGCCATTCAGATATAGCCCCTGAAACTGCTTTCAAAGGTGCCGAGTGGATTCGGCAGCCCAGACAGCCCCTGGTGACTCATAAACAGTCTAGAAAAACCGAGTCGCTGCCCTATCAGAAGTAGCCCTTGAAACTCTTTTCACATGTGACGAATAGATTCGTCAGCCCCTGTTGACTCATAAACAATCAAGGAAAACTGACTCGTTGCCCATTCAAATATACCCCCGAAACTGCTTTCACATGTGGCGAATTGATTCTGCAGCCCAAACAGCCCCTGGTGACTCATAAACAGTCTAGGAAAACCGAGTCGCTGCCCTATCAGAAGTAGCCCTCGAAACTCTTTTCACATGTGACGAATGGATTCGTAAGCCCCTGTTGACTCATAAACAATCAAGGAAAACTGACTCGCTGCCCATTCACATATAACCCCCGAAACTGCTTTCGCATGTGGCGAATGGATTCGACAGCCCAAACAGCCCCTGGTGACTCATAAACAGTCTAGGAAAATCGAGTCGCTGCCCTATCAGAAGTAGCCTGCCAAACTCTTTTCACATGTGACGAATGGATTCGTATGTACCCACAGCCCCTGTTGACTCATAAACAGTCAAGGAAAACTGACTCGCTACCCATTGAGATATAGCCCCCGAAACTACTTTCAGAGGTGGCGAGTGGATTCGTCATCCCCCACAGCCCCTGTTGACTCATAAACAGTCAAGGAAAACTGACTCGCTGCCCTTCAGATATAGCCCCTGAAACATCTTTCAGAGGAGGCGAATGGATTCCGCAGCCCAAAATGCCCCAGGGGACTCATAAACATTCTAGGAAATCTGAGTCGCTGCCATCTCAGAAGTAGCCCTCGAAACTCTTTTCACATGTGACGAATGGATTCGTCAGCCCCTGTTGACTCATAAACAATCAAGGAAAACTGACTCGCTGCCCATTCAAATATAACCCCCGAAACTGCTTTCACATGTGGCGAATGGATTCGGCAACCCATACAGCCCCTGGTTACTCATAAACAGTCTAGGAAAACTGAGTCGCTGCCCACTCAGAAGTAGCCCTTGAAACACTTTTCACATGTGACGAATGGATTCGTAAGCCCCCACAGCACCTGTTAACTCATAAACAGTCATGGAAAACTGACTCGCTGCCATTCAGATATAGCCCCTGAAACTACTTTCAAAGGTGCCGAGTGGATTCGGCAACCCAGACAGCCCCTGGTGACTCATAAACAGTCTAGGAAAACTGAGTCGCTGCCCTAATAGAAGTAGCCCTCGAAACTCTTTTCACATGTGACGAATGAATTCGTAAGTCGCCACAGCCCCTGTTGACTTATAAACAGTCAAGGAAAACTAACTCGCTGCCCATTCAGATATAGCCCCCGAAACTGCTTTCACAGGTAGCGAATGGATTCGGCAGCCCATACAGCCCCTGGTTACTCATAAACAGTCTAGGAAAACTGAGTCGCTGCCCACTCAGAAGTAGCCCTTGAAACACTTTTCACATGTGACGAATGGATTCGTAAGCCCCCACAGCCCCTGTTGACTCATAAACAGACAAGGAAAACTGACTCGCTGCCATTCAGATATAGCCCCCGAAACTGCGTTTACAGGTGGCGAGTGGATTCGGCAGCCAAAACAGCCCCTGGTGACTCATAAATAGTCTAGGAAAACTGAGTCGCTGCCTTCTCAGAAGTAGCCCTGGAAACTCTTTTCACATGTGACGAATGGATTCGTAAGCCCCTATTGACTCATAAACAATCAAGGAAAACTGACTCACTGCGCATTCAAATATACCCCCGAAACTGCTTTCACATGTGGCGAATTGATTCGGCAGCCCAAACAACCCCTGGTGACTCCTAAACAGTCTAGGAAAACTGAGTCGCTGCCCTCTCAAAAGTAGCCCTCGAAACGCTTTCCACATGTGACGAATGGATTCGAAACCCCCACAGCCCCTGTTGACTCATAAACAGTCAAGGAAAACTGACTCGCTGCCCATTCAGATATAGCCCCCGAAACTGCTTTCACAGGTGGCGAATGGATTCGGCAGCCCAAACAGCCCCTGGTGACTCATAAACATTCTAGGAAAACCGAGTCGCTGCATTATCAGAAGTAGCCCTCGAAACGCTTTTCACATGTGACTAATGAATTCGAAAGCCCCCACAGCCCCTGTTGATCCATAAACTGTCAAGGAAAACTGACTCGCTGCCCATTCAGATATAGCCCTCGAAACTGCTTTCACATGTGGCGAATGGATTCGGCAGCCCAATCAGCCCCAGGTGACTGATAAACAGTCTAGGAAAACCGAGTCGCTGCCCTATCAGAAGTAGCCCTCGAAACTCTTTTCACATCTGACGAATGGATTCGTAAGCCCCCACAGCCCCTGTTGACTCATAAACAGTCAAGGAAAACTGACTCGCTGCCATTCAGATAAAGACCCCGAAACTCCTTTCACAGGAGGCGAATGGATTCTCCAGCCCAAAAAGCCCGAGGTGACTCATAAACATTCTAAGAAAACTGAGTCGCTGCCCTCTCAGAAGTAGCCCTCGAAACTCTTTTCACATGTGACGAATGGATTCGTCAGCCCCTGTTGACTCATAAACAATCAAGGAAAGCGGACTCGCTGCCCATTCACATATAACCCTCGAAACTGCTTTCACATGTGGCAAATGGATTCGGCAGCCCAGACAGCCCCTGGTGACTCATAAACAGTCTAGGAAAACCGAGTCGCTGCCCTATCAGAAGTAGCCCTCGAAACTCTTTTCAAATGTGACGAATGGATTTGTAAACCCCCACAGCCCCTGTTGACTCATAAACAGTCATGGAAAACTGACTCGCTGCTCATTCAGATATAGCCCCCGAAACTGCTTTCACAGGTGGCGAATGGATTCGGCAGCCCAAACAGCCGCTGGTGATTCATAAACAGTCTAGGAAAACCGAGTCGCTGCCCACTCAGAAGTAGCCCTCGAAACTCGTTTCACATGTGACGAATGGATTCGTCAGCCCCTGTTGACTCATAAACAATCAAGGAAAACTGACTCGCTGCCCATTCAAATATACCACGAAACTGCTTTCACATGTGGCGAATGGATTCGACAGCCTAAACAGCCCCTGGTGACTCAAAAACAGTCCAGTAAAACTTAGTCGCTGCCCACTCAGAAGTAGCCCTCGAAACTCGTTTCACATGTGACGAATGGATTCGTCAGCCCCTGTTGACTCATAAACAATCAAGGAAAACTGACTCGCTGCCCATTCAAATATACCCCCGAAACTGCTTTCACATGTGGCGAATGGATTCGACAGCCCAAACAGCCCCTGGTGACTCAAAAACAGTCTAGTAAAACTGACTCGCTGCCCTCTCAGAAGTAGCCCTCGAAACTCTTTTCACAGGTGGCGAATGGATTCATAAGCCCCCACAGCCCCTGTTGACTCATAAACAGTCAAGGAAAACTGACTCGCTGCCCATTCAGATATAGCCCCTGAAACTGCTTTCAGAGGAGGCGAATGGATTCTGCAGCCCAAAATGCCCCAGGTGACTCATAAACATTCTAGGAAAACTGAGTCGCTGCCTTCTCAGAAGTAGCCCTTGAAACTCGTTTCACATGTGACGAATGGATTCGTCAGCCCCTGTTGACTCATAAACAATCAAGGAAAACTGACTCGCTGCCCATTCACATATAACCCCCGAAACTGCTTTCGCATGTGGCGAATGGATTCGACAGCCCAAACACCCCCTGGTGACTCATAAACAGTCTAGGAAAATCGAGTCGCTGCCCTATCAGAAGTAGCCCGCGAAACTCTTTTCACATGTGACGAATGGATTCGTAAGTCCCCACAGCCCCTGTTGACTCATAAACAGTCAAGGAAAACTGACTCGCTGCCCATTGAGATATAGCCCCTGAAACTACTTTCAGAGGTGGCGAATGGATTCATCATCCCCCACAGCCCCTGTTGACTCATAAACAGTCAAGGAAAACTGACTCGCTGCCCCTTCAGATATAGCCCCTGAAACTGCTTTCAGAGGAGGCGAATGGATTCTGCAGCCCAAAATGCCCAGGTAACTCATAAACATTCTAGGAAAACTGAGTCGCTGGCCTCTCAGAAGTAGCCCTCCAAACTCTTTTCACATGTGACGAATGGATTCGTAAACCCCCACACCCCTGTTGACTCATAAACAATCAAGCAAAATTGACTCGCTGCCCATTCAAATATAACCCCCGAAACTGCTTTCACATGTGGCGAATGGATTCGGCAGCCCAGACAGCCCCTGGTGACTCAAAAACAATCTAGGAAAACCGAGTCGCTGCCCTAATAGAAGTAGCCCTCGAAACTCTTTTCACATGTGACGAATGAATTCGTAAGTCGCAACTGCCCCTGTTGACTTATAAACAGTCATGGAAAACTGACTCGCTGCCCATTGAGATATAGCCCCCGAAACTGCTTTCACAGGTGGCGAATGGATTCGGCAGCCCAAACAGCCCCTGGTTACTCATAAACAGTCTAGGAAAACTGAGTCGCTGCCCACTCAGAAGTAGCCCTCGAAACACTTTTCACATGTGACGAATGGATTCGTAAGCCCCCACAGCGCCTGTTCACTCATAAACAGTCATGGAAAACTGACTCGCTGCCCATTCAGATATAGCCCCCGAAACTGCTTTCACAGGCGGCGAATGGATTCGGTAGCCCAAACAGCCCCTGGTGCCTCATAAACAATCTAGGAAAATCGAGTCGCTGCCCTATCAGAAGTAGCCCTCGAAACTCTTTTCACATGTGACGAATGGATACGTCAGCCCCCACAGCCCCTCTTGACTCATAAACCGTCAAGGAAAACTGACTCGCTGCCCATTCAGATATAGCCTCCGAAACAGCTTTCACAGGTAGCGAATGGATTCTACAGCCCAAACACCCCTGGTGACTCCTAAACAGTCTAGGAAAACTGAGCCGCTGCCTTCTCAAAAGTAGCCCTCCAAAACGCTTGCCACATGTGACGAATGGATTCGTAAACCCCCACAGCCCCTGTTGACTCATAAACAGTCAAGGAAAACTAACTCGCTGCCCATTCAGATATAGCCCCCGAAACTGCTTTCACAGGTGGCGAATGGATTCGGCAGCCCAAATAGCCCCTGGTGACTCATAAACAGTCTAGGAAAACCGAGTCGCTGCATTATCAGAAGTAGCCCTCGAAACTCTTTTCACATGTGACGAATGAATTCGTAAGCCCCCACAACCCCTGTTGAGTCATAAACAGTCAAGGAAAACTGACTCGCTGCCCATTCAGATATAGCCCCCGAAACTGCTTTCACATGTGGCGAATGGAATTGGCAGCCCAAACAGCCCCTGGTGACTTCTAAACAGTCTAGGAAACCCAAGTCGATGTCCTATCAGAAGTAGCCCTCGAAACTCTTTTCACATTTGACGAATGGATTCGTCAGCCCCTGTTGACTCATAAATAGTCAAGAAAAACTGTCTCGCTGCCCATTCAGATGTAGCCCCTGAATCTGCTTTCACATGTGGTGAATGGATTCGGCAGCCCAAACAGCCCCTGGTGACTCATAAACAGTCTAGGAAAACCGAGTCGCAGCATTATCAGAAGTAGCCCTCGAAACTCTTTTTACATGTGACGAATGAATTCGAAAGCCCCCACAGCCCCTGTTGATCCATAAAATGTCAAGGAAAACTGACTCGCTGCCCATTCAGATATAGCCCTCGAAACTGCTTTCACATGTGGCGAATGGATTCGGCAGCCCAAACAGCCCCTGGTGACTGATAAACAGTCTAGGAAAACCGAGTGGCTGCCCTATCAGAAGTAGCCCTCGAAACTCTTTTCACATCTGACGAATGGATTCGTAAGCCCCCACAGCCTCTGTTGACTCATAAACAGTCAAGGAAAACTGACTCGCTGCCATTCAAATATAGCCCCCGAAACTACTTTCGCAGGAGGCGAATGGATTCTACAGCCCAAAAAGCCCGAGGTGACTCATAAACATTCTAGGAAAACTGAGTCGCTGCCCTCTCAGAAGTAGCCCTCGAAACTCTTTTCACATGTGACGAATGGATTCGTCAGCCCCTGTTGACTCATAAACAATCAAGGAAAACTGACTCGCTGCCCATTCAAATATAACCCCCGAAACTGCTTTCACATGTGGCGAATGGATTCGGCAGCCCAAACAGCACCTGGTGACTCATAAACAGTCTAGGAAAACTGAGTCGTTGCCCTCTCAAAAGTAGCCCTCGAAACTCTTTTCACATGTCACGAATGGATTCGTAACCCCCACAAACCTGTTGACTCATAAACAGTCAAGGAAAACTAACTCGCTGCCCATTCAGATATAGCCCCCGGATCTGCTTTCACAGGTGGCGAATAGATTCGGCAGCCCCAACAGCCCCTGGTGACTCATAAACAGTCTAGGAAAACCGAGTGCTGCCCTATCAGAAGAAGCCAGCGAAACTCTTTTCACATGTGACGAATGGATTTCTAAGCCCCCACAGCCCCAGTTGACTCATAAACAGTCAGGAAAAGTGACTCGCTGCCCATTCAGATATAGCCCCCGAAACTGCTTTCACAGGTGATGAATGCATTAGTCGGTCCACACAGCCCCTTTTGACTTATAAACAGTTAAGGAAAACGGAGTCGCTGCCCACTCCGAAGAAGCCCTCAAAACACTTTTCACATGTGACGAATGGATTCGTAAACCCCCACATCCCCTGTTGACTCATAAACAGTCTAGGAAAACCGAGTCGCCGCCCTATCAGAAGTAGCCCTCGAAACTCTTTTCACATGTGACGAATGGATTCGGAAGCCCCCACAGCCCCTGTGGACTCATAAACCGTCAAGGAAAACTGACTCGCTGCCCATTCAGATATAGCCCCCGAAACTGCTTTCACAGGTGACGAATGCATTAGTCAGTCCACACAGCCCCTTTTGACTTATAAACAGTCAAGGAAAACGGAGTCGCTGCCCACTCCGAAGAAGCCCTCAAAAGTCTTTTCACATGTGACGAATGGATTCGTGAGCCCCTGTTGACTCATAAACAATCAAGGAAAACTAACTCCTGCCCATTCAAATATAACCCCCCGAAACTGCTTTCACATGTGGCGAATGGATTCGGCAGCCCAGACAGCCCCTGGTGACTCATAAACATTCTAGGAAAACCGAGTCGCTGCCGTAATAGAAGTAGCCCTCGAAACTCTTTTCACATATGTCGAATGGATTCGTCAGCTCCCATAGCCCCTGCAGACTCGTAAACAGTCAGGAAAAACTGACTCGCTGCCCATTCAGATATAGCCCCCGAAACTGCTTTCACAGGTGGCGAATGGATTCGTTAGCCCAAACAGCCCCTGGTGACTCATAAACAGTCTAGGAAAACTGAGTCGCTGCCCCCTCAGAAGGAGCCCTCGAAACTCTTTTCACACGTGACGAATGGATTCGTCAGCCCTTGATGACTCATAAACAGTCAAGGAAAACTGACTCGCTGCCGAGTCAAAAATGGCCCCCGAAACACCTTTCAAAGGTGACAAATGCATTCGTCAGCCCACACAGCCCCTTTTGACTCATAAACAGTCAAGGAACACTGAGTCGCTGCCCACTCCGAAAAAGCCCTCGAAACTCTTTTCATAGGTGATGAATTGATTCGTCAGCCCCCACAGCCCATGCTGACTCGTAAACAGTCAGGAAAAGTGACTCGCTGCCGAGTCAAAAATGGCCCTCGATACTCCTTTCACAGGTGACGAATGCATTAGTCAGCCCACACAGCCCCTGGTGACTCATAAACAGTCTAGGAAAACTGAGTCGCTGCCCACTCAGAAGGAGCCCTCGAAACTCTTTTCACACGTGACGAATGGATTCGTCAGCCCCTGTTGACTCATAAACAGTCAAGGAAAACTGACTCGCTGCCGAGACAAAAATGGCCCCCGAAACACCTTTCAAAGGTGACGAATGCATTCGTCAGCCCCCACAGCCCCTGCTGACTCATAAATAGTCAAGAAAAACTGACTCGCTGCCCATTCATATATAGCCACCAAAACTGCTTTCATAAGTGGCGAATGGATTCGACAGCCCAAACAGCCCGTGGTGACTCATAAACAGTCTAGGAAAACTGAGTCGGTGCCCCCTCAAAAGTAGCCCTCGAAACTCTTTTCACATATGTCGAATGGATTCGTCAGCCCCCACAGCCCCTGCAGACTCCTAAACAGTCACGAAAAACTGACTCGCTCCCCATTCAGATATAGCCCCCGAAACTGCTTTCACAGGTGGCGAATGGATTCGGCAGCCCAAACAGCCCCTGGTGACTCATAAACAGTCTAGGAAAACTGAGTCGCTGCCTACTCAGAAGGAGCCCTCGAAACTCTTTTCACACGTGACGAATGGATTCGTCAGCCCCTGTTGACTCATAAACAGTCAAGGAAAACTGACTCGCTCCCGAGTCAAACATGGCCCCCGAAACACCTTTCAAAGGTAACGAATGCATTCGTCAGCCCACACACCCCTTTTGACTCATAAACAGTCAAGGAACACTGAGTCGCTGCCCACTTCGAAGAAGCCCTCGAAACTCTTTTCATAGGTGATGAAAGGATTCGTCAGCCCCCACAGCCCCTGTTGACTCATAAACAGTCAAGGAAAACTAACTCGCTGCCGAGTCAAAAATGGCCCCCGAAACACCTTTCACTGGTGACAAATGCATTCGTCAGCCCACACAGCCCCTTTTGACTCATAAACAGTCAAGGGAAACTGAGTCGCTGCCCACTCCGACGAAGCCCTCGAAACTCGTTTCACATGTGACGAATGGATTCGTCAGCCCCTGTTGACTAATAAACAATCAAGGAAAACTGACTCGCTGCCCATTCAAATATAACCCCCGAAACTGCTTTCACATGTGGCGAATGGATTCGGCAGCCCAAACAGCACCTGGTGACTCATAAACAGTTTAGGAAAACGGAGTCGTTGCCCTCTCAAAAGTAGCCCTCGAAACTCTTTTCACATGTCACGAATGGATTCGTAAGCCCCCACAGCCCTGTTGACTCATAAATAGTCAAGGAAAACTAACTCGCTGCCCATTCAGATATAGCCCCCGGATCTGCTTTCACAGGTGGCGAATAGATTCGGCAGCCCCAACAGCCCCTGGTGACTCATAAACAGTCTAAGAAAACCGAGTGCTGCTCTATCAGAAGAAGCCAGCGAAACTCTTTTCACATGTGACGAATGGATTTCTAAGCCCCCACAGCCCCAGTTGACTCATAAACAGTCAGGAAAAGTGACTCGCTGCCCATTCAGATATAGCCCCCGAAACTGCTTTCACAGGTGATGAATGCATTAGTCGGTCCACACAGCCCCTTTTGACTTATAAACAGTTAAGGAAAACGGAGTCGCTGCCCACTCCGAAGAAGCCCTCAAAACACTTTTCACATGTGACGAATGGATTCGTAAACCCCCACATCCCCTGTTGACTCATAAACAGTCTAGGAAAACCGAGTCGCTGCCCTATCAGAAGTAGCCCTCGAAACTCTTTTCACATGTGACGAATGGATTCGGAAGCCCCCACAGCCCCTGTTGACTCAAAAACAGTCAAGGAAAACTGACTTGCTGCCCATTCAGATATAGCCCCCGAAACTGCTTTCACAGGTGGCGAATGGATTCGACAGCCCAAACAGCCCGTGGTGACTCATAAACAGTCTAGGAAAACTGAGTCGCTGCCCCCTCAAAAGTAGCCCTCGAAACTCTTTTCACATATGTCGAATGGATTCGTCAGCCCCCACAGCCCTTGCTGACTCGTAAACAGTCAGGAAAAGTGACTCGCTGCCCATTCAAATATAGCCCCCGAAACTGCTTTCACAGGTGGCGAATGGATTCGGCAGCCCAAACAGCCCCTGGTGAATCATAAACAGTCTAGGAAAACTGAGTCGCTGCCCATTCAGAAGGAGCCCTCGAAACTCTTTTCATAGGTGACGAATGGATTTGTCAGCCCCCACAGCCCCTGTTGACTGATAAACAGTCAAGGAAAACTGACTCGCTGCCCATTCAGATATAGCCACCAAAACTGCTTTCACAGGTGGCGAATGGATTCGGCAGCCTAAACAGCCCCTGGTGACTCATAAACAGTCGAGGAAAACTGAGTCCCTGCCCACTCAGAAGTAGCCCTCGAAACTTTATTCACACGTGACGAATGGATTCATCAACCCCTGTTGACTCATAAACAGTCAAGGAAAACTGACTCGCTGCCGAGTCAAAAATGGCCCCCGAAACACCTTTCACAGGTGACGAATGCAATCGTCAGCCCACACAGCCCCTTTTGACTCATAAACAGTCAAGGAAAACTGACTCGCTGCCCATTCAGATATAGCCACCAAAACTGCTTTCACAGGTGGCGAATGGATTCGGCAGCCCAAACAGCCCCTGCTGACTCATATACAGTCCAGGAAAACTGAGTCGCTGCCCATTCAGAAGGAGCCCTCGAAACTCTTTTCATAGGTGACGAATGGATTTGTCAGCCCCCACAGCCCCTGTTGACTGATAAACAGTCACGGAAAACTGACTCGCTGCCCATTCAGATATAGCCACCAAAACTGCTTTCACAGGTGGCGAATGGATTCGGCAGCCCAAACAGCCCCTGCTGACTCATATACAGTCCAGGAAAACTGAGTCGCTGCCCACTCAGAAGTAGCCCTCGAAACTCTTTTCACACATGACGAATGGATTCGTCAGCCCCTGTTGACTCATAAACAATCAAGGAAAACTGACTCGCTGCCGAGTCAAAAATGGCCCCCGAAACACCTTTCACAGGTGATGAATGCATTCGTCAGCCCACACAGCCCCTTTTGACTCATAAACAGTCAAGGAAAACTGAGTCGCTGCCCATTCCAAAGAAGCCCTCGAAACTCTTTTCATATGTGACGAATGGATTCGTAAGCCCCCACAGCCCGTGTTGACTCATAAACAGTCAAGGAAAAGTGACTCGCTGCTCATTCAGATTTAGCCCCCGAAACTGCTTTCACAGGTGGCGAATGGATTCGGCAGCCTAAACAGCCCCTGGTGACTCATAAACAGTCTAGGAAAACTGAGTCCCTGCCCACTCAGAAGTAGCCCTCGAAACGCTTTTCACACGTGACGAATGGATTCGTAAGCCCCCACAGCCCCTGTTGACTCATAAACAGTCAAGGAAAAGTGACTCGCTGCTTATTCAGATTTAGCCCCCGAAACTGCTTTCACAGGTGGCGAATGGATTCGTCAGCCTAAACAGCCCCTGGTGACTCATAAACAGTCTAGGAAAACTGAGTCGCTGCCCACTTACAAGTAGCCCTCGAAACGCTTTTCACACGTGACGAATGGATTCGTCAGCACCTGTTGACTCATAAACAGTCAAGGAAAACTGACTCGCTGTCGAGTCAAAAATGGCACCCGAAACACCTTTCACAGGTGACGAATGCATTCGTCAGCCCACACAGCCCCTTTTGACTCATAAACAGTCAAGGGAAACTGAGTCGCTGCCCACTCCGACGAAGCCCTCGAAACTTTTTTCAGAAGTGACGAAAGAATTCGTCAGCCCCCACAGCCCCTGTTGACTTATAAACAATTAAGGAAAACTGACTCGCTGCCCATTCAGATATAGCCCCCGAAACTACTTTCACATGTGGCGAATGGATTCGGCAAGCTAAACAGCCCCTTGTGACTCATAAATAGTCTAGGAAAACTGAGTCGCTGCCCACTCAGAAGTAGCCCTCGAAACTCTTTTCACACGTGACGAATGGATTCGTCAGCCCCTGTTGACTCATAAACAGTCAAGGAAAACTGA
>Ga0325411_1005134_pt1 | contig 14548 bp, 5 predicted proteins | sample PopdelMetagenome_13_FD_206181 | JGI IMG/M metagenome (GOLD analysis project Ga0325411, IMG submission 206181) | Populus deltoides microbial communities from Bellville, Georgia, United States - Xylem-PdIQD-R4 | ecosystem: Host-associated > Plants > Phyllosphere > Stem > Wood/Secondary xylem... | reverse complement strand
TAATAATGTCAGGGTAAACAATGTTGTCCAAGTTATTCAATCAAGTATATTTTATTTCTTGAGCATAAAAACATTAGAAAAATTTTAATAATGAAATTGATGAAGCCTTTCATCTCACATCCTAAATTTATCAATAAATAAATAAATAAATAATGGCTTGGCATTTTCATTATGCAAATTGTAACTCTTTTATTTATAGTTGATATATTTTTCAGCTATTTTTATATTATTTGCTAACAATCTTCAAAGCATATGGTGATGGAATGGCATACTTTGATGATTTTATTATTATTTTCTTTTCTTTAGGGGAGTCTTAATAGTCATAATTATAAAATTGAAGTTACGGTATACTTATTTCTGATTTTAATATTTTATTAATGTAAAATGAATTTCCTCAATATAATAATATGTAACAAAATTTGCTTGAAAATGAAAAGAATTAGTATATTCGGAGATTTTGGAGATTTAAAGATTGGGGCATGATTTCAACAAATATAATTTCTAATTACATTTGTAAGAGATAAGATTTTAATTCATACAAGTGTTCAAACTTTTACACCCAATACCATTTCTTAAACCAAATATATACTAAAATGTAAACCTCATCTATTTATTTATTGTTGAAATAAATTATCGAAATTTAATAAGAGTATTTAAGATAAGAGAAAGTGATAGATTTAATTAATTATTTTAGTTCCCTTCAATTGTTCATAAGACACACTTTAATAATGAGATTGAAATTGCTTAAATGAAGACAATAAAAGTGGGTCCCGTGATATCTAAATGTTATAAAATTATTCATCTTGTGTATTGAATGAAGACGATAAAATTCATTTTATACCTTTTTTTTTTTTTTACATAGAAAATCCATGCTGTGCTTATGATTTTATTCGTGTGACGAACTTACTACGTGCCATTGTCTAGCATAATAATACTTAATTATGATTTAGGTGATTATTAATTCGTCTTACTTTGATTACTTGTTGAAATATATTTTTTAATTAAAAGTTTTTAGATGAATTTAAAGAAGAAAAAAATTGGCAATCAATATAAATTTTGTCAGCTTAATAATTTATGTAGCTTTTGAAAATAACATCCATATCCATTTTAGCATATGATAATCTATATTCTTCTAATTCTAATTTTAATTTTTATTCTATTTCTGAGTTTTGATGATATAGATGAGAAAAAAACCTTGACGTTTTAGAAAATATCGACTCGTATTTTTTAAAAATATTATTTTTAATTAAAAATTAAATTTTTTTTATATGTTTTGAATCATTTTGATACATTTCAGTATAAAAAAACATTGTAAAAAATAACCACAATCACTCCTAAACAGATAGTATTTCAAATATTTCATGATTTGATGGATCATAAAAGAACTAAAAATATAGAAATATGTTTTGCACAATAAATTGATGTGCTGAAATGATATTTAATGATTTAAAATCTGTGTACAAGAAAGCAAATAAAATAAATATATTTGAGGAATTCCTTTTTATTACAATGTATCCATCTACTAAAATTGCAGTTCCCAAGCAAGAAATCAAGGAAGCAGCAAGCCTAGTATTTGTAAAGCTTGCCCCTAACAATGGTGTACAGAAGGAAATAACCTTTGCTAGGAGGATCACATACAGCAGCAATTTTTCCTCTAAAAGAATGATCTTTCATCGTTATCTGGAGCATGCAACAAATGTAAAAAAGAAGTTGTCAATAATTTCAGATGCCATTGACCATGGAGCAACCGAACCTCTGTATTTTCCACTTGATCTGTTTCCAAAAATTCAAAAGACAGAATATAGTAATTGGCCGTTACAAACAAGTTTTCTCAAAACGAGTTTAAACTAAGAGCAAGCATTTACTATGCAGGCTGCTCCGACCAGCGGAAGGCATGGGTGCAATCATGGGAGCACTTGGATATGCGAATTTTATAGCTTAAAACAACATAAACATATGCACATCATGACGCCACTACATTTATTTAATAGAGGTAGTAATAATAATCTAATCTAACACGTAGTGAACGATTTTGAGTAACTCAATGCAGTTTTGCCATAACTTCTGTCGTTGACTCTCTTCTTACCTCAATTTTTTTTTTTTGTCAAACGATGGACATCAGAAAATCATTCCGACTTTGTTTCATCAAATATCAATTGAAGAGGTTTCAGTATCAATTTCAATTGAAGGGGTTTCAATAGCTTTTTGTTGAACCCTACGCAATTTTGTCCTGAAAACAAAAGAGCTTAACATGGTTAAGCATGTCAGCCAAAAAGGAAAGAAAAGAAAATATGTGATAAAGAGAACGAGTATATCAGTTATAGGCTATAGCATTGCCCTTCAAGAACATAGTTGACTTTATTCTGCACAGAATACCTGTAAGAAATACTAATGTATGTATAAACCCATATATACAATAGCATCAGATCCCTAAAGAAAAACGCAAATGAGAAGGCACTATCGTGCCAATAGCTCAAACATGCATCCCAACAAGTTATTGTGCATTTCAATTCTGTCACATGAACAGAACCAAATGGAATCTTGTTTAGTTTAATTTCAAATCAAAAGGGGCCAGCATTTTTTTATTTGTTCTTATTCCAACATCATAAATAAAGTCCTTACAATTACATGTTAGAGGTGAAAATTCATACGACATTAGCACGTCTCCCCCTTCATAAATTGCCTTTTTTTCAAGCAAGTGATTTAAGTTATATGCTTGGGAGCATAATGTACCGGCCTTAACCGAAATCAAATTTGCAAAGGTAAATGATTAGCAACTTTCCCACTGGTTATAAGTTTTCCCATCCTTGACAAGTTCTCCTTCTATAATGGAAAAACATGAGGGCTAAGAAGGTAAAAAAAAATTGTACAGAAAACTTCATGGTGCAAAAGATATATTAATCAATGTAATTACCTCGAGAAAGAGATGTATTTCTCAATGTCCATTTTCTGTTCATCAGCATATGCTACCCATTTTTCACTGGGTGCAACAGAATTCCATGCACCCATATCTGTACAAGAAGAATAAATAATGATATGCAACATGCTTATTTCATCGTCTACTGAAATGAAAACAAACCAAGCATCCTAACCTTGAAGCAAAATAGCTGATTGACCATCATGACCATTTAATTTCCAGAAAGCACGGCCATCAACATCCAGAAGGACAGGGTCTGTTCTGACAGCATTGGATAGTCTCTCTGATCATTGCAGGTAAAGTTTAAATATGTATGTTTACAGATTATACATTAACATGCATGTACTATCAAAAAAGAACAACATATTTCTACGCAAGACAAACATAACCAATCCTAGCAGCAAGCATATAACATAAGTTTCCAAAAAAAAAAAAATTGATCACGGATTCTTCAGTTTCCTGTTGTTGTCTTTCTTCTCAAAATTTAAAGGCATTCTCTTTGACTAGTCATGTCATATAGTTCTTATCTAATAGTAATAGTCTTTGACAAAAAATAGTTAAGCGAATAAATGGAAAGCAACACCAAGAATCATCCCTTGTCCGATCTTGATTCTGGCACCAAATCTCCATGGCCAAAGTAACAACAATTTAGTATAGAGCCACAAACCCAAAGAATACCAAATCATTTAAGCCCACAACATCTAACATTATCTAAAAAAAACAAAGCAAAATTTTTTATGTAATTACATTAACTTCAAAGGTAAAGATGTACTTACTCTTTTGTGCCATGCCCATGGCCTCAAGCATTTCTGCATGAGCTTGTGCGGATTCACTTTTTATTTGTGAGACTAGTTCTTTATGATTAGAAACAGAATTGGGAGCACCGTTTTTCTCAATAATAGCTTTGGCCACCTCATCTTGCATCTTCTTTTTCAAGTTTTTTTCCTGTACCAAACAAATATGGGAAAATAATTAATTTGCAAATAAATCTTGGATTCATCAACACCACTGAAAAACCCAACATCACCCTTTACAATGAGTATATACCTTTTCCTTTGCTGCATAAACTTTTTCTTTGGCTCCCTTCTTTCTTTCAAGAAATTTGGAGTTTTCATCATCAATCCAACTCCTCAACTCTCTAGAAAATATATTTATAAACAATCAAAATAAAATATTAAAAAGTTTTCTCAACACATTGATAATTGTAAGAACCAAACCATTTCCACATTCTGTTTGTCACTTACTTGGTATTAAGAGCTTCATCACATAGAAAATTCAAGAGTCTAAGCTTTTCAGAGCTCTTTAAGTTATCATATCCCTCATTGTCCAGGTCAAAACTGCCACAGAGAATTTCTTTCGATATGAAAAGGCATTTCGAGACACATTTCCCGAGAGCTTTAAACCATGAGTTGTCATTTGTTGCAGTTAGGGTGGGAGATCTGAACAAAAAATCACAAAATTATCATTATTCTGCCCCTACACGAAGCTAAAGTGGTTAAGAAGAATTTGACAAAGTATGAGATTACATACTCTTCTCCTATATCCTTTTGTATCACTGATAGTAACTGAACATGAATCTGGGCCAGGTGATAGGATTGCGACCGGCGCTCTCTGTGACCATTTACAATTTCTCCAAGTATAGTATCAGCTTGCCCTTTTTTCAGACCAAGAACCTAATTAAGCGGGAAACAAAAAAGGATATTCAAAAGAGTCCTGAATAATTGAGCAGGGAAAATGGAAACACAATACAGAAACACCAGCCCTTTATGTAATTAAACTTTATAAAATTTGTCAATGATACTAAAACAAAACTAAGAAATAATAGTTTGACAATAAATGAAAGGTATATGGAATTTTATGTTTTCTAAATCTACAACACAAGAATTCACCTCAAGCTATATCACTTTACAGAAGTTCACTAAGACCATACTCAAAAGGAAGTTACACTATAGGCCATGCTTAAATAGAAGTTCACTGTCGAGCCATGCTTAAATATAAGTCCAACCATCTTTAAAGTACCATTTGCAATCATAAGCAAGTAAATTCACGATGCTTCATTTGGTTAAATAGTAATATACCCATTTATTCATACCTTACCAAAACTAGCACAAAACTCCAAGAATTGCAATGCATTACCGACATCTTCAGGAGGCAACTCAAAGCCTGCTACAGCCATTAAGCAGGTTCCCTGAGGTAACTTAATGTCCACATCAATTTCTTTGTTCTGAATTTCTGTGGGAAGCCGCCTCTCTTTGGCTGTCTTTGATTTGGTTTGAAATTGTGAAGGAAACTTGTTAACTTTGCATGAGTCTCCATCCTTCTTGGTCTCGGTTCGAATTTTATCATTTCTAACACCACAAACTATACCACCATAATAATTTGTACCGACTAAAACTTCATTCTTGGAAAACTCTTGAGGCTGTGTATTAGACCTCTTTTTCTCCACAAAAGCATCTTCATTCTTGTCCTTGACAACATCACATTTATCCTTTTCATTGGTCTTCGCTTTGTTTTCTGAAACCTCTGCAGTAATTCTAGCCTTTGAACTAGCTTCACCATTCCTACCGCCATCACTAACTTCCTTAGTCCCTTCCTTTTTCGATTTCTTCTGACCACTCTCCTTTAACCTAGTTTCAGCATCCATGTTGCCATCACTGACTTCCTCTGGTCCTTTCCTTTTTGTTTTCTTAGATTTCTTCCCAAAAGACATGGGTGTTAAATTCTGAGAATGCAAATTCATATAAATGTTTTCTTCAAAAGAATCTTCATTCCCTGATTTCCGTGGAGAAGTAACTGTAGACTCCTGCCAAAGCATCAATTGACATATACACATGGCAAGTCAAAAATCCCATGAATGAAACAGCCTAACAATCATAATGCAAGAACATTATAACTAAACACTTCCAAACCTCCTCTGACAATGCACTCTTCTTCGGTGAAACATTGTTGTCTTTTACATCCTTGTAGTGGTCCAAATTTTCAGGACCTTTAACCTGCAGCAGTTCTGAGACAGAGGAGAACCCATTTTCCTTGGCTGTGCGAACAAGTATGCCAGTGGGCTTGTGACCTCGTCTCTTCCTGGAAACACATTATTCTATTAGATCCACCGAGAAGACTGGTCATATTCAATAATATCATCGCTCGACTTCAAACATAATGTACTTACATGCAGAAGCTACAGTTGCAAATGCCCCTACACTTGGGACACTGCCAGTCATCCAACAAAGCTACCTCTTCTGCTTTCTCTCCGTATCTAAAACATCACAGAGAAACATGTATTGAGCAAAAACTCACATGCAAAAACCTCCTTGAATTGTTTGATAAAGTTCGTTATTCGAGACTTACGTCACAAACTAACCTGTTCAATAGGCATTTGTGGCAGAACTTGAGAGTACATAGTTTATTTCCTTTCTGAGTAGTACATGCGGCAATGAAATCCATTGTTTTTTGTCGGCACTTTGAAGATTACAAACAAACAAGGACCGAAAGAAGAAAAATATCAATTAAAAAGAGAACAAATATAGAAAAAAGATCACTGAGCGCATCAATTCTACTACCACCAACAATTTAAAAATAATTACAATACTAAATCAAATTCTTGATTCACTTTCATATGGAAAAACAAAATTGATGCTACTAGAGACAGAACAAATGCTCTTAACATCATAAAACAAAGATCCCAGATTCCACTTTCCTTTTTTACTCATCATCAACCAGCATAATCACAAGTACAAAAAGGAGCATAATTTTGCATGTGTACTACTAAGAGATAAATAGATCACAAGAGTAATGATGGGACATTGTTAAATCAGACAAAAACTAAAAAATGAGACTAGAAGTTTAAGTTTTCTTTCGTTTTCCTGCACGTTCTCATCAACCAAACAGAAAACACAAATAGGGTTTACTTGTCATCTAAAATTGAATCAACAAAAAAATCATACTAAGTAAACTCACGGGTTCTCTTCAAATCAACCAAAAAAAAAAGTTAATGGCTAAAACTTGAAACTTAGGTTTCTTTCATTTTCATGCATCTTCTCGTCAACCAAAGAGAACCCCACGAAACGGGTTTACTTATTACCTAAAGTTCTATCAACAAAGAGATCATGAAGAGTAAATTCATGGGTTCTCTTTCAATCAACCCAAGGATAAAAAAAGAACTGAAACTTGAAATTTAGGTTTCTTTCATTTTCTTGCATGTTCTCATCAACTAAACTGGAAGGAGAGAAAAAACAAAAAAAAAAAGGGTCCACTTATCATCTAAAATTCTATCAAAAGAATCACTCATTACTTGATGGCAGGTCTTCCCGTTTTGAGAATCATAGATCCTCCCTCCAACAACACGAACTCCCGGACAATTTGCCTGACTCTTCTCTACAACTTCTTTTCCATTCGAATCAGCAGGACTTGAAGTGACTGCCATAGCTGCAAAACTATTCTCTGTAAGACCAAAAAAAAAAAGCTTCTTGGTATTATAGACCTCTGCAAAAGAACAATCGTTTCTTGTTTTGATATGTGATTTGATTATCTCTCTCTGGATGGTGCCGGAGAGAGATTTGGTTGTGTGTTTTGGATTTGGATTTTGGAGGGACAAAGGAGCGCCAAGTTGAAACCTTTTTGAGGGTTTCTTCGTCTTTCTTCTGTTTCTTTGTCAGTTCGATGACTTTTTATCTCATTTCTTAATGCAGGCCATGGCCGAAAAATGTTTCAAGTGTTCGGTGATGGAACGACCTCCTCCCGAGTGTTTTTATACTTGGAAATCATTACGGTGACAACGGTATCAAAGGGTAGGTTTCTCTGTATTCGATTTTTTCGGGTTTTGACTATCTAAACATATATTTATTATCTTATTATTATTATTTATTATGCAACAAATAATATATAAACAGAGTATAAATGAATATTAAAATATATTAACAAAGTGTTGGTCTAGCGGTTAAAATATTATTATATTTTTATAAAGATAATAATAATATAAGTTTGATATTTAAAAAAACATATTTATTATGAAGAATAATTACGAATTTCGAACAGAACTAGTCTCATTCTTTAAAAAGAATGTAAGGATATTAGGTAAGAATAAAATATATATATCTTGAGTTAGATTTGAATAAGATTTTAAATTGGGTATAATAATATTTATATTTTATTCATCATTCATAAAGTAAGCTAACTTTCAAAAAATAAAAAAAAAACCTACCCTATTTAGTTCAATTCATATTTATATTCACTGTGTTGAAACTAAATTATCAACCCTAAAAATCATATATCAACATAATGTTTTTATCTTCGAGCGTGTTTGAAATTATAGTAAAGGTCGCTTTTAAAAATATTTTTTATTTAAAAATACATAAAAGTAAAGTTTTTTTATTTTTAAAATTTTATTTTTAACATTAACACATTATAACAATTAAAAAACACAAAGTTAAAAAACTTTTAAAAAATCAAAAAAACATAATTAAATTACAGGAACAAACAATACCTTCAAGACCCACTCTAAGTTAACATCCTTAAAATCTAAATTTAATAGCCTTAAAAGCTACTCTTGTGAGTAAAAATCCATCCCCATGCTGTAATATAGTACCAGATACCTCATAAGATCAAATTATCAAGAGTGTGTTTAACAGTATAATTGCGAGTGCTTTTTAAATAACTTTTCGTGCTAAAATGTATGCAAATGATGTTTTTTTATTTTTTAAAAATTATTTTTGACATCAGCACATCAAAACGATCCAAAACATATAAATCATATTAAATTTTAACAAAAAAAATCAAATTTTTTAAGAACATCATCGCAGCCGCGTTTCCAAACATGCTCTAAGTATTTATTGGATATTAATTAAGACCGAATCTAGCATTTTAGGAAGGGCAGTATTAAAAAAACAAGTAAATGCATGGAAAATCTTTCCAAGTATACACTGAATTAAATATTAATTGCTCCGTGATTATTTACAGGTTGGCCGTGTCATTTATTGCTCGGGAGATTTTTGGCGAGTCTAGTAACCTTATTATATATCTTAAATATTGCTCGTTTTAATTATCAAAACAAGATAATTTAATTATTTAAAAATAATTTAATTATCTTAAATATCAAAACAATACATGCATATGATATCAAATGAGATAGATACATCGAAACCTTCCAAGATTCATATCAAAACATCTCCAATCAAGCATTTATCTCGTTTCCATGTGTGTATATATATATATATATATATATATATATAAGCAATAAATCGAGTCGGGAATATAAATGGGTAATAATATTGAATGTATATAGAAAGATAAGTGGATAAAATATATTGTGATTTGATGGATATCTATACCCGAATATAAATATACAAATATTTTTTTTTTAGAATAAATCACAACACGTTATGCAGTCAAAAACCAATAAGAACAACACTGATTTCACTAGAAAATCTTCCCTAAAATTGAAATTCAAAATTCATATAATCATCCAGTGAAATCCACAAAGGAGACTCACTTATTATTCAATGGATCATAATCCTAACAAGTGAGAAGACTAGAAGGCCCAGCCCACAATAGATAAGGGAGAATTAACGGGCAAGTTCATCACTGATCCCTTGAGTTTTAGAAATTGGTCACAGCAAATCCTGTACTTTTATTCCGGGCAACCTAGCCCTCGCACTTTCAATTTTTAGTGGTCAAGCCTGCAACACACGCCCATTATAGAAAGTAAATCTCTGAAAAGCGAACATCTAGACATCCTAGAAAACTTTGCTCTTCGTGCTTCTTGTTGTTGAATTGCCAAAGTTCCATTTCTGGCAACATTTTCAGTTGAAACGTGGACTTAAACGGTGTGTTTCCGTCGAGGTTGATCAACAGCAATGTAATTCCTTGCTGTAATGACAAGAACAGAATGCATTATATATGAAATTTTGTTTGCTAATCCAAGTTTTATGGATCTGCTTACCGATGCTATTGCACAATGAGCATAAGCGCATATTTTGTTCGTCCCAGAGAAAGTTGTCGACAGGACATTTCTTCCCATCAAACGGTGCCATATGAGATAATTAAACTAGACATGGATCTGATTTTTAAAAACAATTCTGAAATAATATTATTTTCAATAAAATAATTGATCTGATTCAACTGATAATCTAACAATCTGGTCGTAATTGGGTCAGCCTTGGCGGTGGTGACAACCATGCACACTTGTTGCAAGATCAACATTTACTTACTCATAACTGTATTTGGACTGTTTATACCAAGAACAGAAACTCAAAATGAAGAAATGTAATTGTGCAAGAACGTGGCACTGCGTGAGGCAAAAAAAGTCCTAGAAGGGTGCACACTTTCCTCACCACGTCCATGATAATTAGGACATGACTGGCACTTCCTGTGAAAGTTCTTGTTGAAGTGTATAACTAGGCAAACACATGTTTGGTAACTGGTATTCTATCACTCTGCAATGGCAGGCTTCCTCAATTTTCCGTGTGTAGTCTTCTTCCTCAGTCTCATTAGCCAAGGTAAATGTGCATGTTGCATTTTTAATGCTTCAAATGATCAATCATGCACATTGGTCAACTTTAGTAAACTCGTCATGCATTTCTTTAATTTGCTCTTATGATATTTTTTATCCTAAAAGATTGCTGTAACATGTAGTGAAAACATGTGGGAGGCTTCCTCGATTTTCTTTTTACTTTTTAATATATCGACAATGCTTTGCTAGTTGTTGCAGGGGTTTGAACCTCTAACCTTGATCCCAATTCATCAAGGTTTTAAGAGGTTATGAAAACAATTTTCTTCCAAGAATCATGTGATGATATATAGTCATAGCTTCATATTTTTTAGGCTCGAGTTTTCCGAGATCTATCGAGGGAGAGGAGAATCCACTATCCAGAGTTCATTATTTTAAAAATCTTGCCTAATTTTATTCACTGCAGGCCATTGCCAATGCCATCCTACTACCGACCTCAAAATTTTCCAGTCTCAAACAGAAGTGCTAGTGCAAAACAAGCCGCAATGGGAAGTGACCATCGTAAATGATTGTGTATGCACTCAAGTCAATATCAAACTGGCCTGTGATGGGTTCCAAACCGTTGAAGAAATTGACTCTACCATCTTGGCAATAGGGGATGATGGATGCCAGATTAACCATGAGCAGCCAGTGTACGGGTATCAGACATTCAATTTTACCTACTCTTGGGGTACTCAATATCCTTTCATGCCAATTTACTCTGAAATTGCATGTTCTTGAGGACTGGCTTTGAGAGCCTGGAGGCCTTTTTCTTTGTTTCATTTGGAAGCCTGTGGTTTAGTAGCTGTAGTTAGGTTCTTATAATAATGGAACGAGGACTATTGTGAATTATTGCTATGTAATTCATCTTGTTTGTTTTTGTATTTAAAAAATATTTTTAAAAAATTTAAAATATTTTTATTTTTTTTATTTTAAATTAATAATTTTTTTTATATTTCAAACCATTTTAATGTGCTGATATCAAAAATAATTTTTAAAAAAATTATTTTAATATATTTTTAAATAAAAAATAATTGCAATCACACTCCCTAACCTTCTTAATACTGCTCAAGGAATGTTATTTTAACATGTCTTTGATTCTTGAAGCATTTAAGGCCTTGTCAAACCTTTTTGTTTTGAAAGATCCCATCATCAATTATTTTAACTTAATGATCTTGGTATGCTTGGATTCCTGCGGATCGATTAAAATGTCCCCAATAATTAGATGATAGAGACACTACAAAGGAGAATAATTGAAGAGTTCCACAAGATTCATTGAACAATGATTTCCATAAATTATATGGGCAATGCTAACAAGCTTAGCACCACTGCCAGGGTTAAATCTTCGGTAGCAAAAGTGGCAACGGCAGCACCACTGCCCAATGAATCCACAGATAATTGTAGCCTGCAGGATCTAAGATTCTACTCTTTAACATAGGTGAACACGGTATAACACAGGGAAATGTGCAACTGCGAATAAATACCACGGAATTCTTAACATCAGAAATAACAAGATGTGTCCACACAATTACCACAATCCTTTTTACCATGATGCAGATAAGACACCCCGAATCCTCCCAGGCTACACTCCCATTAACCTAAACTCCCAACCTAACAAGAAAGCATAAAACAAAATAAGAACAAAAGGGATGATGATTTTAATCATTTCCTCCTCTTAGCTGGTGGCTGGGGAATATCTTCCTCATCTTCCTCGTCGTCGTCGTCAGCATCTTCATCTTCCTCATCATCTTCCTCGTCGTCATCTTCCTCCTCGTCGTCATCTTCCTCCTCGTCATCATCGCTGCCACCATCACCATTGGCCTCAGGCTCACCCTCTGGATCGTCACCATCCTTACCATCTTTTCCAGTCTCATCCTCATCATCACCTTCTTCGTCATCATCCTGATCATCTTGGCCATCCTCATCGCCATCCTCTTCATCATCCTCAGTATCACTGCCATCTTGATTGTCAGGATCAGGTTTCTTCTTTGTGTGAAGCTCAGTCAATGGAAACCTGCAGGACAAGACTAGTTATCAATTCATCTAAAACAACAGAGCACACAAACACCATCAAGGACAAATAAATGAGATCACTAACCCTTGACTTGTGCCAGACTCTTCTGGGAAGACACTGGATCCAGTAGGCAAAGAACCTATCTGGTAAAAAAAGGGACAAAATTCAGATCAATTAAGAGACCAGTTGGAAGAAACAAATTGCTCTCCAACAAGCACCAGGAACAAATGCAATGATTGAGCGACAGGTTGAATTTCATTTCAATGATAACTGACAAATATGGAAGAGCAAAGCATTCTCAAAACATGTGTTAGTCTCCATTTACTTTAAATGAGCTTCCAACTCTAATACTGTTTATCATTCGTTTAATTTGGCACTTGTATACATTCTACTCCAATACGTATTATGCTTGCCAGTTTAACAAAGTTGTGGCTTAGTTTTTTAAGAAGAAAAAAGAAAAAGGTCCATGCCAAAACTTATGCAAAGGGAATGTCCAGGCCTAGATAGAACAACACGATGGAACCAAGAGAAGAAGAAGGAAACCGTTCAGTTATAAAGGTTACAATATTTGTAATTCAATTTCCTACCAGACCTCGCAAATCTTTCACCCACCAACGTTATCAGAAGAGAAATTATCATAACCGACTCTGAAAGTTGCTCTTTTTTCTCGACCCTCAGAGTTAAAATAAAAATCACTTCTCTCTTAAGCTCCTACCTACCTGACATTACTAGCTCATAACAGAGACACATTCAATAAACAACAAAACTGGCTCACTATCAAACTTACATCAACAAAACAAAGCAGCTTTAAAGAGAAAAAAGTGAACAAGCAAACTACACAGATGAAGAGCAAAAGAGGGACCGATTAGACAATTACCATGAAAGCAAAATAAACAAAGAACAAAAAGTCAGTCCAAACCCTAGTAAAAAATAGCACCTTAGAGGGTAGCATAACACAAACCCCACATCCAAAAAGAAGCTCCTTTAAACACAATAATCTAAACCTACATCATAACTACTCCAATTGCACTAAAGAAAAAAAGGCTAAAAATAACAAAATCCTAACTTTCTTCATTAAAAAAGTAGGAAAAAAACCCAGTACAGCACAGATCCACATATTCGATGTACAGTCTTTTTCTCAAAACTTACACATAAAGAAGCAAAAAAATAAAAAACATGTGAAAAACCAAAAAAGCTTCAAACTTTTGACAAATTGAAGCTATAATAAACAAATTATGCAAAGTAGCAGAGACATTATACCATGAAAAGTGACAAAGCAAGCGCCTTCGAAGCAGCAATGGCTGTTTCAAGTACTACAGCTTCCATTAAAGAAGAGAGGAAGCTCTCCAAAACGACAGTGTTTGAGCAAAGAAGACCCTCCATTTTCTGCAAAAAAAACACAAAAATATAGAGAGAGAGAGAAACCCAGGCGAGAGGGATTTAAATGAAATGAGAATTAGGGTTATGAATTGGGGTTTAAGTTAAGGTTTTGAAAGATTTATAATACTAGCTGTGAAGAATATACATGGAAAGTGTGCTAAAGACGGATTGTTTGACTAAAAATGACCAGAAGTTCCTTTACTTTATAAATCCGGTCAAATTACACCCTATAAAAATAATGTGTTCAAATCAACCCTTGTGATTTCAATTGTAGGTTACATTGGCCCCTCCTTCCATATCTATTGTTAGTTTGACTAAACACATTAGCCGACCAAATAAATATCTCCTATAGTATTTAAAAGTTATTTTTTGAAATAAAATAACCAAACAAATAAAAAATAAATTCCTTTCAATTTCTGTGAATTAATATTAATTGTTTTGTCAAACTAAAAAAATATTTATAATATTTACTATTTTGGAAACACAAAAAGAAAGCAATGCAAAAATAGTTGAATTCAACAGAGAGAAAGAAAATATATGACTGAAAAAGAAAAGATTACCAAAAGAATTCTACATAAAATTTTTATATCAAATTCTATTTACACAGCTGCAATCACAAACCACCATAGCCATTTTCCAGAAAAAACCACCGTCACTTATCATCACAGACGGAGGTCGTTGGAGAGCGTGTGGTATCCCAAAATTGGAAGCATAAGGGTCAATTTGATAAAATTATTTGTATGAGGGTTAACTTGAC
>Ga0325411_1005133_pt1 | contig 14550 bp, 10 predicted proteins | sample PopdelMetagenome_13_FD_206181 | JGI IMG/M metagenome (GOLD analysis project Ga0325411, IMG submission 206181) | Populus deltoides microbial communities from Bellville, Georgia, United States - Xylem-PdIQD-R4 | ecosystem: Host-associated > Plants > Phyllosphere > Stem > Wood/Secondary xylem... | reverse complement strand
CCGTTTAGCTACTAAAAAATCCAACTCAGTCAGTTGTACAATATAAATGGAAGGATTGCATTTTGTACTAAATGCTATCTTTATTTGTATTTTTCTCATTGTAAGCTTTAGTATTTGTTTGGTAATGTATTTTGGAATATTTTTGTAAAAATATTTTTTAATTTATAATATATTAAAATAATATTTTTATTTTTAATATTAGTGTATAGAAATTATCAAAAAATACATAAAAAATTTAATTTAATATTTTTTTCAAATAAAAAACAATTTAAAACATATTTTTTAAAAACATATTCAACCTTATAATCCAACCTTTTTATTGGATTACATGGCTTGATTGAGGTTGCCTCTTTTTATTCGTACAATTCCTTATAATCCAACCTTCAATAACTTCATGGTATAAATACAATTTGATGAATCAATATATTTTATACACAACTCATTTGTTTAAAAGACTCATGAATAGAAGGGTCAAACATAGGGTGATGACTTAACATGCATAAACTTGACAAAAATATTAGATCCAACACCATTGAGTTTAGCTACGTGCTAAGATCAAATGCTTATATGCCTGGCAAGATGTTAGTCTCAACACCCTTGAGCTCAATTATGTGTAGAACCTAAATGTTTATGGGTCTAGCAAGATGTTTATGGGTCTGGCAAGATGCCAAACTCAACCCCCTTGGACTCGGCTACACATTGAGCCAAAGCACATGTGGATCTAATAAGATGTCATACCCAAATCCCTTAAGCTCGACTACACGCTGAACCCAAATGTTTGTAGGTATGGCAAGGTGTCAAACATAACTCCCTTAGGCTTGGTTACATGTTGAGCCCAAACGCATGTGAGTCTAGAAAAATGCTAGACCCAAATCCCTCCGACTCGGCTACACATTGAGCTCAAACACGTGTGGGTCTGGAAAGATATCGAACCCAAAATCATTGGCTTTATAATCATTCTAGATCCAAACATATAGTTGATGGTCTTTATTGACCTTATATTGGGTTGCAAGGCTATCCCCAAAACCCTTATAAAAGCTTAGGGTAGTCATTGCCCTACACCTCTAGGTGCATAAAAGTCCTCTAAGAGCCGATTATATTTCAATCAACATTAATGCTATAAAAAGGTTATTCTCATCAACATTATTGTTGTGTACGCAATAATGTATAAGGTTTTTTATAACTCTATTTTTATCCATCAGTACTAATAATATGTAAGGGTAATTCGCATCAACATTGATGTTGTGTAATAAAACATTTCCATCAGCATTAATGTTGATGTAAGAGACTTTTTCCTTACTAATATATTCAATAGGAAAAGATTTTCAGTTTCTGGAGCAAAATAACAAGGTTCAAAGTACAAAGGCTATAAATACCCTCTAAACCACTCAGGTAATTCACAATCTTTATTCTCTTATCATACATTCTCAAAGTATTTATCACACAAAAGCTAAGAGCAAACATTCTTCTTCTTAGAGTGTAATGCTCTTCTCCTCATTTATTACAATCTTTTACTATAAAGTCATAAACTTAATCATTGTAAAGTCTTTAAACCTCACAAAAGGAATTGAGAGTCCATCATCCATTTGCTCTTCTTATTCCTAGAAATGGAATATTGACATGAATGTGTGATCATCCAATTTCAAAACACTCAAATCTTATTTTTAAACATATTGGATCCTAGGAGATCATCAATAGTGTCATATGTGGGGAACAATCAAAAGCCATCAACTGTTTTTCAAAGTTGGTTTTTGACACACTTACTGATATTAATGGCAGACAATCAAGAAGCCCCTGGGATAGGACATGTTACAAACCTCCCTGCAGTAGCAAGCACGTCTACTTCACCAACTCCTTTAGAGTTTCAACAACTCATTAATTAGGTGCAAGCTCTTACCCAAGTCATCTTGGCATCTTAGGGTCAATGTCAAACCTTGCCACCCTAACAAGCCCCTGCATTTGATGTAGCTCTTTCATTACCAATTTCTCAACCATAAGTTACCCCCTCTGTCAAGAGATAACTATCTTATCCAGAAAAGGAATGGCAGAATGACATGGAGAGCTTTTTACTTGGATGATCCACTAGCCTCCTTAGAGGTCATTCTCATCGACACGAAACTCTCCCAATAAGCGATCACTACAAACATTATCCCTCTAGACATTATAGGAAAGAAATCAGCTATCAATTACGTCATTCCACCCTAGAATCCTCTAGCTCCTTAAAGCATATCAGACAAAAGTCTGGAATAAGTATGGTCATTTGACACCTCCAGGATGAGACCTACAATCCTCTCACCTAGACAAGTTTTACATGCCTATATCACCAAGGAGTATATCTCCACAAATATGACCTTAGACAATTGTGATGACTTAATAAATTTAGAAAGTATCTCCAAAACATATGTAGCAACCTAGAGCTAGTCATCCAAGACGATAATACCATATGCAAGATCCTACCTACAACCTTTAGGGGGTCAACCAGAGTGTGGTATAACAACTTAAAGCCAAACTCTACCATAGGTTTCAATGATCTCTATGCAAAACTTGTGTCACAGTTCAACATTAGCATACCCACCAAGAGGAGCTCCATTAAACTCTTTGGCATTACTCAGATAAGAGGGTAGTCCATTCGAGTTTATGTATAGATATTAAATTAATATATGCTCAAAATTAAAGAATTGATTGAGTCGGTAGCCTTAGAAGCTTGGATAAGTTGGGTAAGAGAACATTTCTCGTGGAAGGATTTGTATGCCTTGTCAGACAAAAGCCTCATGAAAGTAAAACAAGTTATAGAGCATCACGAATGGGTAGAGAAAATTAGTATACTACGACATAAACCTTCTTGTTTCTATTAAAAGGCTCATGATGAAAAGTCCTTCAACTAAAGTTGTTCTCCTATCAAAAAGAATAATTCAAATAAAGGTGAGAAAATGCTAGTAAAGGAGTAATACCTTGATAAAAGGAACACCATCCCCCTAAACACTACCATCACAAAAGTTTTCACGATCATCAAGGGAAAAAACTATATTTAGTATTCACCTTTTATGATGTCGCCTCCATACACACACCTTTAAAAAATTTTATTTGTTCCACAAGCGCAAAGATGATATTAAAGATTACTTTACATTGAATAAGGAAATTGAAAAGTTGATAGCCAAGGGGTACTTGAAGTAGTTTGTTAAGGGGAATGCCGATGTGAACCATAATAGAGAGGAACCTAGTCAACTCATCCAAGTTCTGACTGAGATAAATGTGATTCTAGAGGGCATCTCGGTTAGGGAGGCACCTTTAGTGGCAAAGGAAATATGGAAAATAGGTTATAACAATGGCTCGTCAGCAAAGTTCATGGCACGAGCCAATTGTTTTCACTCCAGAAGATAGAGAGGGGGTGATTTATCTCTATAAAGATGCACTGGTTATTTTCATGGTCCTGATTAACCATAGAGTCCACAGGGTATTGGTGGACGATGACAACATCTTTTCTAGAGATGGAATGTCCTAGATGGGGATAGATCCTTCAAGGATGACTCATATGAAGACCTTTTTTATTAGAATTGAAGGATCACTTGTACCTGTAAAGGGTGTATTGAAGATCTCAGTTATGATTAGCACGTACTCAAGATACATCACCCTCCAACAAACCCTTATAATGATAGACATAGCTTTAGCCTACAATGCAATAATAGGAAGACCTCTCATGCACCAGATTAATGCAGTCATAAGCATGGGGTACGTGATCTTGAAATTTACTACTCAGAAGGGGTGGCTATTGTAAAGGGAAACCAATGGACTTTTAAGCATTATGCCTCCATATGGATAAAGGGCAAGAAGTTTTTAGTTTTTTACCAATAAAGGATTTTTACCAATAAAGCAGTTGAAAGAAGAATTTCTGGACAAGAAAATAAGGCAATCACCAAGGTAAGCTCCACTATGAAGCAACCTCAATAGCAATTAGTAATCAATTTTCTCTTTTTCTATAGAACTAATTTTGCTTTTAACACCTCAAACATATCAAACATTAGTCTGGACATACATACTCTTTGACTCCAGGTCAATTCAACCTACCTTCTAATCTGATAGAAAAAGATTTTTTTTGTAAGGGAAGATAACATGTAATAACTATAGAGGTGGATAAATTATTAACTGTTGGGTTTATCCGTGAAATCATGTATCTGGATTGGCTAGCTAATATGGTTATAATGAAAAAAAAGCACTGGAAAGTGGAAAATATATATAGATTTCACCAATTTGAACAAGGCATGTCCAAATGATAGTTTTCCTCTCCTAAAGATTGACAAATGAGTAGATCCACGACTGGTTTTGAGTTCTTGAGCTCCTTGAATGCTAACTCAGGGTAACGTCAAATCTTTATGCATCTAGAAGATGATGAGAAGACTTTTTTCATCACATAAGAATGAACCTTTTGCTATCGTGTAATTCCTTTCAACCTGAAAAATATAAAGGCTATTTACAAGCGAATAATCAATAAAGTGTTCAAGCAACAAATTGGAAAGAATATGGATGCTTATATGGATGACATACTAGTAAAAAGCATAACTTATGAAAAAAAAACTTAAAGGACCTATAAAAGGTTTTTTATGTTCTAAGAAGTTATCGGATGAAGCTGAATCCGACCAAGTGTGTATTCGTCATCAGGAAAGGAAAATTTTTGAGTTTTCTAATAAGCAGCAAAAGAATATAACCCAACCCTGAAAAGATTTAAGCAATCCTTGATATTAAACCTCCTCAAAATATCAAAGATGTTCAGCTCACTAGAAGGTTGGCTACCCTAAACAAATTCATATCCAAGCTAGGGGAATATAACCTATCTTTCTTCAAGACCTTGAAGAATATTACAAACTTTCAATGGATACCAAAATGCCAGAAAGTCTTTGAGGAGCTCAAAGCATACCTCTCCACCCTCAAGATTTTGTCATAGCTAAGAGAAAATAAGGGCCTGCTCCTTTACTTTGGGGTTTTTGATCAGGCAGTCAGCTTAATATTAGTTAGAGAAGAAAAGGGTGCACAATATCTCATCTACTACTCCAACTTAACCTTCTATGCTATTGAGACAAGATATTAGAAAGTGACAAAAGGCAGTTTTATCTTTGGTGAGTGTTTCCATGAAATTGAAACCGTATTTTCAAACTCACCAAATTACAGTACTAATAGATAAGTCTCTATAACAAATCCTCCACAAGCCAAACATGTCTGGACAGCTAGTGAAATAAACAATTGAGCTGGGAGAGTATGGCTTTCTATACTAGTCAAGTCCAATTATTAAAGGACAAACCTTGACAGACTTCATAGTCGAATGTTCCTTTAGAAATAAGGACTAGGATGAGCATATCCCAACATCTGATCTTTTCAAGATTCATATGAATGATCCCACCCTAGGGAGTATATGTCAATGGATCCTCCAATTATGAAGGCAATGATGTTGAAATAGTGTTTGTGAGCCTTCACGAACAAGTCTTTGAGTATGACAATTTTTTTGAGTTTTTAGCCACCAATAAATGAAGCTCTCATAACATGTTTGGGCCTAATAGAAGCGTTGAGAGCTTTTTCTCTCCTTGTTCACAGTGATTCCTAGTTGATAATAGGATAATGTTAAAGGATATTCGAGACCAGAGACCCCACTCTAATGAAGTATCTACAGAAAATACAAATTGATAAGCACCAATTCGGTTGAGCTCCATTTAGAAGTATGAATTGAAATCCTAGAAAGAACTAATATAAAAAAAAGGTCAGTGGCCGCCTCAGTTGACACAAATGATGATTGGAGAAATCCTATAAAAAATTATCTACACACATGAGAACTGCCTCTAGATAGAAATAAGGTCATTCATCTAATTAGGCAAGTAACAAGGCACTGTCTGGTTAATAGGGTCTTGTACAAATAAAATGTCTTAGCTTCTCTACTCAAGTGTTTATCTCTAGCAAAGAGCATTTATGTTTTATGGGAAATTCACGGGAGAATATGTAGTCTACGTACTAGCTCTAGAGCTTTTGCTGCTCAAGTCACCAAAGCAGGTTTTTATTGGCTAATAATTCTTAGCAATGCTAACGACTTGATGAAACGTTATAATCAATGTCAAAAATTTACAATGGTCTTTGGACAACCTTCTACAAAATTGACCACCATATCTTCCTCATTGTTTTTCCTTCAATAAGGAATGGACATATTGGGTCATTTCCTTGAGGCTACATGGAATAGACGATTCATCTTGATGGTTATGGACTACTTCACCAAATAGGTTGAGGCAGAAGCTTTGGCAGCTATCAATGCCAATAAGGTCATTTCCTTTCTGTGGAAGAACATTATCTACATATTTAGGATTTCAAAGGTCTAGATCACTTATAATAGGACACAGTTCGACAATCACAAGATGAAGGATCAATATCAGAGGCTTCTTATTGACCATCGATTCTCTTCAGTATCTTATCCCCATACCAACAGCTAGACCAAACTCACCAATCACATCATACTCAATGAACTTAAGAAGAAAATAACACATGCCAAGTTAAATTGGGCAGAATTGTTTAATGAGATTTTGTGGGCCTACAGGACCACCTAGAAGGTATTTACTAAGGAAACTTCTTTTCTCCTCACCTATAAAACTGAGGCTATGATCCTAGCTGAGATTGGATGCTCAATTCATCAATAGTTGATTACATATTAAAAGGTAATAAATAAGGCCTCAAGACTAATCTGGATCTCCTAGAAGAAACTCGTTTAACTACAGCAATCAGAAATGAAGCCAATCAACATAGAACGACCTAATATCATAATGCTAGAGTCAAGAATAGAAAATTCAAACTTGGAGACTTAGTGCTGAGAAAGTTAGAGGCTACTGTATATAGAGAAAGTAGAGGCAAACTAGCCCCAAAATGAGATGGTCCCTTTAAAGTCATCAGGGTAGTGAAGGAAAACATTTACTATCTACAAGATATAGAGAGGAAGAGTCTTCCTCATGCCTAACACTCTAATCATTTGAAATTATATCATATTTAATAAAGTGCAAGTTATTAATAAGGACTAATTTATTCAAAGTGAACTCTTATCCCTCAAGGCAACAACCTCACAACCTTTCAGGGATAGGATGGACTCAGTCTCTCTAGTGTGATTATACAATTTACCTTCGAAGGGATTGACATGGTCTCTCTAGTGTGATTGCACAATGTTTTGTCTCTCTAAGGATAATAGCTCTAAACTCCTTAACGAGTAAAACATAAAACTATGTAGAAGTTTTTTAACAATCTACTATAGATTTATCTAGAGTTATAAGAATATACCCAAAACCAAGATTTCCTCTCGGTTTCAGATAAGGGGTAGATATTTCTTAAATCTTGTTAGATAAAGTTTAAAGTTTAAAATTTTTAAGTATGGGCATTGGACCTATACACACAAGTTAATAGTGAAATGAAAAGTAAAAATCAAATTCATTATGAAAGATATTACATAAATGAACCCCATAGGACTGAGGATGTTTACACGACTAAAGAGAGAAAAGGTACTAAGGTTTAGACACTTAGGCGAGGTATTCCCCATGTTGGGCAGTTGCAACCTTAGTAAAGAACACATCTGCAAAATCAGGCATTAGGACTGGATGGATGTCAGAATTGAAGTCTACATGCACTCCTCTAGATTGATTAAAGAAGTATAGGTTGGACATGGTTAGAGGATCTCGTCCTCAACCATCTTGGACAAAACTGCAGACCCTCTAAAACAATCATGGAACTCTCCAACAAAGTTTTTTAGAGCTTTCAACCTCGCATGAGAGATTTGAACTTCATCTCTAACAATATGGAGCTCAATCCACATAGCATTTTTAGATGCCCTCAACTCCACCATTCGCTACTTTAGGGAGTTTATTTCATCATGAACCTTATCACACTCAGACATCGCGGCGGCCTAAAAAAATTAATCTGGATTGGAAAAGGAACAAATATCTGGTATCTTGTTCTTTGAATGGGGAAATGTCTTATTTAAGGAGTCGTAACCTAGTATTATAGTCACTAGGAACCCTAACTAGTCAATAGAGATTTTATGATTCGGGACTGATTGTGGCTAGAGAAGATATTAGCACCCCTAGCGCACCCTACCTGAGGTAACCTGCATTGCTGATTTTATCTTAAATTGCTAAACATTTGTTGGTTTGTGCTATGATGGTTTACTTCCAACTCTGGCGTTGGTAAATATTACGTAATTATAAAAACAAAATAAATTTAAATCATTTACTTTACTCCTAACTTCAACGTCAGTGAATAAACAAATAAAATAAGTTTATTTTCTATGCATACTCATTTTTTTTTTACTTTTTATTATGTAGCTAAATAAAATAAAATGAAATACAATAAAATAAAATAAATTTAAATCAATATTTTTATTCCGGACTCTAGCGTCAGTGAATAAACCAATAAATTTATATTTTATTTATTTATTACATGCACATATTTTTTATTTTTATTTCTTGGGTTGGGTCCAACCCAACCCATATAGGGCTGGGCTATACCCAGCCAGCCCGGCCTAGTCACTAGCCCAAGCCAGTGACCTGGCTAGGCTAAGTTAAAGGCACACGTGAAGTAACTTCACGCGTGCTACACAATACGAAGGTAATTAAATTACCTTCGCACGGTGTTTATGAATAAAATATATAGAGAATGAAAGGAGAAAGGAAAGGGGTACCTGCTTCAAGAGGCGATGAAAATGGTTGCAGCGCTAGTGGTGACTCTCGTCTATTACTTACATCCTTCTGTGTCCACCGTCTACTTTCATTTTCCAACAACTTCTAAGATGATGAAGGAGCTAAGAAGATGATGCAGATGCCGACTTTCTATGGAAAATAATTTATGGGTTGTTCTTTTTTCTACAGGGATGAAGATAATGACAGGGCCAATCCTTGTCTCTGCATTGCTCCTCTGTTTTTCTTTCCTTCCTGTCTTTGTGTTTTTTGTTCTATTTGTTTTCTCTGTTTTTCTTTCCCCGTGATCTCTCTGTTTTTTTCTCTGGTTCTCGTTCCTCTCTACTAGGTTTTTTGCCTCTTTACGTTTCTCTTTCCCCCATGTTTTCCCTTTCTCTGTTTAGTTTGTTCTCCTAGCTTTTTTTAGTGTTTTAGCCTCGGGGTCCTTTCTGTTTTCTTTCCCTTTGTTTCGTTCTACTCATGACCCCCTTAGGCGAACAGTCATTCTCTCACTTTTATAGCCAGAGAACTATGTCGTTTCTTACAGCCATAAAGTGTGTTAATTGCAAGTGTAATGGTGGGAGTAGCGGTAGGAGTCTGTTTCAGTCGGGTGAGGAAGATGAACAGTAACTGGAAACGGTGTCGTTTTGGTATTCACAACTATATGCATTTTGGCCCTTGAAGTTTTGAAAGTTTTGTAATTAAACCCCTAGTTAAATTGTAATTAGACCCTTGCATTTCAACGCCTTTTACAAATTAGTCCTTGGACTTTAATCTGTTGCAATTGTGCCCCCAATTAACCCCAAACTTTGGTATTTTTTTAATTAAGTCCCTGATTTCATTAATTCAATTAAATCCAAGTCCATTTAAGTCCGAAACTTATCAATTCATCAATTAAGCTCTTGATTTTGTCAATAAAACTAATCCAAAATTTAATTAAATCCCAAAACTTCCAATCTTGTTGCCATTAACCCTAAATTTTAATCCATTCTTCATTTATTTCATTTTTGTTTGTTTTTCATCATCATTTTTTCATTTTTTATCATTTTTTCAGTAAATAATAATAATAATAATTAAATTAAAAGGGTAAAAAATTAGGTTATGACAAACCTTACGGAGTTGTTGCCCAGTTGAGCTCAAGTAAAAGGCAACATATTGCATGTCATCCTTCAATGATGTATAGGCCACTTTGAGATCCTTTAATTTAGTCTCCACAACAGCCTTCTCTTCTCGTAGCATTTGAATGACAATCTAATCTACCTTATGTTTGGCAATGGCCTTCCTCACCTAGTTCCTTACATTAAAGGCTATTTGTTCAGTCAAGGCCAGATGGTGGTTATATCTCTCGTCAAACATCATCAAAATGTTCGAAGGGATGGTGAGAATCCTCTGCAGTTGCCTCACCACCTCTAGGCTAGTCTTCCCAATCCTAGACCTCCTATCAACAATGACCTTCATGGCTTACCTCTCCTTTTTAGATAGGGTAGGGAAAATAAAGAGAGCTCGACTAAGGACAAGGCAAAAAAAAACATCCTCAAGCCCCTATTCAGCTTCTGTACAAACACCTTAAGTAGAAGGCCCAATAGTTGTGGCCTCTATAATCAGGATTGAAGGAGAAGATGTAACAACCATCATTGTCGAAGAAGCCTTTACAACCGAGGCTAAAGCCCTAGTCACCACAGAGGTGAAGATATTTTTTTTCTTAAAATAGGCAGTAGCGCCTGTAATAACTTTAGGAGGGGTTAGATATGCTTAACCCCCAGCTAGGGAAGTACAGTTTACCCCAGCTTTCATTGTTGCAAAAAGTCCTAGCCCTCGCCATTGCTCCCTCAGGAATCAAAACCTTAAAAATAGAAAACTCATCCATGATGATGGGGTCATGTTTCATCTCTTCTCTAGTACTGGTCCCACTCACATAAAGTGACGAAGACCCCCTCCTTGTTGTATATAAGCTTCCTTTTGCAGATCTAGTTGAACTTTCTCTTTCTCTTTCTCCTTCAACTGTTAACCCCGCATAGAAGCGAAATCAGAAAAATAAAAGATAATAAGGCTGTAAATTTGTAATATAGCCTAATAATGCTCTTTGACCATCATGTTGATGTCATACTCGGTTAAGGGTAAGGCCAACATAGCACATAATTTCTCCTCATCCGGGCTCAAACGAGGCCTATTGTTCACCCCACGAGGAGGTACCCTCTAGTAGTGAGAATAACCCTAAATTTGTTGTATACCCTTTCTGAGGCTGACGGTCCCAATATACCTTATGATCAACCACATCCCCCTCAACTTCTCAAAATACACAGCCTTGCCTTACAAAGCTTTTCTCATGACTTTAGTGGGTTTATTAATGAAGGTAAACAAACAATGCATATCATTACTGCCATCAGAGCCCGTAACCAGTTGGTAACACGTCCTAAAAAGTTTTATCCCAATAAACTTGTCAAAAGTTGACAAGATCACCCATCTATTGGGGTGCAATTGGCCTGAGCCCAATCTATAATACCTAAAGTTATCATAAACCCTTGAAGAGGAAAAGAGTACTCTAATTCATACATGCATACTGGGGTTATATTCTCGTAATATCTCCCTGCGGAGTCTAAGATCTCTTGACTAATCCTTTCATCCCTAGAGGGAAATTAAGCCACATACTCTTTAGGCTATCAACCATAGGTAAAGGCTACCTCCTCAATGCCTAGAGCACTAGAAGCGTCATCCTCGGGGGTTTAGGGTAGCCTTTCTATTCCTCGGGGCTCCCTCAGAACATTAAAGGAAGGGCTTCTCTTGTGATAAAACCTATCTTTCCCAAACACTAAAGTTCTATCTCCAGTCTTTGGGCTTAATTTGGTGGACCTTTGTCCCCAACCGCTTCCTTCAGTTATAAGGTCAATGCCTTTCCTCATAAGGTCAGACCTGACTCTATAAAGGTTCATTTGGTTTTGATAAAAAAAAAAAAGAGAAAATTATTAAGTGAAAGTATCGAGAATAACAACTTCTTCTCAGAAAATAGCAGAACTTGCTCAAGAAATCTTCAAATCTGTTTTTACAAAGATCGCAAAAAGAAAAGGTAAAAGAAAGAAAAATTGAATAACTAGGATTATAAAGGAAATAACTTTTCACTCTCACTATTGGATGAATGACTTGTCATGTCATCTCATATCTTTAGAAATCCACTTAATTATTATGTTAATTGCAAGCCACCATTTCGTTTCCCAGGGGGCATCTTCCAATAAGGACGAGCCATCCGGCCATAAGAATTCTAACAATTCTATGTGGGATAGACAAATGCCATTTGAAAGGTAAAAAGTCTTTCATTAAAGATGACTTTTCAAAATCTTTATGTATTGAATACGCAAATACTTGAGGGGCTATTGATGGATCAACATATTTTATACACAACTCATTTGCTTAAGAGGACCATGAATAGAAAGACTAATGGCAAGGTGACGACTCAAGATGCATAAGCTTGACAAAATACCAAGTCCAGACGACGTAGGTCTAGTTTTATTTCTAGGCCTAAAACATTTGGGTTCAGCTATGCGCTAAAATCAAGTGCAATTGAGTTTAGTAAGATGCTAGACCTAACACACCCAACCCCATTGGGCTCAGCTATATGTTTAGCATAAATATTTGTGGACCTGGAAAGATGTCAAACCAAAGACCATTAGGCTCGGCTACACGATGAGCCCAAATGTTTGTGGGTTTAGCAAGGTGGTAGACCCAACTCCCTTGGACTTGGTTACATGCCAAGCCCAAACGCATGTGGGTCTAGAAAGACTCCAGAAATCCCTCGAGCTCGGCTGCACGTTGAGTTCAAGCACATGTGGGTCTGGCAAGGCACCATATATATGTCCCTTAGGCTTGGCTACACGTTGAGCCTAAACACATGTGGGTTTAGAAAGATGTCGGATCCAAAACCTTTGGGTTTAGAATCATTGCAAATCCAAACATAGAGTCAGTGGTCTTTTGGCCTCAAGTTAAGTCGCAAGGCTATCCCTAAGAGCTTAGGATAGTCATTTCCCAACACTCCTAAATGTATAAAAGTCATTTAAGAGCCAATTATATTTCAATCTAAATTAATTCTATAAAAGGGTTATTCTCAACAACATTAATGTTGTATATGAAATAAGATAGAAAAGTCTTTTATAGCTCTATTGTTTGTCCATCAGCACTAATGATGTGAAAGGGTAATTCCCATCAACATTAATGATGTATAATAAGATATTCAATAGAAAAAGACTTTTGGCCCCCAAGCAAAACAAGGTTTAAAGTACAAGAGCTATAAATACTCTTTGAACCATCCAGCTAAAGGATTCACAATTTTTATTCTATTATCATACATTCTTAAAGCATTTATCACCCAAAAGCTAAGAGCAAACATTCTTGCTCTTAGAGTTTAATGTTCTTCTCTTTATTTATTATAATCATTTACTATAAAATCACTAACTTAATCATCGGAAAGTCCCTAAACCATACAAGAAGTGATTGTTTTGCAGTAATTGAGACTTCTACCACCAACCCTCTGCTCTTCCCATTCTTATAAATGGAAAACTGACATGAACGTGTGATCATCCACTTTTGAAACACTTAAATCTCATTCCAGGAGATCACACGATTGAAAAAGACAAAAGCATGAACTATAATGATACTTTTTTCTTAATTTTTTCAATCATCAGCTCTCTCTTCCCTTTCTTAACCTAACTAGATAATCAAATAGATGATTTAAGTTTTGTTTTCCTACTTACTCCATTCTCTTTATCTAACCTTCACTCTCCTCTAACAATAAATTTTATAATAATGCAAAATTAAGATGCAAATAAAAAAGATAAAAGAAAAAATCACGATCAGTCTCACCAAAATATATCTAAACATTTTCATCTATAGTTTACAAATTTATATTTTTACATTTTGATCTAGAGTCTAGAAATATTTTTTTTAATCCTCTTTGTTTCTATATTTACTAATTAGTGGTAATTGCTCTTGAGCTATGATAAAATTTCTCCCTGTGAACTACCAAGTAACAAAACCTAAAACAGGAGAGGAAAGCACTGTTTATTATAACAATGTTTACACAATTTTGTTCTTCCCACCAAAAAACTTAAAACTAACTATGGAAGGCATTGAAGTATTTTCATAAAGCCCATTAGTCATTATCAAATTGATTGAGAATAAATAAATCTTTTCTAATTTCAAGAGCATATTGAAACAACTAAAATGTCATTGAAAGCAAAAAAAAAAAATTAAACTAGCATCAAGAGGCTTTTTTTGAATTTTTATAATGATTTTTTTGTTATTATCAGGTCACTTAAGAGACGATTCGATAATTAAATAAATATAAAAATCAAAAGGTCGCTTGCGCATGTGTTTACACCCTTTGAGCGACGTGTACGGTATCTCCTGGAAGCCAAAATCCCCCTTCCACTGTGTTACTAGCAATGTCCTCTTCCTTTTAGATCGACACATGTGGTCAATGGTGACATGTTTATTATCGTGCGATGCTCTTTTTTTTTTTTCTTATCTCCTTTTAATATTCACATTAATCATGCAAAATTTAAGAATTATCCTCTAATTTAAAAAAATCTCCACTTATATCCTTGTTCTTTTAATTCATAAATTTTTTTTTGGCTCTTTGTTTTTAATTGCATTCTTTAATTCTAATTTGTGATTTGTTATTTTTAAAAATTTAATCTTTATTTTTTTAATTTTTTTTGTACTCTTCCATCAAAAATAAAATTTATTTTGTATTTTAATTTTAGTTCTCAAAATACTTCGGTATAATTAAAATTCTTTACTTTTTAATAAAATAAAACCACTTATTTGATCCAAGTCTCCATGACCTGGTAGAAATTTTTTATTTTTTCTTTAAAAC
>Ga0325411_1005131_pt1 | contig 14557 bp, 9 predicted proteins | sample PopdelMetagenome_13_FD_206181 | JGI IMG/M metagenome (GOLD analysis project Ga0325411, IMG submission 206181) | Populus deltoides microbial communities from Bellville, Georgia, United States - Xylem-PdIQD-R4 | ecosystem: Host-associated > Plants > Phyllosphere > Stem > Wood/Secondary xylem... | reverse complement strand
TACTATATTAAAAAAACTATCTTAATAATAAAATCTAAAGAGTTAGACCAAAAATCATTAATGATTTTATATTAACTCTCTAACAACAAATTAAGATATTATTCATTGGTGATTATCCCAAAAAAAAAAAGATATTATTCATTGGAATTTTAAATATTTTCAATCTTCTTATGTTTGAAAATGGATGAGATTAATTTTCTATCATTCGGTACAGGAATATAAACAGAAAATATTATGGGCAGGGAAAATATAAGGCATTTAACTACTTTCAAAGTTGATTTCCCCCTTATGGATCATGTTTAATTCAAACAAAATAAATAAAGAAAAAAATTCAAAAAGTACAAACACTAAATCTATATATGACTATCTTTTTTTTTTTTTTTAATGAATGATGAGAATCTTTATTAAACTGGGCTGGATCCAGTCAGCCCGTCCCACTTACTGGTTTAGATCAATAACCTGGTTTTGGCAGCGGGCACGCGTGAATTAATTCACGCGTGCTCGCACAGTGCTTGGTTAATTAAATTTGCAAAACAGAGAGGGAGAAGATGGCTTACCTGCTGCTGCGCTTGGAGAAGAGCTTGGTGACGCTCGTTTCTGGCGAACTGGGGTTCCTCCTTCTGCTTTCTCCTCCCCTCTGTTTCTTCTTCTCTTGTCTTTGTGTTGTTCTCTCTCTCTCTCTCTCTCTCTCTCTCTCTCTCTCTCGTTTGTTCTCTCTGTTCTTCCGTTTCTCTTTTTTTCTCTCCTCTCCTCCTCTCCTTTTTCTTTTTTTGGTCCCCCTCAGCGATGGCTGCTTTGTTGGGTATTTATAGGGGACCGTGCGTGGTAGTCTTTTAGCCCGCCTCTTCCTTCCTGGGAGGAGGATAAGGCTTCGCTGGGCGTTGGTGTTTGACAAGGACTCGAACTCCTGGAGTCCTGCCATTGCAGGGGTCTGGGTGGTGGTGCCTTCCCCGTCTCTATGACCTGCCAATGGTGGGAACGGTCTGGTAAGGTGGTGATGGCGGTCGTGGAGACCAATCATTGCACGCATGGGTGGTCTGATTGGCGTGTTTCCTTTTTTTTTTTGCAGGGAGTTTCCTCTGTTTTCAGAGGAAGAAGACGATGGTCAGAAATGAAAAACGGCGCCGTTTCTGTACTGGGCGGCCGTTTTCAATCTGGTCCTCCAAGTTTCAAAACTTCTTAATCGGGCCCCTGGGCAGAATTGCTGTGCCTTTTACAAGATGGTCCCTGAACCTTAATCACTTGTAATGTTGACCTTAATTAGCTCAGGAATTTAACATTTCTTCAATTATACCATTGATTTCATTAATTAAACAAATTCTAAGGTTAATTAAGTCCCCATACTTATCAATTCTTCAATTAAACTCCCGATATCATTATTTAAACCGAATTAATTCTTTCAATTTCTTCCAAAATTAACTTTCAAGGTCATAAATCAAACATGATTAAACCCTTAAAACTTTTAATTTGTGTTGTTTATATTTAAATTTTAAGGAGACCTGTAATAGTCAGTTGAGGGAGAGATATGGAGACGATCTTTCGACCTATCCTGATTTCGATCTGGATTTGTGGATGAAAGTAGGATCATCTGGTGGACCTCATAAAGATCGGGTCTACGGGCTCTCTAACACTACAGCCGAAAACTTGCAAGTGGCTCGTGGTATCTCAACCGTTAGGAGCTCCCCATCAGTATTGAGCACCCAGTCTAAGGAGTTCATGGCCTTGAAACAACAATACGAGTGACTCTCAACGGATTATGAAAAACTCCATTAAATGATCATGGACATTAGATCAAGGATGGGTGATGATACATGTGTACCCTCTTTTTGGAGATACGGTCTCAGGAACAACCAGCCTCCTCTTTATCCTCCAGCTCCGTTGTTATTTTAGTTTAATTTTGTTTTTGAAACACATTAAATTTGTAATGAATATTTGGATGAATATTATTTAACATTATTTTTTATATTTAAAATTTAAAACAATTTTATTTGGTTAATTAGTTTTTTTTTACTATTAATCAATATAATTTTATGTTATTTATTTTAAAAAAAATTAATTTTTTTAAATTAATACCGACGGCATTACAGACGAAAACGGTTCGTCGGTATTTTATAGAGAGTTACAAAAAATTTACTGTCGACGCCACATTCACCAATGGACGTTCCGTCGGTGAGTTATCGTTGGAAATATAGACAGAATTATTCCGTTGGTATTTTACAGAGAGTTGTGAAATATTTATTACCTATGTCACAATCACTGACGGACTGGCCGTCGGTGAGTTACCGTTGGAAATACAAACGGATTATTTTGTCGATAAATTTCTATCGAGAAATGTTTTTTTTTTTTGCTCGCTTTGTCCGTCTATACAATTGTCAATTTATTTTTTTTTACAGACAGAATTAGCGACATAAATGGAAATTACGATGATCAATATTTTGCAGACTATTTCCATTAGTGATGTTGTCAGTAAAACTTTTACCGATGAATAATGTGTCTTATACCAACGGAAATAAGTCATCGGTAAAATTGTTTAATGTTGTAGTGAATGCAATTTCTTACGTTATCGTGCATGGAATTTTTTATCATTTAGAGTTGTAACTAGATAATTGTTAATTTTTTTTAATATCAATAAATATTTAAGTATTATTAATATATATATTTTAAAAATTATTAATTTGATATTTTTTTTAAACTAAAAATACTTTCAAACATATTTAACAACAATCTTGGAAATATATCCAAATTCCTAGATAGATCAATGAAATGTTACTTTCTAGAAGTCTCATTCACATTTACTTTTTAAATATCTAAACGACTTTTGCAGGTCACTCTAAAATATTTTGTGCACCAAATATTCATCCATTTTTGGTGCATAAATGAATAGCTGTGTTGATTCAAACGTTTTATTTAATATAAAACAATTCATTGATATTATTATTATTATTATTATTATTATTATATTGGTTAAAATTTTAAATTAAATGAACCATGGTAATTGAAGAATTTTCTCCTCCATCCTTTATGTTCTTTTTAATCAAATTCATAATCTAAATAGTAAATACTTTGTTTCGTGAGAAAAATGAAAGCGAAATTCATTTTCAAGCCGTATTAGAAATCTCAACAAAATTCATTTGATTTGTCTTTGGAAACAAATTATGAAGAATATAAAAGGTTTGGACAATCCAATTTATTTGATTTGTTAATGCAATTTGTCACGTTATTGTGCACGATGTTTTAAAAAAAAAATTATAAAAAATTAGAATTTTTATTTAAGTTACTTAAAGGATAATTAAATTTTTTTTTATAAAAAATAAAACAATATATAAAAAAATTAATTAAAATTTCTATTTAGATACTTCAAGGTAGTTTAAATATTTTTTTATAAAAATAAAAATAATTTATAAAAAATAAATTAGGATTGTTATTTAGGATGCTTCAAGGTTAGTTTAAATATTATTTTAATAAAAAATAAAAACAATTTATAAAAAAAATTAATTAGGATTTCTATTTAAGATACTTCAAGGGTAGTTTAAATGTTTTTTCCATAAAAAATAAAAATAATCTATAAAAATATTAATTAGAATTTCTATTTAGGATACTTCAAAGGTAGTTCAAAGGTTTTTTTTTAAATAAAAATAATTTATAAAAAAATTAATTAGAATCTCTATTTAGGATACTTCAAAGGTAGTTAAAAGGTTTTTTTTAAAAAACAAATTAATTAAGATTTCTGTTTAGGATAGCTTTATGATACTTTAAATGTTTTTTTTTGTATAAAAAATAAAAATTAATTATAAAAATTTTAATTAGGATTTATGTTAAGGATATTTCAAGAGTAGTTTAAATGTTTTTTTATAAAAATAATTAATCAACATTTCGGTTTAGGATACTTAAAGGCTATTTTAAATATTTTTTTATAACAAATAAAAAGAATAATTAGGTTTACTTGCAACTAAACCCAAGTTTTTTAAAATTTATATCACTTAAAATATTTTTTATATTCTTAAATTTTTTTATATTAAAAAAATTATAATTAATTTATTTATAAAACACGGACTAATATATTAATTTTTTTAGATGGCATTCATCCTTGCTGTATTTGGTTCCATGTAATGAGTAGATGTGCAATTATTGCTAATGGAGGATATAGAGTTATAACTGTTAAAATAATTAATATCAAATAAAAAAAAAATTAAAATTCTAAATAATTTATATATTATAACTGTTTAATTTTACTTTAAATATAAATAAAATATATATATAGAAATTACTATTGTACTCATATTTAAGTACATAAATATTATTTAATATTGACTTAAGGGTCTTGTCTGGTCAATGCTGCCCCACCCTTTTGAAAGTGCTGTCATCTCATCCAATCGCAGCAAACTTGTCACAGAAAATTCACCATATCCCTTAATCTCAGGGTGAAGACTTGAGCATGACCCTTGTGTCCATTGTGTAGTTCAATTAGCTTTGTGAGATTTTTTTTTTGGTTGTTGGCACCTGGTCTAATTGAAGGAAATCAAACATGGGCATTCATAAGGTGTCTGAAACTGTTGAAAGACTATGGAACGGATGGGAGCTTCGCATGGTGATGTTGCTCAGTCTCTTTCTTCAAATTTTTCTTATAATCTTTGGGTGTAGACGGAAGTATACAGCAGGATTCTGGCTCGGAACTCTTGTTTGGTTAGCATACTTGTCAGCAGATTGGGTGGCAACATTTTCATTGGGTATCCTGGCTCAAAAGCTTGGAGATTCAGAAACGAATTGTGTCACTTCAAATCGAGGATTGATCCCGGCATTTTGGGCACCGGTCCTCCTTGTGCACCTCGGTGGCCCGGACACTATCACTGCATATTCAATGGAAGACAACGAATTGTGGTTAAGACATCTGCTGGTGCTAGTAAGCCAAGTTGCTGTGGCTTTTTATGCCTTTTCGAGGTCATGGTGGAGTAAGGATCCACTGTTATTTGTAGCCATTCCCATCTTCGTTGCTGGAATGATTAAATATGGAGAAAGGAATTTGGTTCTGAGTTCAGCAAGCTCGGAGCAGTTCAGGAGTTCAGTATATAGTGAGATGAATGAACTACATCGCCAATTTGATAAATTTTCAAACTCTGAGTTCTTTGAAATGACTGATGAACGACTCATTGAAAAACTAGGCTTGAGTGACATAATAACTCAGGCTAAACTTCTCCATGAGGCGGATTTGTTCTTTCAAATGTTCAGGGTACTGTTTGCAGATCTTGTTCTTGCAGATTCTAATCATTTGGCTACTCATATTATCCTAAGAAAAAAGACTGCAGTGGAAGCCTTCAAATTAATTGAAGTTGAGATGGGATTTATGTACGATGTGCTTTATACGAAGGTGGCGAAGGTTTGTTCGTCACGCATCATTTTCCGTGCTATCAGCTTCTTATGTTTTGTTTCTGCACTACTTGCCTTCTCACTAGGTATGTCCAGAAACAACCATGCCTATTTAACAACTGAAATAACTATATCATACCTCTTGTTGTCCGGAGCCATCATTATTGAGATTTATTCAGTTGTTTTGCTTCTTCTCTCTGACTGGACTCTGCTTTGGCTTAGTGGGCAAAGGAAGCCATTGTGCAATTTTGTGTATCAAACTATTTGTTCTTCACGATTCCTGCCATTTCTTCACAATGACAAAAGGTGGGCAAGATCAATGGCACAGCACAACCTGATAAGGTTTCAGTTAAGTAAAGGCAAATTGACCAGCATTTCTCTTAAGAAGCTGCTAGGAAAAAGCCACATTCATAGTTGGGCGGATGTGGGTGCTGATTTGAAAGATTTGATCTTCCAACAACTCTTAGATAAACGTACAAGATATAGTTTACGGATGCGCAGTCATGATCCTGGAATGAATGATTTACATGAGATATTATCAGAGAGAGGCGATCAGGTGATTGGAAGAGAGGGATGCCTTGAAAAAATTGGTGGGAGTGTGAAATCTTCAGATTTTAATCAGAGCCTCCTTACATGGCACATTGCTACTGATATTTGTTACCATGATGATGTCCGAAAAAAAGGTGGAGATTCCAATAATGTTCACCCAAACTGCAAAATGAGCATATTGCTTTCTAATTACATGGTGTATCTTCTGCGTGATTGCCCGGTTTTGCTACCTAAAGGGATCGGTAAAGAAAGGTATGCCCAAACCTGCCGCGATGTCTCCAGATTCTCTGAAGTTTTAAGCGGAATCATCTCGGGTCAAAATGATACATGGGGTACCCATGATACTGATTGGGACCTTGAACGTTTCACGAGCGATGTGTCGGTGCTGCGCGATGGTTTCGGTCTTGCCAATTCATTGCAGTTACTTGAGACACAGGATGGTTGGGAAAATAAACGAAAGTGGGAGATGATAAGCCAGGTTTGGGTAGAAATGTTAACGTATGCTGCAAGTCATTGTGGATGGAAAGAGCATGCTCAAGCACTTCCACGAGGTGGGGAGTTACTCACTCATGTTTGCCTTCTCATGGCTCATCTTGGCCTGAGTGAGCAATGCTTAACCACTTGATGCTGCCCGCCCGGAAAGTCCATTAAATCTTGTTTTAAGTTGCTGTCATTTTTATTTTCCTCCTCCGTCTTTGACTTCTAGACTAGATTAAGTTTGGGGTTCTTATTTTAATTATCAGCATGTTATTTGGTTTTGAGTGTGCAGGTGTGTGACTTTGTTTTCTCTTATGTTGTTTAAGAATCAATTTTTAATATATATTTTTGTGTGTGATATATATATATATATATATCCTTTGGTCTTACCTAACAACTTAAGCTATTGGATTGAATTCATTTTTTCACATAGTATTAGAGTTATGATGATCAAATGGTCACAAATTTGAATCTTATCACTCTAATTCTCTCTTTTAATTAAAATTTAATTAATAGCATAAGATAGTGTGGACCTGTGCAAGTTTTAAACTTGAAAAACTTTTTTTTAAAGAGATATGTTAGAGAATAATATAAATTATTGCGCTTCAACTTCTAGAATTTAGCCTCCAACTCTTGAAAATTGGATCAACGACTTATTAGCATCAAGATAAATTATTGTTATTCATTATTACACGCAAGATTTTTGGGGCAATTGAAATCCAAATGTGAACTACATGCTTCGTTGTTTATGTGACCATAGATATAATTTTGAGCACTTGAAATTAAACAAACACACATGTATAAATATATGATTTTATTAAATATATGACCGGGTACAATCTCTATCTAAAGTATTTTTTTTAATTTGTGAAATCAAGTTAAGATTTGTGCTTTGCAAGAACTCAAAGTTAGGTGTGTATTGCGAAGCTAGATTCGGTGATTTGATGTTTTGAAGAGTACTTTTGATTTGTCTTCAAGGTGTTGTTGAAGAATTCTTATGGAACATTTGAGCTTGATTCAACAGAGTTTCGTTCTTTGTAGACTTCAAGCATATAGTTGAAGGAGGCTTAAGAACTTTTAAGAGAGCTTCCTTGCTTGAAGAGAAAGCTTCCTTATTTGAAAAGCTTGTTGGAAGAAAATTTATATCTTCAAGAATTCTTTTTTTTTTTCTCTAGGCTGAAGTCCTCTATTTATAGAGATTTGTAGGGGCTCTCAGGTCTTTTTTCAATGTCACATGACATGATTTTATTGGTTGATCTTTATTGATAAAATCTTTCATTTATGACAAGATATATTGAATATCTCATCCTAAGTGTTAACCTTTTATTGGCCAAGAAATACATGAATGCTCATTTATTTTCCATGTTATTTATTTTTATTTTATTTTATCCTTTCATGTAAAAATAAAATAAAAATAACACATGACGAAATTTAATTGATAATTTTTTTGTTTCTACAGTAACATAAGAATATTTTAGGTATTCAGGAATCAAAATTTCTACACAAGGAGTGTTCTGTTTCATATTTGTTATCAAATAAATGTATGTACAAAAAATAAGCTAATCATTTACTCATGCGTACACATAAAGAAGATCCCATGACAATATTTATGATGGAACCGTATTTTAAAATGCACCCATTAATAGAGTTTTTTTATAAAAACAATTATAGACATGATGAGTAATGGATAGTTGCTGGTGATAGAAGGGATGCCAAGCGATGAAGGATTAATTTGACCACCACAGCAATGATGAATGGTTCGTTTTGGCTTCCTCTTGTACAGTGTATAAACATGTACATCATTTCTACTTAAACCTGTAACTTTTTGATAATATCAAAAGATAATTGCCATTTGAGCTAAAAGTTCATTGATCCTCCATTAATACAATTAATCGCACGTAAATATACCATTCATCAAAGAGTTAATTCGTTTGCGGTATATGCGACAGTAGGAGTAATAACTGCTTATAATAGAAAAACTCCACGAAAGGAAATGAGGTTGCACTGTATTGCTCTCCTTCTGCTTGACACTTCATTGTGATACAAAAGAAGAAAAAGTATGGACAGGGCATATGTTAATTCTGTCTACAAGAAAGTATAAATTTGTTAGTGTTGATCAAAATTGAAGTAGAGAAAATAATTTCAGCTTGTAACAAGAGACAAGTAAACAACTACAATTATGTAGGTGCTCAATTTCATACACTTCTCTCAAAGTTTAATTAGTTTGGAGCAAGAGAAAGTTATTTGTTCTTGTTTTGGATCTCTTCCTGCTCAAGAATAAGGTTTTATTTCAGCTTTAAGAGAATTGATAGTCCTGTAGGTGCACGAGGCTACAACAGCTAGCTTACATAAGTTTTAACAATGATTTATTCTATTTTTCTGATTATGATTTAGGGTCCTGGGAGTGGAAATTTTATTGGCCAAGATCACTGCATCCTTTAGAGGAGTTACAATATCAACAACTTCTTACATTGTTGCCATCAGTCAGACTGAGTACAAGCAAGGAAGATTTAAAACGATGGGATCATTCCAGTGAATGACACTATACGGTTCAGTCTGGCAGTAATATCATTGACCTCCTGGATTTCCCAGGTTCTTTTGCTTTCACAACAATGTTATGGAAAGGTATTGCTCCTCCTAAGATTGAGATGTTCTTATGGTTGGTTCTGCAAGAAAGAGTCTGTATAAGAAGTTTCTTGCTGCTAAGGAATTTAATACACCCAAGTCGAGCTTTGTGTCCTCTATGTCAACTTGAAACTGAGCATGTGCAACATTTATTCCTACACTGTCAATGGAGTTCTGTATTCATCAATAAAATTCAACTATTATCCAAAAAAAAGATCAAACTATGATTTCAGTGCTAGAGTATATATACAAAGTCATAATGTTACACCATGACTACGAATAAAACACAACTTGGTGGGACATAGTTGAAGCAGAACCCGGGTTGCTCGCAGGGCTCTCAAGCATTCCTCTTCAGGTTCTTCTTGTTGATCATCAAATTTTTATGATAATAGCTAAGGAATGATTATTAAATTGAAACTTCTTTTAGAATCCATGAAGTATATGTATTGGAAAAGGAAAAACAGTATTGTATCATTAATTCCATCAATTTTCTGATAAAAATTAACGAAAAGTATTGATTGATAAATTAGGCAATCTCAAGAAGTTGATTAATTGAGGTAAAATAAGGCTTTGATGATAAATCAAAGTAAAATCATTACAAAATAACTTTTCATACTAATATATATATGTGCGCGCGCGCGCGCGTGTGGGCGCACTACAAGATTTCACAGTTTTACTGACGGAAATATCTTGTCGATTTGTGATTTAGAGTTTGTCGGTAATTTTTTTATCGACGACATCCCCGATAGAAAAAAGTTTGTTGGGTTTCCTTTCGTCGGTAATACCTAATTCCATCGCTATATCGGTCGTTAAAAAAAACATTTGCTGATGGTTTTACAGAAAGAAATTGTGCGTAAAAAAAAAAAATTTCTCGCTTGAAATATATAGACGGATTAATTCTGTCGGTGATTGGACAATGCCGACAGACTAATTCCCTTGGTAACTTTTTTGGTGAGTGTGTGAAATACCGACAGAAAATATATGTCTATACATTCATCGGTGATTGTGGCAGCTATTGTGAAATGCTGACGTACTAATTCCATCTGTAAAGTCGTCGGTATGAGTCAAATGCCGACGAATACAGTTCGTCGGTAAAAACTTCTGTGATTATTTTTAAATATGTTTTTAAAAAATTATTTAGAATACATAATATAAAATTATATAAATTAATAGTAAAAAAACCAATTGTGCAAATGAAATTTTATTAAACATCAAAAACAAAAAAAAGTAAAGTTAAATAATATTCATTACAAATTGAATGTGTTTCAAAAAAAAATATTAAATTAACTATTAAAGTTAAAAAATATTCATTACAAATTAACATAATGGTGGAGCTGGAGGAGGAGGAGGAGGAGGAGGAGGCTGATTGTTATACGACCAAAAAAGAGGAGGCGCACATGTATCACCACTATGTGATGCCATGTTCATGACCATTTGGTGAAGCTGTTCATAATTAGCCGAGAGTTGTGTATACCCCGCTGATAGGTGGTCGTATTTTTGGGTGAGTTGAGCCGTGTATTTCTGCAAGGCCACGAACTCCTTAGATTGAGTGCTCGATACTGATTGGGATCTCCCAACGGTTGAGACACTACGGGCCGCTCGCAAGTTCTCGGCCGTAGTGTTGGAGAACCGGTACACCTGATTTTTATCGGGTCCATCGAACGATCCAACCTCCATCCACAAATCTGGATCGAAATCCAGATGGGTCGAAGGATCGTCCCCATATCTCCCCCTCAACCAGCAATTATAAGTCTCCTTAAAATGAAAAAAAAGTAATCATCATATTCAATTCAATAAAAATAATAACTTATGAAATAAAATGGTTGAACAAACATACCACAAAGAGTTGAGCAAGGTTGTCAACGAACTGTTGCGCTCCCTTTTGGCGGTCTTGACTTCGCATGTGCGTCTCAACAAACAGCTCCATTGGGCTCGACTCACGTCCAAGAGATGTAGCCTATAATGAAAAAAATTAATTAACAACAAATTAATTTAACGATATATTTCATTTAAATTAATCTTACCATCCGTTTCGCAAGTGCAGCAAACGAAACAGAGCCGCCGGTGGGCGTTGTCATCGAGCCTTGAAGTGGTCGATTCTGGTTGCCAACACAGGACTGTGAGCATTGTGTGAACCGCTCAGACGACACGTACTCAAGATAGTGCGACCATAAATCTGTCGGGATGTATATCAGTTTAAAATCCTTCCAAACCGCCACGTCATTCCAGCCTTGGAGACCCTTATCTCTCGCGGTTTTTTTTGCTTTTTTTTGTGCTTCATACCAAAAATCACGCAACCTACTTCCATAGCGAGAAATTAGATTTTGAAACATAAATTTTTTTCTAAAAAAATCTTGTATTGTTTTCGATGTTACCTAGTTGCCGCGTGATGTTCTCATACCCTCCTCACAACAGTGTTATGTCCATTGTCCCAAGCAAATTTGTTCTGTGTATAAATAAGTAATTTTAAATAAAAATAATAATGTATTTACAATTATATTAATAATTTATTAGAAATAAGCTGGAAATTAGAAATTAGCACCAACCTCAAATCTGTCAAACCATGTATCGATTTGAGGTATCCATTTAGGATGTCTGGATACCTGACTCCATTGAAATAATAGAATCTTCATCGATGATTTAAACGTGTGTGTATGTGTGTGTGTGTGTGTGTGTGTGTGTGTGAGTGTTAAATTTTAAATGATTGACTTTCCATAAAAGAAGGGATTTCACTACTAGAATTTTTATATTTACCAACAGAATTTTCCATTAGTGTTTATACTATCATTCCGTCGGCAATTAATTTACTGACGAGATTATGGAGAGAAATACTCCGTTAGTAAAATTCTCCTCGGTAATTTTTGGTCTGTTAGTGAATATGACTATAATAAAAAAATATTTATTACCGATGAATTTACTGACGGGAAAAGCACGCCAAAAAAAATTTACCTGTTTTATTCTATCGGTATTTCCCTCAGGAAGCTTATCATATAACCAACAGAAATATTGTATGCAATTCCGTCGGTGATTAAACAATGGCACAATGACATTTGCAGAAATTGTTTTCCAACTCTCTGAAATATATCGACGAACATATAATATGTCGGTAATTATTTAAAAATATATTTTTAAAAAAATATATTTAATAGAACTAGAAAATAATTAAATTAATATAAATAAACACTCCGTAATACTCAAGATTACTTGGATAAAAGAAGAAGAAAATCAACTCAAACAAATTTGTAACAAATAAATAACACAAAAAAATAAACAACAACAACAAATAAATAACACAAAAAAAATAAACAACAACAACAAATTAATAAATCAACTAAAAAAAATTTCCACCTAACTTGAAAAACCTATTTTAGAACGCATAATCTAGCAACAAATAAAATAATTTAATTGAAATTGAACAACAAAATTGAAAAACAAAATCCAACAAAATTGATCTCATGTGAAAAAAAATCCTACAACAACATTCATACAATTATTAAGAACATAAAAATTTAAAAATAAAATTAAAAACAAATATAATGCAAAAAAAGAAGAAGAAAAAATCTTACATTAATGTACTTGTGAGTGAAGCTGAGAAGAGAAAAGAAAAAGCAAATTCATAAAGTATGTTAATTAAAAAAAAAACTGAGAAGAGAAAAGAAAAGAGGAGAAAACATACTTGAGTGTGGAGGAGAAAATAAGGAGTTAGGGAGATAAGAGAAGAGAAAGAAAGAAAGGGACGCTGATGTTTTTTACATAAGGGGAAGATAGAAGAAGAAGAAGTAGAAGAAGAAGAGGCGTGTTTGTTATGAAATGAGGGATTCTGGTCTTTTTAATGGGGCATTTTACTGACATATAAATAAATATTAATATTTTTAATCATTTTATCGGTGATTCTGTCTATAATATTTAATTTAAATTTTCAATTGAATCGAAAATTTTCAAAAACCCATCATATATCACTAATGACTTTTCAATTCATCAGTAACTTAGTCTATAAAGAACAATAATTATAGTGCAATTAAGAAGTGAATAGTTTCAAAGCTTTCTAGAAAATACCAACGGAATTAATCCATTAGTGATACCCTTTGTAATTGACATGATGAACAGTGCAAGAGAGAAGTGAACACAGTATACCAACGAGTTTACGGATGGATTTTACCAACAACATTAATACCATCAATAATTCTGTCGGTATAAATGACACGTCATTGTACTCTTTTTTTCTTTGTTTTAATTAATTTCATTGTACTTTTTGGATTTGTTTTAATTTCTTCTTTTCCCACTATAATTCCCGTGGTATATTCCGAGGGAAACATTTTGTTAATGTTTTTGTTTTTATTTGTTAATTTTCTGGTAGTGCTTAAATAAAGTTTTGTATGAAAAATTTGTTTTTGTAACATTATTTCTAATTAACACAAATTAAAAACCTCAAGAGAATCTTGAAAAAGAAACCTCAAAAGAGTATATGGAAATTAACAGAAAAAAACACAACACATAATGAATGTTTTACTTCACTTTACTAATTAAATGTACGTATGAAGAATTTCTTCCAAAACAGAAAGCGTGACCATGATAATCACGGGTTAACTAGAAGCCTGCAGCATAAAGTTTTGCCATGTGACAAGAGAAAGTAAATTATTCTGAAAGAACAACATATCCTTTCTTTTGTAACTTGTAAGTAATCATCGTTCTACAGGAGTTCAATATCAAAGTTCTGTGCTTGTGATATTGTTTTGAGAAATTATGCCAAAGTAAGGTATCTATATACTAATTCAAAACCCATATTTTCAGGAAACAGGACTTGTAAAACATCTCATCAGTTGAATGCAAATTATAATTAAACAACATAGTTCTAGTTTGATGTAGGTTGTTTGTGTTTGTCTCAATTAAAATGATATTACAGACTTAAAATTGAAGTTTTAAGTTAACTGATTTGAACTCTGGATTTAGTTCTAGATCTACTCATGTAATTTTAAATTTATATTAGAGAGTTACACGAATATCAATATGATTAAATCTATTTCCACACAAATAGTAGTTCAAATTTATAAAGTGATTTATACTCTAATTACATCCATGAATTGAAACTCCTAGATAATAGATTTTTTTGGTATTCTTGGTTTATGGAATTGATACTAATTACAAAATAAATTCGAAGTTTACTTGATTATTGCCTACAGAGTTATCACCTACAAAGTTATTGTCTACAAAACTATCACCTACTTTTATCAACCTACAATTACATATCTACTTGATATATATATTTGGAAGATCTTGTGAACTTGATAGAACTGTAGTGCAGTCATCGTTGTTTTGTTGAGTATGAGTTCTTAGTTGCCTTGTCTCGTTTAAATTATAGGAAAGTTTAAGATAACTTCCAATAACTACTCAATTACCTTATTTAAGATAACTTCAATACATTCACCTTATTCAAGATAACTACCCACTTATTTCTTGTTTTAAGGATCTTAATCTTGTATCATGTAGACTCTTTATATCTTCCATTTACTATCCACGTTCAAGTCTAGTCTACAATCAAGTT
>Ga0325411_1005129_pt1 | contig 14560 bp, 6 predicted proteins | sample PopdelMetagenome_13_FD_206181 | JGI IMG/M metagenome (GOLD analysis project Ga0325411, IMG submission 206181) | Populus deltoides microbial communities from Bellville, Georgia, United States - Xylem-PdIQD-R4 | ecosystem: Host-associated > Plants > Phyllosphere > Stem > Wood/Secondary xylem... | reverse complement strand
GAACCAAAAGAAAAGGTCTGCACACGTTTTGGCGATACTGAGAAAGTTTGGGGTCCAGTAGAGGTCAGATCAAACTTTGGACTGGATTTCGCTTAATAGCAACTTATCATTAAATTGGTTACGGACTACTATCCTTATACCCGCGATTTGCCATGGGACGTAACTATATATATATATATATATATATATATATATAAGAAATGATATTCAATTACTGAAAAGGAATAAAAAAAATATATAAAAAAATAGTTTTGATGGACCCGAGTTAACATGACAAACTTATAATCACGATAATCAGAGTCGAGTCAACCCTGGATATCCAGCCAAACTCGTGGTCCAGATTATGAGAATTAAATAACCTAATAAAAAAGATCAAAAAGATTATAAAAGCCCTTTTTTTAAAAAAAAATTACATTTTAAACCCATTACCTGAGTCATTAGAACAGAAGCATCCAATATGAAAAAACCATAAAGTCCAATTCCTAATCAATCAAATATTAAAGAATTAAATTGAAAAAAAAATCAATTATATAAAAGGATTTAAAAAATATTCATTTAAAGAATGATGATCAAAATTGAAAAACAAAATAAATTTTATATTTGATTGAATGTTGAAATTAAAAGAATAATCAAAAGAATAAGGATCAAAATTGACATAAAAAATAAAAATAATGTTTTTATTAAATGGTGAAATTAAAAAGAATAATAACTTTTACAAAAGATCCAAGAAAAAAAATTAGAAATCAAAATAATGAGGACCAAATTGAAAAATAGAATACAATCAATTGGAATTGTAGGATGAAATTGAAAACCAATAAAACTCTTACAAAAAAGCCAAGAAACAAAATTAAAAATCCAAAGAATGAGGATCAAATTGGAGTATACAAAGTTTGGTAAAATGGAATTGAATGATAAAATTAAAAACAAATAAAACTTCTACAAAAAAGCTAAGATCAAAAATTAAAAATTAAAAGAATAAGAAATAGAGTTGAATACCAACAACAAAGAGGGTCAAACTGTAATTTTTAGGGGAGGAGAGAGAAAATAAAGGGAAAAAAAGAAAAAAAAACCTACCAGCGACAGACTAGACCATCATCGGCGACGTGTGCCGCACTAAAAGAAAAAAGGATATGGTGGTGCTTCCAAAGACATGACCAAAATGCATTTTTGGACATTGGAAGGATCCTTGCTCACCCTTTTTGTTTTTATATATTTAGACAAATACTAAATTACCCACTATCTGACATGTTAAAATAAAAATAAAAATCTTCGAGAAAAGATGAAAATACCCTTTAAGATCAATTTTAGTTTTCTTGACATCTAATGAAATTTTGGTTGTTTCACTGTATTTTTATTTTTTATATTTTCCCAAACACATAATTATCCTTATCTCATATAATAATAATGAAAAAACTAATTTGAAAGTACAAAACTGCCCTAGATGCCAACATAGAAAATTTTGCCTTGAAAGGTATCTAAGTCTTTTCACTATGCTTTTGAAATGGGCAAAGATATAATGATTCCTGATTAATTTAAAAATGACTAATACGTCAGGTGAAAAGATCTTAATGACCTATAATAGCTAGTAGTTATAAGCTTCTTCTTTTTTTTTTTGGGAATGAAGGTGTCATTATAAAGTTCCAGTGAACAATGTAATGACATCTACAACTGTAATATTTTCCCACCAATTTTAGCCTGTGTTAATAAAAGAAAGTGGCATGTGACAAAAGCAAGCATGACCGACTTAAATAATGAGTGCTTTGTTGTTTGTCAGATGCTAGTGTAGAGGCACGCACTACACTGTGGGTTGTATCAAAATATTTTTAAATGTGATGAAAAAAACTATATAGGTCATAAAGATCTATTTGGTATTGATATTAAAATCAGGTCGGCAGGTCAACCTTGAAACCTTCCAATCCCAAGTTCTTACCTAATTAACTTCTGTGGAAATTTGCCTGACATAACCTACTCGACTTAGCTAATTCAAAGGCAATCCAATCGATAAGTTAAAAAATATTGAGAATGCAATTGAGAAAAAAAAATGATATTAACAAGAAAAGCCTTCTGATCCAACTTCTTGCCTAACTCGGGTTTAAAATTAAATTATGTGGGAATTCCCTTAACGTGACCCTAATGATGGTAATGGGTACCAACGAGTTGGTTTTTTTTAACATCCATACCCTACCCATAACATTTCAGGTGTTAGATATTCATACCTTATCCATCAAGTTTTCGAGTATCCATATGGATATCCATTGTATGACAATTATTTATTATTCAACATAAAATAATAATATATATATACACACACACACATTATTCATTGGGTAAAGTAACTATCAAAACATAAACTCACTCATTTGGGTTGGTATCCATCAGGTTTAGATTAAATTGTCATCTCTATGTGACCTGGTCTACTTGGTGCGACCCGAACCTCGGGTCCATGACCGGCAATACAGGAGCAGTGCCGTGGGGACACTCTACCTACGCTAAGCCTTAGAACATACATATTATAAAACCAAAACTATATAAAATCATACAACATTTCATAATCTTCCAAAATATGATATTGTTCCAAGAAATAAAATCAATCATAGATCAAAACTTCTCATCATCATTTAAAACAAAAACAATAATCCATATATTTATTACATAGTCAAAATCCAAACTTTAAATAAAATAGTGTAATAGTGAAGTATCTAAAATATCGAATAAAACTAAAAAGAAAGCCTCAAGGAAGTAAGCAAGGCATACTAACAAAAAAAAAATGAAGAAAATAGGAACTCTAGATCAAAATCAATTTGTTAACGGAAACTAAGAACCTGAAAATAATTTAAATGGAGGGGTGAGTTCAACCAACTCAGTGATGAAAAAAAATTTAATATATATATTTTAGCTATTTATGAATATAAGTCATCAATTATGATAATATAGAAATAATAGAATGGAACTAAGCATGTTAACATAAGGTAGTTAAATACATGTTAGAAATCAAATGATACCTGATGGTGACCAGATAATACCTAAAGATGGCCACTGTGAGAGGATCAATCGCCACAAACTAGTGTCTCTCTCACTAACTAGGTATATGATACAATTACACAAAGACTAACTACTCTCCATTAATATGGAGTTTCTGACAAGCTTACCAATATCAAGACATAATAGTTGCTAACATGAATATCCAAAACAAATGAAAGTCATATCGAATATAATTTGACTTAACAAAATGCAAGTGCAAAATCAAGAATGAATGAGTAATAAAAAATAAAGGAAAATATATATATCAATATTCAAGAAATAATCAATTGTACTCATCCTAATATCAATATATATATATATATATATATATATATATATATATATATATATATATATATATTATTTATATTACATGTATATTAAAAATTATTCCACTCACCTAGAAAACAAAAACAAAAGGCAACAAATATAGAACCAAAGACTACTAAAGATTGTTAGGAGGAACGTCGGTAAAACCTATAACAGATACAGGAAAAAACTTAATAACGACTCGAAACAAAGTATCATTAAAAATTAAAACTCTAATCTTAGAGACCAAAATGTAAATATATCGCCAAACTATTTCACCTGATCAAATCCAAACATAACCCAAACTGATTGAACCCAACAGACCCGATAAAACTCTACTGTTGGGTCAACCGATTGACCATTACATAAACAAATCAGTAACTTGGTTTAGACTAACTAGTTGACCAATAGTAACAAGTGAACCGATCAACTAGTTGGTTGGGATTTCCAGAATCCTGACCTACTAGTCCTCGATCTTCAGAATCCAAAAACAAATGACTTGCTCTTCTAAAACCCATCATTTCAGTCATCAAAACAGTTCATTTAAAGCCACACCCTAATACTTCAATTAACTTTCTTAAATCATTCAATCATCAAAATCATAACAAAACCTAATCTCTTCTCTAATCCTTCCATAATCAAACCATTATCGAAAATAACATTAGAAGGAAATCAATTACTTGTTCCTTCTACCTGTCTTAAACCAAAATTCAAGCTAAAATCAAAATCCCTCTATGTTTTTAAGGGAGAGGTCATGGAAAAGAGGAAAGAAAAGAGAGTGGAAAAGAAATTTCTCTTGCAACCTTTTCTTTAAATACCTAGGTTAGTTTAGGTGGGTGTAGGCTGATTTGGGTTTAGATTTGGACTACAAGTTTGGGTCTTAAAACACTCCCCCTCTTATACAAAATTCATCCTCAAATTTACACTTTAAGAACCAAAGTCTTACTAGTAAGTTCAAACAAGTATGGATATTTTTTGAGCATTTCCTACTCAAGCTCCCACGTCGCTTCTTTGCGTGGGTGTCTACTCCACACAACCTTAACCAATGCAATTTTCTTTGACCGAAGCTTTCTAACTTGTCAATCCATTATCTCTACCAGGTGGACTTTGTATGACATATCATCCCTCAGCTTAAGTGATTGAACTTCTAGCACATGAGATGAATTAAGCAAAACTTCTTTAACATCGAAACATGAAACACTAGATGTATGGAGGATAGATTAAGTGGCAAAGCAAGTTGGTATGCCATTACTCTTTCCAAAATATCAAAGGGCCCTATAAACTTGGGGCTCAACTTTCTCTTCTTTCCAAATCTAAATATTCCTTTACTTGGATAGACTTTCAAGAACACATTTTCACCCATTAAAAACTCCAAAATACGCCTTCTCTTATTCGCATAATTCTTTTGCCTACTCTGAGCTATTTGAAGCTTATCTCGAATCACTTTAATCTTATCCGAAGTAATTTGTATTAACTTGGGACCCATCAATCTCTTCTCTCCAACCTTATACAAACATACAGGTAATCTACACTTTTGTCCATACAAAGCCTTACACGGAGCCATACCATGTTCGCTTGATAACTGTTGTTATAAGGAGACTCAACCAAAGATAAGTACTTGCTCTATCTGACCCCAAAATCAATCACATGAGCTCTCAACATATCCTTTAAAATTTGTATAGTCCTCTCAAACTATTCATTAGTTTGAGGATGAAAAGCAGAACTTAACTGAACATTATTCCCCAAGGCTTCCGAAAACTTCAACCAAAATTGAGAAGTGAACCATTGACCTCTATCGGGCACAATTGAGTTAGGCACACCATGCAATGTCATGATCTCGTTAACAAAGATTTTTGCAAGCTTTTGCAAACCTATATATCACCATTACTGGCAAGACATGAGTTGAATTGGTCAAATGGTCAACTATTACCCAAACCAAATCATAACCCTTATGACTCTGAGGCAAACCCGACACAAAATCCATAGTTATCATTTCTCATTTCTATTCAGGAATCAATAATGGCTATAAAATCCCTAGTGGCTTTTGATGATCACCCTTAACCATTTTCATGTCATTCCACTAAGAACACTCTAATAAGTCTCTATACATCTTGTTAGAACTAGGATGTACAATATAGGTAGTTTGGTGTGCTTCCACCACTACATCTCTTTTCAAATCATCCACCTCAGGCACACACAACTTGGAACCAAATCTCAACACACCATCTTTACTGACAACGAAACCCAAAGCCTTTCCTTACTCCAACTCATCCCAAATCTTACATACCCACTCATCCTTCATCCGAGTTGCTTTAATTCGGTCTACCAAGTCTGACCTAGATTGAAAGTAAGTCAACAATACTCCTAATTCACCAATTTCAGAACTGATATTCTCATCCAAAAAGAAGAGGAGCTTCATTTCTCATATGAACATTGAAGCTCCATAATCTTTTCCAATTTTTTTAGTGTAGTAGACTTACCCCCTGCTTTGTCATGAACCAAAGAAAAGGTTATTTTTCAATTAAAATAAATATGCAAGCATTGTCATGTGTATTTTAGCATCAAGAATATTTGTTTTAGGCTGAAAAGGTGATGTGTGTGTTAAGTCAAATAATTCAAGAATTATATGCACAAAAAATACAAGAAAGAGACGTTGACACAAATCAAAGATTAAATCGAGAAGCTAAGAACATAGGTGCAAATTAAGATATCTAATCTCGTGTAGCAGGGAGCAATCCATTTTTGTTTATATTATATGCCAGTAATTGTTTTATAAGAAAAATAATAATTTAAATTCTCTAAAAACAAAATAATTTGCTAATGCAATTGTAATTTTTCTTATTAATCAATTTTTATCAACTAAAAAATATAGTTTTCTTAAGTAATGCATTTAGTTTAATAAAAATCAAATACAATTAGAATAAATATCCAAAAGACTCCGGACAATCTAAAATAAGTATAAAATGCATATATTTAATCAAAATTTCTTCATACTATTAATACATTTTTTATTTTGTGATTTTTTTCATTAGAATATTTAGTTTTTAAAGAAAAAAAAATATTAGAATCATAAAAGCAAATTTAAATAAAATATCTTTTTGATGATCATGTTGTGGACATATTAAAAAATATAAGAATAAGACACTGAAACTTTTTTAAATTTTTTATATAATCATAAAATCGTAAAACAAATTACCCAGGAAAACCAACAAATAAGACTTTAGAATAAAAATAAAGACAAATCACAAAGGCCTATAAAAAATAAAGTGCTCCGCTCCCTAATTTTATAGGAAAAAAAATATAATCTTATATAGAAACCAATTATAAATTTAGTAGAATTTAATAAAATGACATTCTTAATATGTTTTTAAGTTTTTTATTTAATGAAATTTAATATAAAAAAAATCTGAAATGGGCTAAAAAAATATCAAGTTGTTGGGTCTGAGTGGCCCAGTGGACCTTGCTTATAAAATAAAAAGTCACGTGTGTTGGGCTTGCAAGGCCAGGCTTAAGTGCCTAGCTTTTTTTTTAAGGGCTAAAAGGTGAACGATGTGTCATCCGTCTTTTTTTGCTAAAAATAAAAACTAGATAATGCGTCGTCTAAATGTCTAGTTTTCGACCACTAGAGATGTGGTAAAAAAAAATTAGCTAAGGTGTTTTGGACTAACAAATTCATTTTTCAATCTACTTTTACCTCATAAACACTCTTATAGTCTCAAAAAATCAGCCTACCAACTCAAAACAAGTCTAAATTGGTAAAAAAAAAATTTCAAATTGAGAAAGAAAATCTTTCTCAACCTTGATCTATTTTTTTGGCAATATAAAGGGTAAAAAATATCTCAATAGAACTCTTCTAATTAAATGAAACCTGTTGACACTAAAAATGACTTTTTTGCTATCAGAATATGGGTAATCAATAACTTTTTCTCTTTTACAATTTTCTAGTGAGTTTCTCTCTCCTCTCTCAAACTCAAGAGCTTAAACATGATTAAAATAAAGTTTTGGATCAAAATATAAAAGTTTCAAACTACAAAGACCTAAAATGAAAATGAGAAAATTCCCCTAGTCAAAACCATCAAAAAAAAGTGGGAAATGAATAGTGAAAAAAAAGGATATATTGTTACTCATTATCAAGTTTAGTCCCGTGAGTCTTAATATTTTTACTCAATTAAATTGAATTCTATTTTGTAACGTAGAAAATCAATCCAATTTAGGGATGGGTTTTTTTTTTCAATGCGATAAGCTTGTAGAAATCAAATATAAACAAATTGTTAAAATCAATTCACAATCAACATAATACAAAATGACTAAATAAAAAAACATGTTTAATGACTAAAAAGAAAAAAGAATTTAAAAGGACCAAAAAAGTGTATTATACATATCCACAGTAAATTGTGTCTAAGTGTAGAATGCATTTACAATAATTGATCAACACAATTTTTTTTCTTCTAATAGTTTGAATATACAGATGCCACTTGGTAAAGTCTTTTATTTTTTATTTTTTACAATTCAATTATACTTACCATAGTTATTAAACATGTTCCAAATTAGCGAGTTGACCAGGCAAATAAGTAACTTGGAGCTTGACTTAGATTCTATTTTAATTTGGACCAATGCTGATATGGACCTGGGTGACCAGATGAGTTAACTCGCGATCTAGATAGCCCATCCAAACCAATCTATATCTGATCGAGTTAAAAGCAATAATTTTTTAAAAAACAAAAACTAAAATGATGTTACATTAAACAGAAATATACACTCAAATTAAATCAATGACCCATGAGTTAACTTGATAAATCAATAATCATATCCCTTTGTCAGGTCAAACTCCAAACTAGATGTGACAAAAGTAAGGTAGAAAAAGAGTTGACATCAAATGATCAAGCCATTTTTCGCTGATTGTTTTTGTTTTTATTTTTGTGTTCAAGGAATTAACAAATATTTTTAGAAGTTAATCCAAAAACACATGGGAAAAACACTTTGGATGATCCATAATGTTTTTCCCAATTGTCCCCTCTCAAAACCACCCAATTACATAGCTTTTAAGGGTATTTTTGTCATTTCATACAGGTCCATTTACCATCACCACATTTATGGAGGGATACATCAGTCTTTTTATGTATGTTATGCATATTAAAATGACTTCATTAGCGTTGGAATAAAAAAATTTAATGATGTCAAGAGGTGTTTTTGTCCTGATTTCATATTCATAGTAAAATGTCTAGATTACCCCTAAAAAGTCAAGTCTTACTCATTAATGGTCAGGGGCGTTTTGATATTTTCATAATGGTTTTTTTGTGATAATATTACTTAACTGCCCTCAGGAAAAAAAAATAAAGCTTCCTTACAGGGGCTTTTTTATCCTTTATTTTTTTTTGTTATTCTTAAGAGGGCTAAAAGGCACTTTGATATTTTAGTAAACATAAAATATTAATAAAAAGAAAAGGGGGGTTTTGCCTGCGTAGCACGCGCTAGTAAGCGCACACTGTTCGTGTCATTCAAGCGGTGTGTGTGGTCATACGTCACCTTCAAAGGTGTCATTGAAAGCATGTTGATGTTCCCTATGTGATGGTGTAGTGCGTGTGTGCGGTAGAGCTTCAGTTGGGTAGTAATAGCCTTTTTTCTTCTCCTCTCTCTTTATCTCTCTCTCTCTCTTTTTTTTTTACCAAAGTAAGGTGTGACTTATCATTTATTTTTTACATCTAATTGATTACTCATTCTTTTTATTACTATGTTTTTTTTTCTTATTTTGATTGATATTTTTCTTCAATTTCACCCTTGTTATTTAGTTTAATTTCATTTTCATATCAAATTTGGTCCTAATTTTTTTCCCTTTTACTAATCAAACTCTGTTTACAATTTTAGCCCTAAGCATTTGATTTTAATTTATTTTTATGTCAACTTTAGTCCCTAATTTTTTATTGTTGTTTGTTTTGTTTTGATTGTTTTTTGTATTGTATTTCTTTTACCAATTTAATCCCTTGATATTTTTTTTTATAGTTTTTCTTTGTTGATTTTTTCCTTCTATGGGGTTAGTCCCAGCCTCATGGCTAGGAACATAAGTTTTGAAGGTTAACACGGGTAAACTTTGATTTTTTTAGGTCCTTTTGAAAAATTGATTTATTCTAAATTTCATCATTCAATATTTGATCTTTTTAATTGGTCTTCATATTTTTTTTTCACTTTACTTTATGTGTGGTTATCCTGATCCTGGATTGATTTAATTTTTTTTTCATTGCATTTTTTTCTAATGAATTTGTTTTAGTTTCATCACTAATCATTTTTTTTTACTGAGAATCTTGCTTTGTTGTTTTATGGTTTGTCTTATATTCAGTTGATCCTAGCCTCATGACCATGGTTATGAGTTTTGAAGGTTAGCACGAGGTGACTTTAAATTTTTATTGTCCTTATTAAATTTTTTTTTTTCAAATTTCATCAATCAATATTTTTTTTTTGGAAATTGATATTTGTGCTTTTGTTTTTAATTTTCCTCTCTATAGGTCTATCCTAATCATATGCTCATGGTCGTGGGGTTAGTGAGTTAACCCAAGTGGGCCCATTTTTTTGTTGTTTTTTAAATTAATTTGTTTCAATTTCTCCATTCAATATTGGGTTGTTTGATAGTTGGGATTCATAGTTTTATTCAATTTGCTTTTATTGAAGACTTTTTCTTACCTTTTGTTGGCAAGAATAATTGTTTGATTGAACAAAAAAATTATCCTACAAAACAAAGTCGGTAGACACAATTGAGTACATGACCTGTGTTATGAGATCAAATATTTTAATCTTAGTTATATCTTGATCAAATATCGATTTATTTAATTAAATGCGTGTATAAGCATTTTGGTTCGTGATTGTGAATTTTTTATATCCAAAAACATGTTGGAGAAACCTGTTGTATATTTATTTTTCATTTTTTAAAAACATTATCCAACCTGCGACAAAACACATGTCACATAGCTAGTATTAGATCATTGGCCTGCATTACATTGCAAGTCTAACAATTTTTTTAACATAAAAAAATGTTTAAGAATTACTAATGTTTTTTCTATTAGAAAAAATAAAATCGTGTATGGATTGATCTAATGTAACCCAGACAACTTGACAGGTTCAAAGACTACCCGGATGATTGGTAAAAACTTAGTTTGACTCAAAATAAATACTCGAGATGCCTTTTTTAAATATATAAATATTGAGATGATATTATATTGGCCTATTAGGTCAATTCGGGTCAACCTAGGTTATTCGCGTGTTGGGTCATGAAACCATGATAACCCCATAGAAAACAAACTAAAACAAATTATAAAGCTCAATTTCCAATAAATCCAATGTTAAAGGATGAAATTGAAAAGGAAATCAATTAAAAACTCGAGTTAACTTGTTAAACACATGATCCGGGTCATAAGACCGAGATAACAAATAGAATGAAAATTGAAACAAATTATGCAGTCCAATCTCCAATAAAGCTAATGTTGAAGGAAATAATTGAAATTGAAAAATTAATTAAAAAAGAACACAAAAAAAACAACTTGAGTCAACTCAGGTTAGCCTGCCAAATCCATGACCTGAATTATGAGATGGAGATAGTGTTTTGTGAGGAGGGATACTAAAATATCCTCATCTTTTAGTTTTTTTGTTAACTAGATTAGTGGTCTATGATACGTCGCGGGCTTGTCCAAACTTTGCTTTAACGTGAAAAAAATTCTTAGGCAACATCAACATTTCTAAAGAAGCAAGAGAAATTTGAGAGTCTAATCATTGAATTTATTGGATTTAATAACCTTGTTAGTTTGATAATATGATAAAAAAAAAGTAACAACAACAAATAAATGGAAAAAAAAATTATTCCGAGTCAACCTGGGTTAACCCTATAGAGACTATTCATGACCTGGCATATGAGATCACGATAGCCCTATAAAAGGATGGAAAAAAAAAACCAATTGTAAAAAAAAAAACCTAAAAAAGTTCTAAGTCAACCTGAGCCAATCTTTTAAACCCGTGACCCAAGTCTTGAAACTAGAATTATCTCATTAAAGGCAAACTCGAAAAAACAATGAAGTCAAATTCCAAATTAACAAAATCCTGATCTATAAAATGATGAGGGATGGAATTGAAAAAGAAAGTTCCATTAAAAAAGAATTAAAAACAAAACAAATAACAATTAAAAGAATAAGGACCAAATCTAACATAAAAATGAAATGAAATAAAACATTGAGGGGTCCAATTGAAAAATAATTCAATTAAGAGAATGATTGAAAACAAAAAAAATATAATCAAAAGAATAAGGACTAAATTTGACATTTAAGATAATCAAAGAAGGATGAAATTGAAAGAAAATTATAATTCCATGAATTATTTAAAATAAAACAAATAGAAATAAAAAGAACGAGGATCAAATCTGAAAGAAAAACAAATCGAAGAGTTGTTTTGAAAATATTCAGGGGAAGGCACTAAGATTAAGGAGGATAAAGAAAACAAGAAAGAAAAAAATAAAATGAACGTCAGCGCAAAACTCAATATCCTTTGGTTACACATGTCATAACCCAATTCTGGGTTATTCCCCAAAACTTCACTTTTTTTCAAAATAAAAATCAAAAAAATAAAATAAAAGGCTGGCAATGTGGAGAAAGCAGGCCGGGAAATCAAGCTGCAATTTTTTAAGGAAATTCAAGGCCTAATTGTACCCCATTATTCCCAAAAATGGAGACAAAATGCAAATTCAAGGTTAAATTAAATGATTATTGGACGAATTTGCATAAACATTAAGTCCAATGACATAATTAAATTTTTAATAGGCCAATTTGATTTAATCATGGGCCAAATTAAATTTTAATTATGTTTAAGAATTAATTTGGGTCCACTTGAAGGATTTAATTAAGTGTAAGGACTTAACTATACTTTAAATAGGTCAAATTAATTTTATTTGAGGTGTAATTGGTGAAAAATTAAGTTTGGGAGCCTAATTTAGGCTTAATTGAGGAGATTGGAATTTTAAGAGACCAAATTTAATTTTCACCAAGTTAATTGATTGAAATCAGGGGCCAAATTGCAAGAAAATTGAAGTTTTGGGGTCAATTAGGGGCTGGATTGAAGAAATTTGCAGCCAAGGACCAATCTGCAAAAGGCGCCACAATTGAGGGGCTTAATTGACAAAAATTGGGGGTGAAATTGAAGAAATTAAAAGTTTGATGGTCAATTAGGTGTTAAATTGACAAAATCCGAGACCAAGGACCATATTGCAAAAGGCGCGTAACTTCAGGGTTCCAATTGGAGGTCATCAGGGGCTTAATTGCAAATGTTTAGGGTCAATTAGGAGTTCAATTGAAAGAAATTGAAAGCGGAAGGACTGAAATGAACTTTGGCCAAAACAGAATCCTGAACACTATTCATTATCTTTTTCTTTTTTCTCGGAAAAACTGGTTCAGTCACCTCATTTGCAGGTGTATTTAATGCCCCTAACGTCCATCAAAGTTGTCAAAACTTGCACGAAACTGATCACCAGACATCTCTCTACGTTGGGGTATGGTTTTCACCGGCTCACTGGAAAATAAACGGACATGGCACCACCCCAAAGAGGCTAACTCAGGCAGCCTGCAGCTGCAGATTTGACAATTTGACAGTGCACCATACCTACTTTGAGCCAACGGTTGGGATCCTTCTCATCTGAATCAAGGGCTGAAATTTTTCTGTATTGTAGAAAATATTGCCCTCTTCCACCGCCTATAAATATAGGTGGATTTGATGGCCCGAGGGAGGATAAAATCAAATCCAAAAATAAAAAAAAAACCAGCCTCCTCCCCAGTTTTTTCTGCAGCAAGTCTCTCTCTACACTCTCTCTCCACCGTGCTCTCAGCGACTCCAAGCCACGCTGCCACCAGCTCGTCTTTAACCCTCCCCAGCAAAATTATCCCTCTCCACCGAAAGCTCCTCCTTTTTCCTCCACGGCGGCAGCAGCCAATCAACACCACCATTTTCATTTTCTTCCTTCTCCAGTATCGGCAGCAGCAGCACCGACTCCTCTACGGACGCCGCCACCAGCTTCAGGGAGACTACCCAAACCACTTCCAACCCCACGCCAGGCCAGTGACAACAACTTCTTCTCCTCCGCAAGGTTGCCTCTCACTTTGCTCCGCCATCTGCAACTGTGAAGTTGCATGCAGAACGTGAACTTACTGTTCACGTTCTGCAATTAATATATAATATTATATTATATACTTCCTTTAAACAAAAAAAAAAACAAAAAATTTCAAAAATCCTTCGAAAAAAATTATGATTTTCTAAAATATTTTTCTATCAATTTTGTATAATATCGGGTTGTATATTTATACTGTAAAATACAAATCCGGTATTAAAATACCCGGTTTTCTCCGAAATATTTCAAAAAAAAATTAAAACATTCTCAAAAAGAAAAAAATATTTTGTTGCATACAGCCAAATCCTAAAATTTTTCCAAGCATATTTTTCATATAAAAAAAACGAAAACAAAAATTGCATCTTTTTCATGTTTAAAAAAAATCCAAAAATGAATATCATAACCAGTTTATGATTATCCATTAGGATTTGGCCAACATGTCAAAAATCTTTTCCAATCTTTTTTTGAGGATCCAAATGTAGACTTTAATATTTGTGAGATGTAAAATTACACGATAAAGTACACCCTCAAGTATTAAAGATAAAAGGTGTAAAAATGCGATGCTAAAATTCAGACTTTAGAACGGTTAGGATTTAACCCGATAAGGTATAGACTCTCTCATGAAGAGAGATCTGCCTTGAGCCTTAGAAAAGACCAACGAATAGAAACCCGACTTAGAAAAAAACAATCAAACAACAATGCAGCTTACCTTAGGTAGGGTGCACTGGGGGTGATGCGTCTTCCCCTTGCACAACCAGTCCCTTACTCAGACTCTCGCAGACCATAGGTTCCTAGTGACCATAATATTAGGTGGCGACTCTTAAACATTAATCATAATTTTATGATTAAATCCAAAAACTCTTCCCACACACAACACCCCTCATCAGGAGGCACGACAGAAAGCCTCCATTGTCACCAGACGACATCGCGCCCCCCGCGACAACACACATTGTCCAGGAATGGAGGAGCTGTCTTGAGAATTAAAACACCATTAAGGAAGCCGGAGTTTTGTTGCCGGACGAAGCCGTACTTGCCATCCCAAGAGCACGAGAGCACTCACGTGTGTCCATGTGATCTTTATGCGTAACCCACTTTTTA
>Ga0325411_1005128_pt1 | contig 14561 bp, 6 predicted proteins | sample PopdelMetagenome_13_FD_206181 | JGI IMG/M metagenome (GOLD analysis project Ga0325411, IMG submission 206181) | Populus deltoides microbial communities from Bellville, Georgia, United States - Xylem-PdIQD-R4 | ecosystem: Host-associated > Plants > Phyllosphere > Stem > Wood/Secondary xylem... | reverse complement strand
CAACTAACTCAACTAACTCGGATGGTTAAGTAGAGGATGTTAATCAAACTTAATTATATTATAATGCTTTAAATCTTAATTTATATTCTAGATTAAACTTTTTGGTTTACACAAGTTAAAGATGAGAGTTATGTAATATTTATTTTTTTGTAATGCTTTCCATGCATATTGATCTTTGGCTTACATATGTTTACATGAATACATAAGAACTTGTTAATATTTCCGATTATGATGTGCGGTGGAATGGAAAATAGTACAAAAGGATGGACTCTAATGATAACTTGAGCTTGCATGTGATTATTTTTGTTGCCAATACTCGGGATTGTTAAAGAAATAAAGGAGACTTTGCTAGATAATATATTTCTAATTTCATAGAATTGTTCATAATAAAAAAAATATTTTTTTGGCCAAAAATTCAAAATAAATATCTTTGGGTGTACATTTGATATAAGAGCACAAGTTTGTCCAAGAAAGGGTTTTGTGCTAATGAGAAAAGTCTGGTTGTAGATGAATGAATTATGAGAATGCTGAAAAATTGATGTTATTAGCAAGATGGTGACTCCTACGAGAGGTACAAGACTGAGTCATCCGTTAACCAGAGGCAACAAGATTCTAGTGAGAGGGAAAGAGATCTGATGAATGATCTTTTGGAGGATACAACTCATTCACCTAAGAGACAATCTTAGTCTGTACAAGGAGAGCCACATGTATACAGGGATGCTTCTCCATTATTTACTGCACGAGAGCCTCAACATGAGATAGAGGCTAGAATAGATCATATAGATCACATGTATACAGGGACCCCCACCTGCGGTGCCACCTCAAACATATATGGAGCAACTTGTTAGGGCTATTTTGTCTGGGATGTCATGTATGGTGGGCGCCCAGTGAACAGAGGGAAAACACATACACTGGTTCATTGGGTTAAGACATGTGTTTCTCACCATTTTTAGGAGATGAGGTTACAGAGGTTTCAGGTCAATGGCTTTGAAAAGTGGATGACTTGCTTACTCAGATTCTATTATATGGCGCTCAGACATGATGGATAACTGTAAATTCAGGAAAATAAATGTTTGAATAAATTGTAAATTAAATAAAGAGAAAATAAAAATGAAAAAATTCATGCACAAATTTAAATAAAGTAAGAAATTAGAAATTTTCGGATATAAATTTCTGGACAAAATATTTCGAGATATTATAAATTTAATCCGGAAATATTGAGGGTTGGATTAAATTAAAGAAAATGGACTAAACTAAAAAGTTAAGGGGTGAAATTATAAGAAATGAAAAAAGGTATAATTTAATTATAAGAAGAAAAGAAGTGGGGGCAAAATAATACATTTAAAGAAAATGAGGCCTAAGTGCAAATAAGAAACATTATGGGGTATAAATACTCCTCTCCCTTGCATATCAAAACCGGTAGCAACCATTAACAGAGATAGAGAGAGTTTTTGATTTTTTATTCTTGCCAAATCAAGAGAGAAACACAAAAAATTCCAAGAACTCATCCAAAGGGTTTATAGGTAGAATAAACACTTGTGGGCAAGAGATTAACAAGAAATTTTAAAGGTAGAGAGAGAAGGGAGGGCCGACTGTCATTAAAAAAAGGGGGAGTAAAAAATTTTCGACTAGTTGAGGATTGAGACCTTGATTCTTATCAGGTAAGGAGTTCTAAATATGATTGTATAAGTCATTAAGAAGTTCGATTACAAATTGATGCCTTAGTGTTGAATTTTAGTTAGGGTTCTTAGACTTGAATTGGGGGGAATGTATTAATTATTAAAATTAAGTTAATTCATGAGTTGTATGTGATTGGGGGCATGAAATCATTATGATTCATCAAAGAAAATATATGGGTAATTTGGTTAAGGGTGGTCAGTTATATGAAGAGCAAAGAGGGAAAGGGGAAAATTATGGTTTTCCTTATTGAATTTATTATAACAGGTTTTTTTTATGTGAATGTGTGTGTGTGTGTGAATTGAATGAAATTAGCATAAAAGGAATGAGAAAACTCTTGGTTCCTCAATGCCCTGTTTTCGGCCAATTACGCATCAAAGGGGGAGAATGTTGAATTTGACATGTTTATCTTGATGACTTGAGTTTAATTGTGTCGAAATAAGAAAAAATACATGTTGAAATAACAAGGATTGTGTTTAAAAGAATATTATTTGGAAAGTTAGTAAAATTGAAAAAAAAATTTTATTTTGATGTTAAGAGGGAAGATTGATATAAATAGAGGAAATTAGCTCTTAAAAGATATTTTTGACACTTTATATGGTATGTGATATGGCTAGGGGTTGATATAAAAGAGGGAAATTTGAATTGTTGATATTGTGTGTAAATGGAAAGGTTGACGAATCTAGACAGATTCGTCAACTGACTTTCAGAGAGAATTTAAGTAGGAGGATGAGGGAATTAGGATCAAGTTTCTTTATAGAAATTGTAGTTTTGGATGTTGACTAACTAAAAAAATTGGTCTTACTCAATTTGGAGCTATAGAACTCCAGTTATGGGTCACCAATTGAGACTGGGTCATAAGAGATCCTATATGGCAATATGTTTGATTTGTTGATGAGTAATTTCGAGTGTCTTAGGGGTAGAATTAGGTTCTCCTCCCTTCAAGGGACTTGTATCCTCGTGTCTTAAATTTCTAATGAGACCAACCTTGCTTGAAACAAAGCTCTAGAACTCCGAATATAGTCAGAAATCTGAGGAGAGGTCGAAATGCAACCTCTGTTTGTAGATTCGAAAAGTTGCTAAAGCGACTATCTAGACACGTTAAGGGTGAAAATTGGGCCCTTTCCCTTCAGAAAACATGTGATATTACTTCTTAACTTCCAAAAGAAACGAGCCATATTCAAAATGGAAATTTGTAATGATAACTATGGTCGGACAAAAATTAACGATATTAATGGTGAAATGAGAAAAACACAAAATATAAAGAAAGGAATAATTGAAAAAAAGACCTATATTAACTGTTAATATGGTTATTATGAAATATATCATTGAATGAGGATAATTTATGAGATATGCCTATGATTATAGGAGGGACCACTGGCGTGGTGTAGCAGCAGCAACAGGGAAGCACGAGTAGAGCTTCTACTGCATGTAGGTGATCCACACCTATGCTTTCTAGTTAAATTCCATGATTTAAAATATTATTGACGTGATATGTGAATTAGCAAATGTTGGATATTATATGAAATGATGAAATTTTGTGTAATGATGTTATTATTTTGGATAGTATCCCGAATGTATATAGGTTCAAGGTGAATGATCTTTCATGTGAATCGCAAAGTGATAGAAGTATCGTTGACATAGAAAATATGAGAAATGTGATATGTGGCATGGCTTAACATACATTTAGTGTATGTTAGGATCCCAGGTAAGGGGATCACCATGCATCAACTAGCATGCATTTAGTGTATGTTAGGGTCCCGAGTAAGGGGATCGCCATGCATAGACGTCTATAGGGTGATGATGGTACCAGTAAAATTGGTATCGGAAATGTGTTAGACGCAAAATAGTTATGGCTGATTTTATGGAATCTTGAATGGAAGTTGAAAATGAAAGATGAATATTTTTTAGTAGTTGAATGAGAAAGAGTTCCAATGAAAACAAAAGGGAGAAGCGAATAGAATATGAATACATGTTTACCTTTTTAATTTGTTGGATTTTTGTGTTACTATACTTTTTGTGATGCTCATGTTTCAATAATATGTATTTTTTTCAGGACCATCGCATGCATGACAGGAGTAGATCCTAACTTTGCTCACCTTTTGTTATCTAGTTCTAGGGAGTATATCTTTGTATTTTGTAATAATAAAACATTTATAAATTAATTTGTATAATTAATGTTTAAACTTGAATAGATAAACTAAACTCTTAAATTCATATAATCATGTTCCATCTATACGAGTTTATCTCATTTATTCCTCTATAGTGATATTTGTTGTTCAATGTTTGTTATAAAATTGTAGTTGTGATGATGATTGTAAAGCCTGGGAAAAATAAAGGTTGCTTAAATTTCAAACTAACTACATGAGAAATAAAAGTCAAGAAATTCATGCATAGGGTTAAATAAAAACAAGAATTCAGAAATTTTTGGATATAAATTTCCAGGTGAAATAATTTGAGACATTATAAATTAACCCGGTAATGTTGAGGGTTGGATTTAATTGAACAAAATAAACTAAACGAAAAGTTCTATGGTGGAGTTATAACAAATGAAAAGAGGTATAACTTGATTTTAAGAAGAAAAAGACGTGGGGGCAAAAATAATACACTTAAAAAAAATGGGGCCTAAGTACAAACAAGAAAAATTATAGAGTATAAATACTCATCTCCTCATCAAAATCTGCAGCAACCAAAAGGAAAGAAAAGAGGGAGTTTTTTGTAACCATTCTTGCAACATCAAGAGAGAAACACCAAAATTTCAAGAATCCATCCAAGGTTAAGGGTTTATAAATGGAATAAACATTTGTGGGTAAGGGATTAACAAGAAACTTTGAAAAAGAAGAGAAGAAGGAGGGCTGACTGTCATTAGGAAAAAAGAATGAGGGAGTCGAAAATCTTCAACTGGTTGAAAATTGAAACCTTAATTCTTATTGGGTAAGGTGTTTGATTAGTACTTAAAAATGCATTTTTATCAAGGTTTTATATCATCATAATGCACTTAAAGTATCATTAAATTCTCTAACTTAAGCATGTTTTATAATAGCAAGTACAATAATATAAGATATCTTTAATTTATGGTAAATGCTCATTTCAAATGTAGGTATGTTTCACAATTCAAAGGATTGATTGATTTGTTTAACTATTAAAATTGAGAAGACAAAGAGATGTCTAAACTTAAAGAAGAGATGCTGGTTCAATTCAAACTGGAACACCATTCGGTTATTGAATCATTACTAGAGCTGTAAAACTTGGATTTAGGTCTAGTTTATATGGATGGAAAGCTAAGACATAGGCCTAAAACTTTCATGAAGAATCCAAGATTCAAAATGACCGTTTTCAAGTTCAACTTGTAGTAACAAAAGAGAAGTCAGAATCTGCCCTGCAGCCTAGACACTGTTTAGTGTTCAGCCCATATCACAAGTTCTAGAAGTCAAAATGAGCTCATTCTTGTTTTGTTGGAAAGATGAGACAAATGCCCAGAACTTTCATGAAGAACTGTTCAAATTATGATGTTAGAAATGATGTTTTGTTCAGACAAGAAGATAATAGTTGTCACCAAGTCAAGAGGTGGCCACCCACTCAATAATTAGTCATCAAATCAATAGTTCTGAATTTTATCCTATAAAAGGAGGCATTTGCCATACATTTAGACATCTTACTCACTCTTAATACCTTGCTTGTTAAATGGTTAATCTAGATTTGTATTGAACAACCCTTGGTACAACAAATACTTGACACTTTCATAGCCCAACTATATGGTATAACCGACACTTGTGCTATGAAAGGAACTTGATTTGTTGTTAACATAAGTTATCATCATGAATACTTGATAATATTTACAAGTATTGGCATTACTCGAACAAGATAAGTAATGTAATCATGTTAAAAATGTATAATCCAATTGGAACCTCCTTTGTGTGTGGTTTCCAGTCAAGTAATAAAAAGAGTTTATACTATACTTGTTTGAAATATCATTAGTGGATCCTCTAACCTTGATAATTATTTTATCATTGTTTAATACTTACATCAATATCAAATCTAAAAGTTCTCTTCAACTCCTTTTCATTTATTGTTTATAATTTTATATAGTTAATCTCCTTGTGGTTCGACCCCGGTCTTGCCGGGTTATTTATTACTTCGACATTCCTGTACTTGGGATAAGACATCAATCTTTTGATCGTGTCAAGTTTTTGGCACCGTTGTTGGATATTTTCTTTTATTTTCTTTTCTTTTCACTTTTATTTGTTTTTCTAATCTTTGTTTCTTCCTTTTCTTTTTCTTCTTCTTCTTCTTTTTTTTCTTTCTTTCAGCACTTGCATGAGAGTTTGGACATGCATATTAAGTGGTAGACTTTTTAGCAAATCCTCATCATTTTCAGAAAACATGGCTAAAGAGGATAATCAGTCGCTTCATAATGAGAATAATGAGAATAATCGTGTTAGAACACTTAAAGACTACATGAATCCAATAAGAACAAGTGCGCGATCATGCATAGTTTTCCCTCTTGATGCATCTTATTTTAATTTTAAGTCAGACATTATTCAACTTTTACCTTATTTATTGGCTTAGATCTAGAAAATCTATATTTGCATTTGAGAAAATTTGAGAAAGTCTATAACACTTATAATGACTTAAATTATAGCAAAAACACCATCAGATTAAAGCTTTTTTCCTTTTTTCATTAAAAGATAAAGCTAAAACATGGCTACAAAATCTTAGGTCAGGATCCATTCGTGCTTGGGATGAAATGCAACAATAATTTTTAAAGAAATTTTTTCCGTCTCACTAAACAAACTCTTTCAAAGGACAAATCACCACATTCACTCAAAAACTAGGAGAAACATTTTACCAATGTTGGGATAGGTATCGAGACTTGCTTAATACTTGTCCTCATCATGGTTTTGAAACATGGAGATTGGTTTTACATTTTTATGAAGGGTTAACACCTAAAGATAAACAAATGATAGAATTGATGTGCAATAGAACTTTTGAAGATAAAGACCCTGGTGAAGCAATGAAGTACCTAGATTTGGTAGCTGAAAATGCTTAAAATTAGGACACTACAGGCACTTATGAGCCACCAGGTAAAACTCAACCTCACACATCTAGTAGAGGCATGTACAACCTTAGGGAAGATCATGACCACCAAACCAAATTTGCATCTTTAACTAGAAAAATTGAGGCACTGGAATTGAAAAAGAGTGGTTAATTAAAATCTGTTCAAGAAATTGTATGTCAAATCTGTGAAACTAATGAACACTCAACCAATAACTGTCCAACTTTACCTTCTTTCAAGGAATGTCTCCTTAAAGAAGCCAATGCTTTAATCAGTTTCTAAATGTCAAGTCATAATCCATACTCGCAAACGTACAACCCTGATTGGAGAGATCATCTAAATTTCAGTTGGAAGAGTGGTAACAATAATGCATAAACTTCATAACCACCATTTCAAGCACACCATAATTTTTTAAATTCTCATGGATATACACCTCCTTATGTTCCCCCACCTAGAAGAAATCTTGAGGAAACTTTGCATGCATTCATTGAAAAGCAAGAGACAATCAGCACTCAAAATGCTCAAACTATAGCTGACTTGAAAGATACTCTTGCAAAATTCACATCTACTCTCAGTTTTCAGGAGAAAGGTAAGTTTCCATCTCAACCACAACAAAATTCCAAGGGGCAATACAATGCAAATGCAAGTAGTTCCGGAAGCCAATACATGGATGAAGTCCAATCAGTCATTACTCTTCACAGTGGTAAGGCTATTGAAAAACCCATTCTTGAACCTTGTGAGAAAGATGGTGAGTCAACCTCCAAGGGTAAGGAAGGGGTTAAACCTAAACATTGCAAAGAAAATACTGATTCCCCACCAATACTTCCATTTCCTCATGCCATGACCAAATAAAAGGAAGTCAATCACAATTATAAAATCTTTGAAACTTTCAAATAGGAAGAAATCGAGGACGAAAAAGGCATCGAAAATGTTGTTGCAGATCATTTGTCAAAATTGACAATAAATTCAACATCCAACATCACACCAATCGATGATTACTTTCTTGATGAATCCTTACTTTCTCTTAGTTCAATACCTTGGTCTGCTAATATTGACAATTTTCTTACTTCAGGATTTTTGCCAACTCATTTGGATACCTAAGACAAAAGAAAGTTTTTGAACGACGTGCAGAACTTTTATTGGGATGGCCCTTACTTATTCAAATATTGTCCTAATCAAATATATCAAAGATGCATTCTTGACAATGAGGTAAGTAGTGTCATGAAATTTTGTCATTCCAAGGCATGTGGGGGTCATTTCTCATCAAGAAAGACAACTGCAAAAATCTTACAAAGTGGATTTTACTGGCCCACCATGTTCAAGGACTCACATAGAGAGTCTTTAGATAATCTTCTATTGACTTTTAAGTCTCATCATAATGGAGATGTGCATCGTGCAATTCATGATTTATGGCCCCATTTTTATAAAGAACATGCTCATCATAGTCTTGGGAATCTGACTAAAAAAGACCCTATTTGCAGTTTTAAAGAAAACTGGATGGGAAGCCTATCCCCGACCTATAGAGGGCGTTTAAGCCGTTCTTGAATGTAAAACCAAGGGAAGATGTGAGCTATAATCACAACTACTTGTACATACACATGTTTTGAGAGAGAGACTCTAGCTGGCCTACATATAGGTGGTATGATTGCATTTTCAATTTCTCATCTATAAAATCTTCTCTTCCTTCCCTTCATTTCTATTCAACCCACACATTCAACAAATATAGAAGTGTGTAGAAATGTCAGGTTCATCAAGTAATCATATAATAAATATTTTGTGTTTTTGGTGGATCCAGTCTTGGAAAAGAAAAAGAGTTTTTAGAATCAGCAAATCATCTTGGTCAGGTACTAGCTTAGAGAAAGATTCATTTAGTGTATGGGGGAGGCAGCCTTGGGTTAATGGGGGGTATGTCAATAGCTGTATTTTTAGGAGGCAGTCAAGTTTTGGGGTCGTCCCCAAAGCTTTAGTAAAAAGTGACTTCATTGGAAAAACAATTGGAGAGGAACTACAAGTCTCCACAATGTCTGATCGAATGAATGCAATGTTTAACCATGCTGACGCCTTCATTGCCTTACCAGGTGGTCTGGGCACATTAGAAGAGATCTTTTATATTTTCTCTTGGGCCCAACTACACATTCACCATAAACCTATAGGTTTGTTAAATGTTAATGGTTTTTATGATAATTTGTTGTCTTTTCTTGATCAAGCTGTAGAACAGAAATTTCTAACATTTTCGACACGACAAATTATAATCTCTGCTGCTACTGCTGAACAACTGCTTGATCAACTACAATCTTTCATCCCTGTAATTGATCCCTCTATGAGTCGCATAAATTGGTCAACTATGAAAAGCCGTAAAAAGCTTAGATTGGATTTGAGCCTTCGTTGTGAACTTTGTGTCTTTTGGTTTTATTAATGGCATATTATTTTGTTTTGTTATTTCTTATATTTGTTTAAGTGTGTTTCAGGTTTGTTGGTGTTCGTTGTTTCAGGTGATGTCTTGTATACTCTATCTTTCTACCTTAGGATATTGAGGACAATGTCTCGTTTTAGTTGGGGGGAGAGGGTAGTAGTTGATATTAAAAAAAAATTAACTAATTGTGTTTTCTATCATTAAAACCATTTGCAAAACTGTTGTTACTAGGATGACATAGTAAATGAGAAATTTTAGTCACTCTTGAGACGCATCTTAGTAAACATTCTTAACAAGGTCTATCAGAATACTTCTTGAAATATTCAGGTTTACAAACTCTCGTATTATTATCAATTGATTCTGCTCATATACCTAGCTAACAAGTATTCATAAACCTTCATTTTCACACACACACTTTAACATATGTTTGTGGGTTGCACATTGTATTATTACATTATTTATGTTCTTTTGTTAAAGGTAACAACTAATGGAAAGGGATAGTATATAATTTGCAAATAATAATAATAATAATAAAACAAATTGAATAAATAAAAAAGTAGATAAGTTTGGTTTCGTAGCCTCCTTGACTTAAGCAATTAAGCCCGAAGGGGTGTTATAACACCTAGTACCCTAAAGTCAACTAACTTGGGAGCTATTGGCCCAGTACTTATTACATGAGTTGATGAGAAAGCTTAAGGAAATTAAACAATGCACTATCTACATATTAGTATCTGCAACCCGAGTTACTAAGCTTGAAAGGGTGTCTCAACACCCAATGCCCTAAGACCAACTGATCTGGGAGTCATTAGCCTAACGCTCGTTACATGGGTTAAAGATACATTGTGTTTTAAGTTATATGTATACATATTAAAACAAATTAAAAATAAAAGAAAAAAATAATAAATCCCAACCCAAGGAAGTTAACCTTAGAAAAACATTAGAACAAAATTGTGTTTTCATCCAAACAAAGCCTCATAACTATTTATTGATATATTGAGTACAAAAGGAAGGTTTATTAGTATCTTGTTTAAGAAGTATGAAGCAGATAAATAAATTTACTAAGAGTTTGTTTATTTGGATAGATTAATGGAAGTTGAATGATGAATGCCTTGCTTTGTGGAACTTGCAAATTGTTTTTCTATTTTAACGCTTTGATTACTAGGGATTAGTAATAAGCTGGTTGGGGGGTGTGATTAATACTTAAAAGTGTATTTTTATTAAGATTTTATATCATCATTTTGCACTTGAAGTATCAATAACTCCTTAACTAGAGCATGTTTTATAATAAGAAGAAAAAGTCCTTCTTTATCATTCGCGTTTGAAACTTTTTCCTGGAAAGTTGTGCTCTCGTTGGATTGGACCCTTTATTGTTTCTAATGTTTTTCCTTTTCTTTTATTTCAACATTTCACTTGATCGATGAGTTTACTTTATTTTATAATAAGAAGAAAAAATTTTTATTTTTCGCATTTTACTTTATTTTTGTCATTCTCTTATATTCCTTTTCTTTTATTTCAACATTAGTACGTAAAAGTGCATTTTTATCAAGGTTTTATATCATCATTTTGCACTTGAAGTATCAATAACTCCATAACTAGAGCATGTTTTATAATAACATGTCTAATAATATAAGATACCATTAATTTATGGTAAATGTTCATATTAAATGCAAGCCTATCATATAAATCAAAGGATTGATTGATGAGTTTAAGTACTGAAATTAAGAAGACAAGAGAGGGCTATGCTTAGAAAAGATATGCTGGTTTAGTCCAAACTGTGACACCATTCGGTTATTGGATCATAACTGGAGCTGTAGAACTTGAATTTAGGTCTGGTTTATATGTATGGAAAGCTAAGAAATAGGCCTAAAAATTTCATGAGAGTCCAAGATTTAAAAGTGCCATTTTCGAGTTCAAATGATAGCAACAACGGAGAAGTCAGAATCTATCCTGCAGTCTAGACACTGTTTAGTGTTCAGCCCATATCACGAGTTCTAGAAGTCCAAATGCATCGATTATCATTTTGTTGGAAAGCTGAGATAATTTCCCAGAATTTTCATGGGGACCATCTGTTCAAATTATGATGTTAGCAATGATGTTTTATTTAGATAAGAAGATAAGGATTGTCATCAAGTCAAGATGTGGCCACCCACTCAACAATTAGTCATCAAATCAATAGTTCTGAATTTTGGCCTATAAAAGGAGGCATTTGCCATGCATTTAGGCATCTTGGTTTTTAGATCAAGATCATGTTCTTGTTCTCTTTCTTTATATTTTTGTAATGCTTAAGTTTTGCTTTCATTAATCTCTTGTTTATGCTTTTCATTTCCTTTACTATACTTATATAATCATGTTCTCCTCTTGTTTATTTATGTTTCTCTTCTTCATTATGTTTTGCTAAGTTTATTATGTTAAGGTGAAAAGGTTTCACTAATGGTGTAAGAATAAATATAGTATAAACTCAACATGGACTTTAATGTTTGATACTAACATGTTTTGTATTTATTATCTTACTCACTCTTAATACCTTACTTGTTAAATGGTTAATCTAGATTTGTGTTGAACAACCCTTGGTACAACAAATACTTGGCACAACAAATACTTGGCACTTTCATAGCCCAACTGTATGGTATAACCGACACTTGTGCTATGAAAGGAACTTGATTTATTGTTAACATAAGTTATCACCATGAATATCTGATAATATTTACAAGTATTGGCATTACTCGAATAAGATAATTAATGTAATCATGTTAACAATTTATAATCTGATTGGAACTTCCTTTGTGTGTGGTTTCTAGTCAAGTAATAAAAAGAATTTATACAATACTTGTTTGAAATACCATTAGTAGATCCTCTAACCTTGACAATTATTTTATCCTTGTTTAATCCTTATATCAATACCACATCCCAAAAGTTCTCTTCAACTCCTTTTCATTTATTGTTTATAATTTTATATAGTTAACCTTTCTGTGGTTCGACTCTTTATATTCTGAATTTTTATCTTTTCTTAACGTTGGTTAATTAACGGATCCGCCGTATAACTAATCCTAACCAACAAACAATCACAGTGTCCGCATTAATGATTTAATCCAATGGTAGCCTTAAGATCTAGATAAATTCATTAATCTTAACAACCAAGTTGTCAGCTTGTGTTGCTTTGATCAAATGTTCTCCCTAAGTTTAATAACGTAGTTCTGCTACAATTATCAAGCTTAGTTGCTTCACAAGTTTATATACCACAACTCCGGTTTTGATATCAAACTTAGCAATAGATTGTTCACAATAATAACTTAGAGTCCGCTCTAGCAATTAAGATAAACAATCATAGGAAATATGCATAGGAAAACAAACATACTCATTCATAATACAAACCGAAAATAAATGGAAGAATAAATCTCACAGTTCTTGAAATCTGAAGGTGTTTGTGTCCTTGCAACCAAGAAAACGAGCTTAGCCTTGCATATCTATTGAACAACTACTCCTAAAGATGAAAGAATACATGATTTCTGATTTGTAGAGGGGAGAGTTTGTGTTTCTTCTCTTATGGTTGCCACCCTTCTTTCTTTTATTCTACCGCACTCCCTCTCCCTCTCTCTTAGCTCTGTTGGCTCTCTTCATAGCATAAACTTAGCTGCCTATTTATACATAAATTGTAAGTAAGAAAAATCAAAGGTCAAGTGTGAACATCAAGAGATGGTGGTAGTGTGAAGGCGGCTAGTGGTTGGCGGCTGGTTTGTGGTTGGTGATTTGAGGTTGGTGGCTGCCTTCCTTGACCTTCTGGATTGATTTACTTGAGGAGCTAAATTGCCAAAATTAAAACTTGGATGTCAGTTTTGATGCTTTGGGATGTAATTTGGATTCGTTTCTTCACAAAACCTGTTTACTGGCAGAATTCAGTTGTCATCTTTGAAAACTCATATCTCCCTCATATGACATCGTTTTTTGTTGACATTTGGAGCGTTTATAGAACTTTGAGTCAGGAATCCAAAACAATTGAGTTTGCATCAATTGGATATCTACAGCTCCAGATATTGAATGTTTAATGGACAAAGGTCAATACTGGCAGAGTGTGAGTTTTGACTTTGAAGGATGTGATTTCCATGCTCTTTGTATTTTTATTTTTCTTGACTTAGATTTCTAGAAAGGTATGGATGTTCGCTTTCTAATGCCACTGGAATCACTTCATTTCGACTTCTGGTCAAATCTGCCAATTACCTCCAATTTACTCCTTTTTGCATCTTTCATCTAAAGGTGCCTTCAAAACATAAAACAAAGAATATCAAGATATTTTATATATAAAACATAGGCTAAACACGAGTTAAATGTGGGTGAAACTATCAAATAATATGGTTACATCAGCTATTTCTTCTTTTTTAGGCAAATAGTTATTGAAGTACTTAAATGTAAATTGTCTATTTAGGGGAGGACTATTTTGTAAAATAGAGACTAGGGTTTTCTAGGATATAAAAAGAATGAGAGAAGAGAAGGGAGTACAGTTAGCCAAGAGAGAAAAAAACACCCCTTCTCCTCCACAAACCTAAAATCATGTTTTCTTCATTTTTTTTGATTAGTTGTTCAACAAACATGCAAGGCTAAACTCTTTTTCTTGGTGCAAGGATACAAAAACCTTCAGATTTCAAGAATTGTGAGATTTATTCTACCTTTTATTTTCAGTTTATATGAGGAATGAATATGTTTGTTCTCCTACGCTTCTTTTCTATTATTGTTTATTTAAATTGTTAGAGTAGACTCTAAGTTATTATTGTGGACAATCTATTGCTAAGTTTGCTATCAAAACCGGAGTTGTGGTGTAGGAACTTGTAAAGCAACTAAGTTTAATAATTATGGCGGATCTACATTAGTAATCTTAGGGAGTGCATTCGATTGATCAAATCAAACATGGACTGCAGACAGTTATATTGTCTAGATTAATCAACTGATCTAATTCTTAAGGCTGCCATTAAATTAAATTACTAGTGCAAACACTGTGGTTGTGTTGCGATGTCGCGTTCGTACAAATTAATTACCCTAGCTTCAAACACAACACACAAGATAGTATAGAGCAAGCAAGGGGTCGATCCCACGAGGAAGTTTCAAGTCAGATTTTTATATTGTACGTTATGTAATTGGGGGAATTTGGTTTGTGATTATCTGTAACATCCCCCCTTTCTGGGATAAAACCACAATCTCATATCAATAGAAAAAAAAACAGAGTAGTTAAATTTTTTTTTATATATATATATACATATTCATGGTCTTCGTATTAACATCTACCAGAATTTTGACAAAGTCCCCCCTATACTGGAAGGTCCCAAGTTACCGACATGTAACCTGTTTACACTTCTAACAGTTCGCATCTCATAACTTAATTCCCGACCCAATCATCCTGGGTTTCAATTCCACAATTATACTCAC
>Ga0325411_1005127_pt1 | contig 14561 bp, 10 predicted proteins | sample PopdelMetagenome_13_FD_206181 | JGI IMG/M metagenome (GOLD analysis project Ga0325411, IMG submission 206181) | Populus deltoides microbial communities from Bellville, Georgia, United States - Xylem-PdIQD-R4 | ecosystem: Host-associated > Plants > Phyllosphere > Stem > Wood/Secondary xylem... | reverse complement strand
TATTCAACAATTATCTTGAAGTAATTGGAAATGAATAGTGTTAGAAAAATATAAATACCATTCTTAAACCCTTATCAAACAACTTAAAGTTTTGATTGAGATAATTATTAATATTATTATTATAAAGCGGTCAAAATTTTAAATTTCATTATTTTTATTCTTTAACAAAATAAAAACACAAAATACTAACGAGTTTAATCATACAAGTTTTAAATCCAAAAACTTTTCCACTTAAAAAAATATATTAAAAAAATATAAACTTAAAATTTCACCCAACATCTTAAGTATTTTAATTTAAATGGTTATTTAACAGCGTCAAACACAGTATATTCACGAGTATTTTTTTTTTTTACATGATTGATAGAAATATTTAAAGCTAAATTTAAAATGAGATACAATCACAATATTTAGAATTTAGATTGGTTGAAAAAAAAATTATTTTAACATGTCTAAAATCAATTATAAATCAATAAAAAATTGATCTTAAATAATACTAGGTTGACAAAAAAAATTAAATTAAAAAACCTTAATCCCACAACGAAAAATTATAAGATTTTCAAATTAATCACTTCTATACTAGTGCATTGAAAGTAAAAATGATTAGCCTGGCAGAGCACCAAAATTTGTAGAAGAGAAAGGCAATGTGGAGTTTGGTTCAAAACTACACGTGTAGGCTTAGCTCAGGCTTAGATTAATTGTCAGAATTAATTTAAGTAGTCTAGGTCCCCACAAAGGATGGGAGCAAGTCTACTGCTATCTATTTTCATTATGCCTTCTTTTTCATTCTATCAACTATGTAATTTTAGAGCTTTAGATTTGGTTATCGTAGAGAGAAAACTGAGTCTATCTTTTCAATTCGAAGATCTTGATAGGTAGAGCAATTTCTTGAGGTGTTATTGTTAGAATTCTTGGAGGCTGCTCGCGTTGAAACAATTTACATCAATATTTTATAATAATTGACAACAAGATTCTTCATTTCTTATTTTTCATATGAAATTTTACTAGTATTTGTTCTAATTTTTTGTACTTATTTAATTTCATGTTGCTTGATGCAGCCAATGGCTACAAATTATCAAACTATACAATCAAATTAAGAGATTGGCGGTTCACTAAGCATCTAGTGTTTATTCTCTCATGTTTTTCTGTTCCTCCCATTGTTTTTTTGTTTTCAATCCTTGGATCTGTTAATTACTTCTATCCCTAAACTTATTTTCCTTTTATTTTTCTTCCTTTTGAATTTTGTTTAATTTTCATGGAATTTCATAAAATAATCCAACATTGGATTAATGATCAATTTTAATAGATTGAGTTTTAGCTTATTAAAAAAAAATACAATTGAAAGATAAAGGACTGGATTTGACATAAAAAATGAACATAAAAAATGAAGCCCTTGACATAAAAGGCACCCAAAACTGTTAATTTTGCACCTCAAATTGACTATTTTATATAATTTGTCATTGTTCTTTTAGTTTAGTGCATTTAGATCCTAAAATTTAGTTTTTTTACATTCTTAGTCTTGGAGTTTTGAGAGAGAAGATAACAACTAACAAGTCACCGAAAATAAGAGAAGAGGGAGAAAGAAGTTAGCTCGTTAAAACCTAGAAAAAAAAATTAATCTTGGTGTTATTAGGTTTCTCTTGACAAGAGAAGTCTTATTTTTTTTATTATTATTTTGTCAAATAAAGTAGATTAAGTCTTGGGAAACTTCTTATTATTCAGTATAATTTTGATTTTCTGATCCATTTAAGGATGTTTCAATATCAAAAATAGGCTTATTTAAGTGTTTTTTTTAATATTTTTTAGATGTTTTCAAATGAAAGAATTGTTGAAATAGGTTTTTAGGGTCTAAAAAGTCACACCCTAACTTTTTAGCCATCAAAATCTTAACCAATTGACAATGCATCGTTTGCTAATTTTGTTTTAAAAACAGGACAAACGTCGTGTCATTCGCCTTATGAAAGAAAAAAAAAGCGAGAAGGCTAGGCATACCGGCTTGGCCTTGTAGGCCCACATGCACCTGGCCTTCTTTTATTTTGTTCTAGGAATATGGACCCAACCTTCTAAGCCCACAAGCCTGGCCTTCTTTTATTATGCCTTTTAAATTTTTTTAAAAATTATTTTCTTAAATACTAATTAGAAATAAAATAATAAAAATAATGTTTAAAATATTATTCCATTAAATACCATTCAATCTTTTCTATTTTTTTCAAATAAGATTATTGCATTTTTTAAAAAACAAATACTAGTAATCATTTCATTAATTATTATACATGAACCTAATATAAAAATTATTTTTAAATTTTTTATTAAAAATATTCAATAAAAATAAAATTTGTGATCATGATAATATTTTGTTAATTTTTTTGATAATTTTTTAATAAATTTTTATCAAATTAATTATTTGGTATGATGGACAATATTGATTGGATTGGACTGAACAAATAACTCTCTTCTCTTATGTTCGGAATGCCTTGGACTAGACTAGATAATTTGTCTCATTTCGTGTTAGGTAGATACTGAATAGAACTCGAACTACCTGGTGCCTAAACCGGTCTGAATTTAGGAAAAATAGAGGATGGATTGAACATGACCCGATTAAAAACTCGAGTCAACATGCAACCCGGTCTACCCAAGATAAAACACACTTAAAAAATCACTTGACTGTTTTAAAAAAATCTTTTTTTTGGTCAAAATGAGATTGCTTTGATTTTTTTTATTGGGGTCAACTCAGATTGATCCTCCCAACCCGTGACCCAAGCCTTTTTCAAAGTCGACCTCCAAGTCAGGTTTTAAAACTATAATAACAATTGTTATCCATATATTAACTTGGATAAACCTGGGTTGACCCTCCCACATGGCCCCTTGTCGTGAATCAACCTTCAAGCTGAGTTTTAAAACTATGACAATAACAATTTTTATCCACATGTTGACTTGGGTTAACCTGAGTTGACCCTCCTGATCGGTAACCCAGGCCTTGCCCCAGATCAACCCCTAAGTCAAGTTTTAAGACTATGATAATAATCATTTTTATTTTTACTTTGCCTCAGGTCAACTCGGGTTGACCATCATGACCCGTGACCCGGGTTGACCTTTGAGTCAGGTTTTAAAATTATGATAATAGCCACTTTTATCCTTACATTGATTCAGTTTAATGGCCAACCCGACCCATGAACTGGGTCTAGCCTTGGGTTGACTCACAAGTCAGGTTTTAAAACTATAATAATAATCACTTTTATCCTGACTTTGACATGAGTTAATGGTAAACTTGACTCATGACCCGGGCCTTGCTCCAGGTAGACCTTCGAGTCGGGTTTTAAAACTATAATAATAATCATATTTTTCCTTACTTGACCCGGGTCAATTGTTAACCCGGGCTTGAGCCGGGGTTGACTCCCGAGTTGAATTTTAAAACTATGATCATTATCGCTTTTATCTTTCTGTTGACTCGGGTCAATGGTCAACCAGACCCATACCCGAGTTGAATTTTCATACTAGCATCTTTAGCCTTGTATTTTTTTTTACCAAAGTTTCTCATAGTGCTTTGCACTCTTGATTTAACTATACACATCATATAATATATTGTCCAATTTGTTTTAACTTGATTCCCCTGTTTTGATCAAATTTTAAAAAAGATATGAGAGTTTATCATAAATGCATCTTCAACACAATTTGATCAATTTTTTGCTATTTTGTAAATTTCAAAGTTTTTTTTTTCTTATTGTATGCAAATTGAAGAATTTTCAAAATAAAAAAACATTTTTAAAAATTCATAAGAAAATCAATGAAAAATTTTAGTTAGCATAATGATAATTAAGGAAGTAGTGAAGGACTTATATGAAAGTTTCTGACCCTTTCCCCAAGCAACATAAAACCAGAAGAGAAAATTGGTTTTTAGAGAGAAAATCAAAAAGGAAAATTGTAGAAAGATAAAAGGGAGAGAGAGAGAAAGAAAAGTTCAAAGAAGAAGCAAAAATAAAAGGGATAATAAAAATATACGAGAAAGAAGAAAAAGAAGTGTGTAGAGAAATAATCACTCCCTTCTCTTATTGCTCCTCTAACCATCTATTCCTCTCTTTGTTCTTTACTTTCATCTAATCTATCTTCCACTTGCCATTCATGAAAAAAAAGCAAAGATAAAAGGGATAATAAAAATAAACGAAGATACACTTCTCTCTACCACATCCCTGTTGTGGCAAAAATAAGCACAACACTCATCAATATCAATAAATAAAATTTGAAAAACAAATGCTAGGAAAAAATTGTCAATGCTAATTGTATGTGTGACTCCAATTGTACATTTAATAATTGTCAATATTAAAAAGCTAGAAAAACAAAATATTTGATTAAATGTCTCTTCTTGAATCGATCTGATAGAGAAATAGAAAAACAAAATTGAATAGACCGTTTACATTCTTCAATTTTAAACCCATCACTTTAATCCACTTTCATTTCTGCTTTTAACGATTTTTCCTGATTTAATTTTGGATTCTCCTCATTAATGAATTCACAACCTCTTTATTTTAAACCATCAACTTTTTTAGTAACTCATTTCCTTGCTCGGTAAAACCTTATTATTCTTTATCTTCACCAATAATTGACGAAGGTTAAAAAAATAGGTTCTTTCTAAGCTTTAATTTGGGGGGGGGGGTTTTTTATTGAAGTCATAATCAATCTAGGATTTTGATTGAAACAAAAAAGAGATGAGAGAAAAAAGGGAACAGAAAGTAAAGAATGGAAGAAAGAAGGGGAAGAGATTCAAAAAGATATTTGTGTGTGTGTATGTGAGGATAATTTAGTCATTTCATTTTGTTTAATTTGAAAATTTTCATTGACTAAGGATATAAAGTGTAATTTTTTAATCAACGAAGACAAAGTAAAAAAAAATGATTGAACTATAAGAGGCTCGATGAAACTTTTTCAAGATAAAATTCCTAAACTAAAAAGGAAGAAATTAAAATAAATAAATAAAATATTTATTTTTCCATAAAGCTTCTACAATAATCTCTCTAGGTTGGAAGGAACTTGTTCTTGATTTTATACCTCAATTAGAAACATTCTCTATCACAAATATTCTTGTGTGTAGATTACTCCATCTTGAATTCGTAACACGTTTGTGTGAGTCTTTCCATTACAGGTTCTTAATACAACATCTTTGTGCAGATCACTCCATAATGAATCCCTAACATAATATCTTTGTACGGGTAATCTAATCGTGAATTCCACCACCAGGATTTCCAATAGCAGCAATTGACACAGACAAAAACAACATATTGGTTCTTTGATGTCTTTTTCTCGAGGGAGAACCACTCCATCCCCTCCTACATAAATATATCATATTTTGCGATATTTTTCAACCATAATTATTTAACAACACATAGCAATTAACCACTCAAAAATCATTAAGCTTTGATATCAACTAACTCAAACAGGAGCAAAAGATAATGTAGATTATTACAAGTCAAAACCTTAAAAACAAAAAAATACCATGATATAAGGAGGCTCTTAAAACACTTAATTTTTATTCATCCTAGTCTCACTTGCTAAAATGTTATTACAACCTTTTATATATTAAAAAAAAACTAGAAAATCCAATTAATACTAGATAGGAAAATAGAAAAATTATTCTCTTTAAATAAAAAAACTAGAAAAGCATATTACTATAATATTAAATAAAAAAATAAAATTCCTAATCTGAAAAGAAAAAAGAAAAATAATTAAAAAATATTTATTTTTCAAAAAAAATCATTCTAAGTTTAACCACCGATTAGAAACTGCCCTCTATCACAACTATATTTTATATATGAATTTATAATATTTTTTTTGTGCAAGCTTTCCCCATGTGTCAGCTTGACCAATCATGGATCTCTTATATAATATTTTTATATAAATTATTATATCGTAGATTCCTTTGACAATATCTCTATTTTTAATAACAACAGACACAAATGCTTACCATGAGAGAGAGAGAGAGAGAGAGTAGAAGGACACCAAAGCACGGAACTAGTGTTCATTCCAAGAAACACAGCGACATGGAGAGAAATAACGCCAATCCACAAGATTTGCCCATGGCTGTAGAGGCAAATCAAGAAGGGTTGCAGTCAAATGAGGATCTCCATCTAGTCCTCGTGCTTCGTCTCCCATCATTCAACTTGCCGCTGAATGACATCCTACGGCCTCACTTCCACCTCCTTGATCCAGCTGATTCACCTGAACCTGCTTGCTCCTTCCTGTCCAATCATGCACAATCTGTTAGAGCTCTCATCTGTGTGGGCTATGCTCCCGTCACCGCAGAAACTCTCAATCTCCTTCCTTCATTGGAGCTCATAGTGGCTTCTAGTGCTGGCGTTGACCACATTGATATACAGGAATGTCGCCGTCGCGGAATTATTATGACGAATGCTAGTACAGCATTCGCGGAAGATGCTGCAGACTATGCGGTGGCATTGTTGATTGATGTTTGGCGTAGAATATCAGCTGCAGACCGATTCCTTCATGCCGGCTTGTGGCCTGTTAAGGGAGATTATCCACTAGCTTCCAAGGTTCTTTCTTTCTTATTTCTCTATCTAGTTTGCTTTAATTCATTTTTTTGATTGAAATTATACATGTTCTTTTAGCTTGAAGCTGATTGTAAAACGTAGCCTGACCAGAATGCTAAATTTAATTAAACCAACAGGTGGGTATTATAGTGATGATAGTTTGAAATATTCTTATTCTGAGAAATCATGAATGATGGTGTGTCAAATCTTGATTTTTTCTGCTGATATTAATTGGAAATATTGTCAAAGAAATATAACTGAATCTTTTGCTACAGAGATAATAGATAGATTGACTCTGATATTGACCTGAAAAGAAAAGCAATGCTCAAAACTATAGATACAGTATAATTTTATTTTATTTTCAAAAAGGAATTCGGAATGAATCAAATCTCTCCAAGTAGGATGCGAACCTACGACCAGTCAGTTAACAGCCGACCGCTCTACCACTGAGCTACTGAGGAACAACGGGAGATTAGATCTCATAGAGTTCTGCTCCGATGTTTTGTTTACGCCTATGTAGTTGAAATACTAAGGAGATTTTGATTTCAATCCTCGGCACAGCAAGACTAGCCTACCTAGCATTGCACACAAACTTTTCGATTATTTGCCCCAATGGCCCTATTTTGCACTAGCCTTTTGCTCTTCCATCCTGTACATCACTTTCGCACCTCCACCGCTCCCCGTCTTCTTCAGCCACCCATAACCTCTCCCCCTAATCTAACCACCTCTTCCTTGTGTGCTCCCAAGCCCAATCTTATCCTTGTATGTTGAAAACTTCCCTAATGACGTCCAACCTCGTCATTTCTGATATGTTTTTTCTCCCTTTAGCTGTCTGGTTGATGCCTTTATGCCTAAGAAGCTCAACAGAAGTGGCCGTAGATATGGTTTTGTGGTATTCATGAGAAAGAATATGAGCATAACTTCCTCAAGTGCTTTCAAAATATATGGATTGATTCTTTCAAGGTCGACAAAGGAAAGACAGAGCCTCAATGTTGCAAGATTTATCAAAGAGTCCAGCAAGGAGACAACTCATATTCATACTACTGCTATCACCAGACGATTCAGCACTAGAGTTTGGCAATTTGCGTTATCAGGTCCTAAGGTTTTTCTATGATATTTTCAGAAAAATAAGTTAGATATCTTTATCTATATTAGCTCTAAGCCTAAAATTCTTATTGGAAAAGATTCCTTGTTAAAAGTTACAAGGCTAATAAACCCAACTACTATTAGAATACCTAAACTAAACAAATCCTTTTAAATCCTAACAATTAAATTAATATTATAATAAAATTAATTATGCCATAAAATTAAAAAATAATGTTGTGTGTCAGTCCTCTCTACTTGTAAAAAACTTGCTCTCGAGTTAATGTCAGAAATAGAACTCAATTACTTCAAAGGAATAGATACTTTAAATATAACCTTGTTACCAATTTATGCATGAGATAGCTTGCTCCAAATATCTTATATCTAATTTCATATAGAGTTTATGAACCTAGGCAAAACTTTTCATGACCCAAAAAATCAAGGTCATATGAAACCATCTTTTGAGATAATGGAAACTTTAGATGACGTGTTTGATCATCCCTAACAACAGTGTCTTGACCACTGACTATCCTGGTAATTTTAGGAGATAGATTTGATATGGTTTTGTTTGGTTTGGATGATAGATCCATACTGAAGTCATCTTTGATATCAACTTCAACCTCCTAAGCAATTCCAATAACTTGTTCTACCCATCATTAGTTGGTTTAAACTCAACATATTCACCGACTTCAAATTGTCTTTTGAATTTCACCTCTATTTCATGTTCCTCAAACTTTTTAACATGTTTAGTGACTTTAGGTTATTCCTTCAAGAATAACATTAATTATGACTCTTTTGCTTCATTGGAAACAAGCTCTATAATTGGAGCAATTGATTCACCACTAAGAATATTAGACACCAGAGCAGAATACTAGGTGTTTGTGATTCGAGAATGGGAATTTTTCCCAACTCTTTTTTTTATCATCAACTCGAATAATTATGCCTCCAGTTGCTTATGATTTAACTTATAAGTTGGGTTTGGGTTCCCTTTTTAGTGGTATAAGTGTATAATTCACACTATCCTTATTAATTCTGTATAAGTTATTTCTACCCAAGTGTATAGCATCTACATTATATTGCCAATGCTTACCAAATATTAAAACTACATGCATTCATTTCTACCATATCACAATAAATCTTATCCATATACATTTCAATGGAAAAAGGTACTTACAACGTTGAGTTATCCTTATATCTTCTATTGTCTTAATCCACCCTATTTTATATGGTTCAGGATATGGTTCTAATGGAAATTTCAACTTATCAACAATATGTTTATCAATAATATTTTCACAGCTAACGCTATTAAGGATCAAACCAAACAAGTTATTATTTATGGCACATCGAGTACAAAATAACTTATTTTGCTGTGAATCTCTAGCAACATTTGGTGCTAGCAGCATCTTCCTAACCACGTAGGTCTACCCCTCGTCATAACCATCATATTTATATAAGTATTCTATGTCATCTCTACCAGGTTTGCATAGCTTGCCCTTTTTTTTAAGGGTTCTTGCTCACATTGCCATGCAATCATGTTGATCAATTTTTGTCTCCTACAATCACTAGGACGGTATCCTACCTCTCCATATTTAAAACACTTGCCCACCATTAGCTTGGAATAGGGTTTGCTTGGTTTGTTCGTATCAACTTGCATTCTTAGAGCTTTGTTAGGTTTTGCAGTATCATGTCTCATAAAAGGTTGCTTTGATGTATGCACTGCCCTTCCCTTGTCAAGGGTACTGAATTTGCTAGCCTCATTGTATAGCCTTCTAGAAGGATCAAATTTGCTATTGCTACCAGCCATCTTCTTCATTAACATCTCAGCCTTTAAAGCTATATTTCTTGCCTCAGCAAGTGTAAACAACATATGTACTCTAATATTATCTCGGATTGTTGGCTTTAGCACCCTAAGAAATCTCACCACCTACTGATTCTTCATCTCTTGAAGTCGATTATGTTTTGTTAGCCTTTGAAATTTAACAGTATATTCATTGACAAATTTATTTTCTTACGAACAATCTTGATATCTTTGAAACAAATATTTCTTGTAATCATGATTGGAGAACCTTTCATTCATCATTTTTCTCATATACATCCATAATGTAATAGGTTGTCACCTCTTTTTTAATTGTGTAATTGTTTGATGTTTTCACTAGGAAGAAGCTATGCCCTTTAGGTTATAGGCTGCTAGTTTCACCATCTTCTCTTCTTTGATACCCACGCATTCCATAACCTTGTCAAATTTTGTGATCCAATCAAGAAACTCTTTTATATCCAGATCTCAATTAAAGGGAGGTAGTTTTACTTTTATCTAGAATTTGTTTGCTTGTTATCTCTCGGGTTGTGGTGGTCTGTCTTGGCTTGCTAAAGATTTATGAACCCCATAAAATTCATCTTCACCAACACCCTTCATATAGATAATTGATTGTCTAGGTGTATCTTCAGAAATAGGTATAGGGTTAGGCTTGCCCCGAGATAAGTCTCCAAGCACGTTCATCTTCTCTGCACGATTTTTATTTTTGCCTCTCATTAGCCAAACTAGATGTTCCAAGCTATTTGACATTGTTGTTATTGTTTGCTCCAAATGATCTAGCTTCCACAATGCTCCGATGGCCTTCACTCCTGCATTGTGGGGTTGGTTGCTGCTACTGTCTACATCTATCAAAGAGAGCAACCTGCTCTGATATTAATTGACGCAATGTAAATATAAATAAAAATTAGAGTTCTCAAGCCCTAAGATTACAACTAAAACTGTAGAGAAATAGAGAGAAAACTCTGATATTTTCTACAAAGTTTGTAATTCAATAATCTTTAATGAAAAATAAGCTATTATTCCTATTTATATTAGTTTTAGACCTAAAATCCTTATTGGAAAAAGTTTCCTTGTGAAAAATTACATGGCTAATGGAATCCAACTAACATTAGAACTAAACAATCTTTGTAAATCTTAACAATTAAATAAATATTTAATAAAAGTAATTGTGCTATAAAAGTTTTTTAAAAAAAATAGGTGTTCATGTCATAAAGGGTTAAAACTGTACAAAAGCTCTCAAGATTGCAGTAACAACAGTGTCTTAGGAAATCAGATTGATCTCTCTTTGGAACCGAGTTTAGTGTTTGATGTGGAAGACAACGACATTAAATGGCTAAGGAGGAGAGGCTTTTGGTTATGCTCACCCCTAAATTATCCCATCAGCTCATGATCACAGGTTCAGCTCATTTAAGCTAACCCTATCAGGTGGCAATATGATGCTATTGTCTTTCCCTTCAAGCGAAGAAATGTTGCGTGTGATCGAGAATCAGAATTTATTCACTGCATGTTTTTATAGTGTTGAGCCTTAGGATTCATGTGCCAAAAGTGGTGAACGCTTTGTTTGGCCAAGATGTCAAGGTATACCCCCTCCATGTGTGGAATGCAAAGTTCTTCTCTACCTTAGCCAACTTGTTTTGAAGATTTATAAGCCTCAATGAGTATACATTGAAGAAGCAGAGACTTGATGTGGGTTCTCATCAGTTCATGTGATCATGATTTCATTGAGCAAGCTATAACAATGATGTTAATGGAGAGGTCCATGAAGTAAGCTTTAGGGAAGAGCCTTGTGATAAGATGCTTGTCAATTGGTTTTCCAAATACAAAGTTTTTGATAGGAAATCCTTATCTCCACAAGCAGAGCACTTGTGACAATTTTGGTAGTTTGGTTGCCCGAACTTGGAGGGGTTGACGTTGATATAGCAGCTCACGAGAACGATTTTCAAGGATCTATTGAAGTGGCATCTCATCCATCTCCTCATGCTGAGCTGCATGAAGCTTCTTTATCAATATCTTCCCCACGTGCTACGGACTTACCGAGTGGAGTATGCTAACCGTCATCATCCAAATCCCTTATGGAAAACTCAAGGTGTTCCATTCATAGTAATGGTAAATCTCTTAGCTCTGACCATGAAGTTGATATGATTCTCTCAGATTTCATTCTTAGGCGAAAACAACGGGAAAAATAGAGCTAAGGCTAGGAAGATTTGTAGGTCTATTTCTCAAGAAACCGATTAATCAGGTTGAAAAAGAAGGAAGATCAAGAAACCGATTAATAGAGATGTTATTGCTGAAGCCGAATTGAACCCTATAGATCCTGTTCAAACTCTTGGTCCAAAAATTGTTCCAAATGCTCTCAGAGATGAAGCTGGACTCTCTTGGAAGGTTGGTTGCCTTTCAGGTTGTGTTCCAGGACCTCCAGGTCGTGGACCAAACAATGGGGATGATGCTATAATTGACTTTCTTATAGGCTGAATTGAGAAAGAGACTAAAGAGGATTCTGAAGCTCAACGGCGTCCCAATGTTGAGGGTTGATGAGTTATAAAAGTTGCAGGAGGCTTGTTTATTGTTTTGTTGCCTGTATTTTTGCTGGATTTCTCTTGACCAATTTGGTTGTTTGCCTTTCTCTCTTGGTCTGCCCCCCGGTTGTCATGCTTTTGTTTTGTGCATACTCTGCTTTAGGCTGCTGGTACCTTCTGCCCTTCTTCTTGTTATTTTGGTCTCTTTGTTAGCTTCGTTTGGTCTCCGCAGTTGTGCTTTGTGATGGTGGTTTGTTTTGTCTCCTGTTGTTAGTCTGAGTTATTTTCTTCAAGGTTTCTTGTCTGCTTCCGGATTCCTCTCTTTTTTTCCCTTGTCTACTGTAAATTTTCTTTCTCCTTGTTTGCTTGCCTTTTGCTCCCAAGGTGTTTGATGAATTTTCATTGGCTTATAAAAAAAACAAAGAAAAAGATGCAGGGTTTAGCTTATAATATTTGTTATGCAGGAAATTACATTATTTATTATATGACATTTAAGACAAGATCAGGTATCACTACCTTTGTTGTTGATTTGTGTATACACAGATACATGTTCAGCGTTGCTTCATTTTCTTTGCTGTATGACTTTTGGATGTTGATAGAGCACACTGTTAGCAAATTGGTTCTTAAGTAACATAAAATGTAATGCAATTGCAGTTAAGAGGAAAACGAGTTGGGATAGTTGGACTTGGAAGTATTGGATTTGAAGTATCAAAAAGACTGGAGGCGTTTGGTTGTAGCATTGCTTACAATTCACGAATGGAGAAGCCATCTGTTCCATTTCCTTACTATGCTAATGTCCTTGACCTTGCAGCACACAGTGATGCTCTCGTTCTTTGTTGCTCACTGACAGAACAAACTCGCCATATAATTAACAAGGATGTGATGACAGCATTGGGAAAGAAAGGGGTGATCATTAACGTTGGACGTGGTGGTCTTATTGATGAAAAAGAATTGGTGCAGTTTTTGTTGAGAGGAGACATTGGTGGTGCAGGTCTTGATGTGTTTGAGAATGAGCCTGATGTGCCTAGAGAGCTATTTGAACTGGACAACGTAGTGTTGTCTCCACACAGAGCTGTTGCTACCCCAGAATCATTTGAAGCAGTATTTCAGCTAATTTTCACAAACTTGAAGGCATTCTTTTCTAATAAACCTTTGCAATCAGTCTATCAGATTGAATGATAGGATATGCAGTTATGTCCTGTAATTGTTTCGCATACTGACATCTATTAAGATAAAACTGAACTATTTATCGTGTTTGTAATGATCTTGAATCATACGAAACCCCCCGAAGTATCTATGTTCTTAAATCTTAATGTCGTTCTTGTAAATGGCATTAATGAGGTTAGTGGGTGGTTTTATCTTCAACTTTTGATTTTTTTTTTGTTCTTTTTATGGATTACCTCTCTATAACTTTTTTTTATGGATTCTATCTTCGCACTACAGTTTTTTTTTTTTTTTTAATCTTCTCTTTTGTTCTTCTACCCAATTCTGTTACGTTGGGTATCATGTTTTGAAAATATGTACATCCGACTATAAGAAAATCGTACGTGGAATTAAAAAATGAAAAAAAAGAAGCAAAAAACCAATTTAAAAGTGTTTTGAGTTGATTTATTGATATTATAAAAAATTGAAAATAAATTGAAAAATAATTTTTTTTATGTAAAAATCTTTCCAGCTCAATTTTTTTATCACCTCTCTTATGGTTAGAAATTGAGTAGTATACCATGCGTTGTTTTTCTTTATTTTTTTTATAAACAAAGAAAAAGATAGGTCCTCTAGAAAAATTATAAAAAATAAAAATAAAAAACAGACACGTGGGCGTGGCTTTTTAGACCACGCTGGTATGATCTTTTTTTTTTTAATATGTCAGACGCACTGGGCTAATAGGCCCAATTACCTGACTTTTTTTTCTTTCTTTTTTTCTTTTTCTTTTTAATTTGAATTAATTAAAATAGATTATTGCATAACAAGTGGATGACCAATTTAACGAGTAGTCAATTTTAATTGAGATTTATTAAAATAAATAAATTGAAAAAAAATTATGGATTTTTTTAATAAAATTTTATTTTATTTTTATTTTATTTTATAATATTTTTTTAATAATAGTAAGCTTTTTTTTTACGGCTTTTCATGATATTTTTTCTTTGAATTTTTTTCAATATGTATTTGTTTATGTTTATTATAAAATTTATTAAACACAACATAACTTATTACTATTATTATAAATCAAATATCTTGATTTATATATAACTTGATTTATATATATCTCATAATTTTTTAGTTTATTTTTAGATAATATTAATAAATTTTTTTTGTATTTATTAATATATATAATTCTAAATATATTTACTTAAATGTATAATTAAACCTTTTGATTTATAATTATTTTCTTGCATAAAAATAATCTTGTTTGAGTAACTAATCTTTTATTTTAGCACCTTTTGATTATTTTTTTCCTACTATTTGAGTGCAATTCGTAATCCAACACTATTAAAAGCTGAGATGACTGGCATCACCTAACTTGTGGTTGGCATGCAAGGTTAATTTAGTACAAAACCAAATTTTTTCAAGCAGGATACACTTTTTTGCTACGTGCCAATATAAAATGGTAAC
>Ga0325411_1005126_pt1 | contig 14562 bp, 2 predicted proteins | sample PopdelMetagenome_13_FD_206181 | JGI IMG/M metagenome (GOLD analysis project Ga0325411, IMG submission 206181) | Populus deltoides microbial communities from Bellville, Georgia, United States - Xylem-PdIQD-R4 | ecosystem: Host-associated > Plants > Phyllosphere > Stem > Wood/Secondary xylem... | reverse complement strand
ATTCTACTATGTATAAATAAAAATACATAAATATCTCTACCCACACCACTTAACTTTTTTTTTAAATTGAGGTTATTTTACAGTTTATAAAAACATTAAATGAGCAAAAATACTCCCAAATAAATTAGTAATGACTTATCAACCCTATAAAAACACCAAAATACTCATAATCCAAAGGTATTTATTTGTTTACAGGGAGGACAAAATAGTCACCATACTATAGTAGTGAATAGAAAAATATAATCGGGCCTATAATAAATCTCTCATGTCTTTTAGTATATTTGTTATTTGATCTCGTGCCCTTAATTTTATTTCACAAAATGCGCCTTTCAAGTTTAAAGCTTTGATCATCTTAATTTATTATATACATATCCCGTGCTACGTTACAGGTTGGACCATAACTTTTTTAAACATAAAAAAAAAAATATATATATATATATATATATATATATATATATATATATACACCACAAGAAACTCTTTGATAACCAACCTACCGGTTCAACCTTGAAACATCTAGACCCCACTCATTGTCTAGCTCGAACTTCAAACCAAACTATCTAAGGGTTGCCACAACGTGATCGACTCAACTTGACGGGTCCAAAAACAACCTGAATGACCATTATAAATATGATTTTACTTTTAAAAATAATTTTTAACTGATATTTTTAAAAAGACATTGAAACAACAATATATTGGATTGACTCGGGTTAACCCGTCAAATCCGCGAATTAGGTCATAAACTCAATTTGGCTTAATAACTTTGTTTTTTTTGTTAGACTATTTTTTATTTAATTATATAATAAAAAATAGACACTCAAAATATCAACCTCCAACCTAATTCTAGGACATTTGTATGAGACTGCGATAACCTTATAAATAACAAACTGAAATAAATTATGAAGTCTAATTCTTAACATACCTTTAAAAAAATGAGAAATGAAATGATGTTATTTATGCTTTGTAAAATAAATTAAGAAATATATGAATTGATAAAAAAAAAAAAGTTGTCAGCACTAAAATATTAAAGTCAAATTTTCATAGTAGAAATAAAGAGATATATGCACATTCAAATATTTTATTTTGATTATTTTCATTCATTTTCTCGTAGTTGTTAATTGTTGTTCCAAATAAAAAATTATTTCTGTTTTTATAAAAAAAAATTATACAAATACAGCTAATTCAAATAAAATATAAAAGGAAAAAATTCAAGACAAATCAAACAAGTCTCTTTAAAATATCATGCAACTAAAAAAAACTTAAAAAAATGAATCACTATTTTAAAACACAAATCCAATTCAATAAAAATAATTATTGGAAATGGATTTAAAAAAATAGGTGTTTATAGGTCAAACCCACATGTATAACTTTTATAAAAAAGTTCAGGCATGTGCCTGGAATTTTTTTCCTCAGGGACGAAAGATGTCATCAATTCTTATTTTTTTAAGTGGGCAATAGGTATTGTTACATTTTTTTATTACCAAAGATAACTGAAAAATTGAGGTTCAAGTTTTTGAAATCTAAAAAACCAATTTTGTATTAGAATTAATAAGACATGAAACTTCTTATCAAAACTCATAAGGCACTTCATGCTTAGCATACATCCTTTCTGTACAATCAAATACTTTTCAAAACCAATTCCTCTTCATGATTAGCCACACATTCTTTCTAAATTGACTAGCCTCTTATAGTCTTAGATTGGTCACTTACCCCTTCTCGATAGATTGCCATACATCTTTTTTATATTGATCGTGTGTTCCCACCTCGATGGACTAACCTTATATCCTTCCATGTTGAATTGATCACATGTCCCCAGGATTAGTCGTAAGTCCTCTCTAAATTAGCTATATATCCCTACCTCAATGGACTGACCTTGCATGCCCTCTCAGTGGACTAGTTGTGCATCCCCTTTAAAGAAGTTGTGTGCCCCATTTTAATGGACTGACCCTGTGTATTTCTTTTAAGGATTGACCATATATCCCTATTTAATGGATTGGTCGTGCATTCCCTTTAGACTAGTTGTATGCCCTCACCTTAATGGATTGACCATATATCCCTCTTAATAGACTAGTCGTGTATTCCCTTTAAACTAATTGTATGCCCTTACCTTGATGGATTGACCTCGTGTTCCTCATTGATAGATTGGCTATACATTCTTCTAGACTGGTCGAGTGTCCCTACTTTGATGAATTGTCCTTGTGTCCTTTTTTAACAAAGTGGCCACATGTTTCCCTTAATAAACTAGTCATATGTCATTTCTCATTAACTATTTGAACTTGTCCTTTCATAGAACTAGCCATACATCTCTCCTTAATGGACATGCATCCCTCTTTAAATGTTATACTCTTATACATGAATTGCAACTACTTAAAAGCATCACTATACATAAATGGATGAGTAGCACCCTTTTTAGATGGACAATAAATATCGATCATATATGTACTTATTTCACCAACTAATAATGCATATTGTTAATGCCATCACGTGTTTAGAACACATTAAATTATCTAAATTGATCATATGGTTGCGTCTTATAGAAGGAATAACTCATACCTTTGGGATGAGATTTACAGTAGTCTCATTTATTTTTTAAAATATTATCTTTTAATTAATTCAAAACTGCATACATCATGCAAATTGTCTATTTTATGCTTGTCCCATAATTAGCCCATGTGAGCTCAAAAGGTTGTATAAAGAGCTTTGAATCCTAAGATAAACTCTCTTCTCAATCTCTCTCTTTCTCTGGCTTTTCCGTCTTATTTTGTAAACTCTTTACTATATAAACACACATAATATATCCCAACTAGCTATTTGATCCGCGTTACACCATGAGTCAAATCATTTTTTTCTAACCCAAAAAATATTTAGATGCTAAGAAGTCTAAAATATGATGTATACTAGAAGATATATTTTTAAAATATTGGGATTGTGACATGCCAAATGATATATTTTAAAAAAATTAAGTCGGTGTCATATTGAATCGATCTAGACCAACCCGTGACTCGAGTTATGAGACCGTTATAACCCTATAAAACATAAATGAAAACAAATTAGAAAGGTCAATTTTAATCAATCAAATATTGAAAGATAAAAATAAAAAAATATTCATTTTGAAAAGGACAAAAAAAAAACAACTAGAGTAGACCTAGGAAAAAGGCCAAACTCACGACTAGAATCATGAAAATAAGATTCCTCCATAGAAAAAAAAAATAAATAAAATTTCAAAGGCAAGATCCTTACCAGCTCATTGTCAAAGAATGAAATTGAAAAAAAAAATTAATTTTAAAAAAACAAAGAAAAAAAATTTAACCAACTCAAGTTAACTTGTTAAATCCACAACTTGGTCACGAAACTGAGATAACTTCATAGAAAAACAATACTTTAAAAAAAATGCTAATAAAAAAAAGGTATTTATCCTACCATAACAAAAACAATATTGATACATGATTTTTTAAAAGAAAATTTTTTTATTTTGATTTCATTTAAATGAAGTCAAAAAAAATTCACATACACGTTGTCCGCCCAACCAATTTTTTTTATATATAGAAATGATGCATACGACTTGTTATCTATATTTTGAGTTTTCAGCGACTCTTAGATCACTAAGAAATCAAGGCTAGGGTTTTCCAACCATAAACATTCATTTTCGTTCCTCTTTTGACCTAAAACACTTACAAAAAAATCTAGAAACCCATATAAACCCTCTAATGCCTTAAAACAACCAAAATATCGATCCAAAAATAAATAAAAAACTAACCTGGAACCCAAAAATTTCTCAATGTCAAATTTATTTTTTAAGTAATTTCAAGGTGAAATAACACCAAGCTAAATTTCCCTCTTGTAATAGAACCCGAGGACACTAAAATAGATTTTTTTTCATGGCCATAATTGGTGCCAACAAGAACTTTTTCTCTCTATTATCGGTATTCGAGTATTTTTTTTTTCTTATTTCTCTAACCAGTGACTAAAAAAGTAGGTGAAATGAAGTTTTGCATCAAAATTGAATTTCAGAAAGACTGAAAATGTATCATTGAAAAACTAGAAGGATAAAAGTAAATTTTTTTGAAATTAAAAAAAATAAAAAATAAATAAAAAACACTCAATGCATAGTAAGTTCACATTGCACTGAGTATGTGTCTTACATGGGAAAAGGTAACACCTTTTAGGCTACGTTTGTTTCCCGGAAAGTGATTTCCAGGAAATCATTTTTTAAATTTTCATGTGTTTGTTTGCCATTAGAAAAGTTAGTCAATGGAAAACACTTTCCAGACAAAGAAAAATTTGGCTTGGTTTTTAGGAAAGTGTTTTCCTTTTATTTTGGGTGGAAAACACTTTCCAGAAGTTGTGAAAAATTAGAAATGTCATATTATTTGCTAATTATATCAAATTTGGGCCTCAAACTATATATATTTTGTTTTGAATATTTTTTTTCAATTTCATCCCTTAGAATTTAATTTTTATATTCATTTTGGTTCTCATTTTGTTAATTGTTATTTACTTTTGCCTTATCATTTTTTAATTGAAATTTTTTATTTATCAAATTTGATCCTTATTTTTTTGAAGGTTACTTCTTTTATTTGAAATAATTTATGAAATGTTAATTATTATTATTTTAATTTCTTCATCTTTTAATTTTTTTATTTTTTAGATTTGATCTCTATTATTTTGATTATTATTTATTTTATTTGAGATAATTTATGAAATTATATTTTTTTTAATTTCATTCTCATTTAACTTTTTAATTTGTAAGATTTTATCCTCATTATTTTAATAAACTTGAAAAAAAATAAAAATTAATAAGTTATTTTCCATCTCATTTTCCATGACATAACCAAATACTGGAAAGTGTTTTTCAACTTATTTTTCATTACACTACCAAATACCTGAAAATAATTTATTTTTCCGGAATTGAATTCTTTCTTTCCATAGCTCGTTCTATGGATTGCTATGAAAGGCGCCTAACGTCTTTCAATCGATTGTTGAGGCATTCTTTCTTTTACTAGTTCAGCCGAATTTACTTAAAAAAAATTACTTTCTAGCAAATAAACAGGCTTGGTGTTTGTTAATAAAGACTCTTTCCCTTCACTATCATGCTAACTTAGGTGCTGAAGCATTCCTATTATTTCAAGTTACTTTCTTTTCTTTTACAAGTCTTTCTTTATATACGAACCTTAATTTCACTATAATTGCAGTCCTTTTCATCATAATTAAAAAAAAAAAAACAATTTTATTAGAGTTTTTTCCACCATCTCATTAAGATTATTAGTTGTTCCCCTGCAACATTACGGATGGCAATGAAATAGGTTATGCCTACCCCATCTTCGCCTCATATTAATCGGATTTTGAGCAATTGAAAAAATATTCTTTTCTTTGGATTTGAAGAGGATGTCTATGGTTGCGATTAATTATTTTTTAAAGTGTTTTTTATTTAAAAATATATTAAAATAATATTATTTTATTTTTAAAATATTTTTTAACATCAGCACATCAAAAAAATCTAAAAACACTAAAAAATATTAATTTTAAATAAAAAAAATTAAATTTTTTCAGAAACACTCTTGAAACACAAAAACAAACAGGTTAGCGATTATTTTTCAAATTGTTTTTTACTTGGAAATGCATTAAAATAATATTTTTTTTATTTTAAAAAATATTTTTTAACATCAGCACATCAAAATAATTTAAAAACACTAAAAAATAGTAATTTAAAATAAAAAAATAAAAAAAAATTAAATATTTTCAGAAACGTTTTTGAAACGCAAAAACAAACAGGCCGGAAGTGACTTAGGAGATTTCACACTAATAAATAGAATATATGATATTTTGTAATTCCTACATAATTAAAAAGCAAATATTAAGTACATATATATATATATAATTTTTTTTAAAAAAAAAAACACTGCCATTACAATGTTAAATAAGAATAATATGGCAAATGAACACTATAATTTACTGTTAAGAATGATAGGAGCTCCAACGCCAGAACAGCATGACACATTATTCTAAAGTCGTTTTTATCATATTCAAGAAAAAAACGATTGAAATGTGTTTTTTAAATTCCACCTTAGTGTTATAAGAAAAAATAATCTCCTCATTGGTTCGTGTTCATAGACTTGTTTTACAAGTTATTAGCAGATGATGAACAGTAGAAATTAGTAGGCTCACGCGCGAAGAGAAAGAGCAGGCATATCTCCGCCTGCACAAGTCCCCAAATGAATAAAACAAAATCCCACCACCACCAGAGTCCAATTGCTGCTGCATGCTAGGCTCCAGCTGCGACGAATAAAGCTGAGACTTGAAAAACAAGCTTTGACTCTCACTGATAACTAATTTGATGGCTTAACCCTAACCACCTCCCGACATACCTTTTTCTGGTTACGGGCCCATTTGCTCAAGGGACAAGCTTCCTTGATTGGTTTGTTTTACCTAAGCCGCCCTCAGCCAATGCTCCGATGCAAAAGATGGCCGTAATAATTCAAGGGTCGGACAAATCCCAGTCAGTACATCATAAGTGTGTTGCAGCATTTGGATGATGATAGTGGGGTTCTAGACTCTTGGATCTCAATTCCTGTAATGAAGCCATCAAACATGTCTACACGGTAATATATAGTCTCGACCTGAAAATGACTTAATTAAAAAAATTGGATTTCAAGTTGCATGAATTAGTCTGAATTAATCATATCAAAAAATTAAAAAATAATACTTGTAAATATAGGTTAGACATGTTATAAATAATAAAGTTTAAAAAATTATTTAAAAGATTTTTTTTATCTCACATTAAAAAAATATTATATTAACATGATATCCTTTTAACTTAAAGTATTTAAACAAAAAAAAATTTATCTCACATTGAAAAAACATAACTTTTTTCTTGTGAATATAGAGTATGTATACTAAAAGGTTTCAAATCTCATATTGAAAAAATATTTTTTTTCTTGTGAACACAGAGTATATATATTAAAAGACTTCAAATATCACATTGAAAAAATAAAATAGTATTCTAGTATTTATATAGTGAATTTTAAAAATAGTTAATAACTAACTAAAATATATATACATAAAAAAATGGGTATTTGACTAGGAGAAAAAACACATTTGAAAAAAAAACTAAGTCTCAACTGGGTTTTATCAGATAGCCTGAATCATGGATCAACCAGGTTTTTTGAGATTTTACTTATCTTAATCTTTTATTTTATCTAGACCGGTCCAACTATCAAATTAATCAGATTCTAAATTAACCCGTCAAACCAGTCAAAGTTTAATAACTATACTTCATAGCTGAGGTTGCCTTTGCTATTTGAGGCATTGAGCGTGTTCTCAATTCTCATTAATAAAGCTAACGAATGATATAAATTTCATCATTGCTCGGAGCTGTTTTAAGCCTAAAAAAAATATTGAAGAACGCAATCCCAAACTCCAAACGGGGCTTAAGCAAGGCCATTCTCATGAATTCTCTACTCTGCCCGTTCGCTCTTTTTGACTAGTTCGGCAAGCAAGAGAGACTCGATCTCGATTGGTGATGATTTTTTAAAAAAGAATACCGAGCCATAAAACGAAAAACAGAAAGAAGAGAAGACATTAATTAGGAGTGGGATTTCTTTAATCCTCATTATTCTTTAACGTAGTGGTTAAAAGGTGATCATTGTAGTAAATTTGAATGGCTTTTTAACAGTTCAAGCAATTAATTAGCTCTCTTCCCGTGCTGGATATACTCATTGAAGTTTTTTCAATCATCTCACGTCATGTTGTAATTGTGATTAGGAGTTGAATACAATCATTAGCGCCTTAAATTTCAAGTAAAGAAGGCTGTAAGAGAATCTACGCCCCACACACGTCTTAAGCAGCAGATACAGAACTCGAATAAATTACGATTGCTATTGATACCTATGAGAGGACTGTGGACGGTACCAGGGTCCAGGAGCGAGAAGGCAGAATTGACAAGGTTTGTCTTTTAGTAACACTACAGTGAGGATGCTTAAAGTGCACTCCTCCATTATTAGCTCTCTCCTTCACCGATTCACGATTCTATGCCAGCATTCACCTCTGACAACAACTCTCAGTCTATAGTCTCTCTCAGTTCCAGTATAAAGAGTCCCGAGAGCTGGTTTCAGTTTCCATGCGAAAATCCAAGTTGAGAGCCAAGTCATATTTCCTAGCATCAGCATGGCTTTTGTTGCTGCTTTATGCTTGAGCTCGGTTCTCGTATTCTCGATATCTTCAGGAGCAGATGCACTGAGCTTGAATTACTATGAGAAAACATGCCCTGATGTCGATTCCATTGTTACGAATGCTGTCAATCATGCAATGATGAAAGACAAAACGGTCCCCGCAGCGCTACTCCGGATGCATTTCCACGACTGTTTCATAAGAGTAGAGATTAACATTTTATATTTTTCTTCTATCATTTTCCTGCTCGTTGTTTGTTCCTAACTTGGATGTTTGCATCTTGTTTCAGGGCTGTGATGCTTCTGTTCTGCTAAATTCGAAAGGGAACAACAAAGCGGAGAAAGATGGCCCACCTAATATCTCTTTGCATGCGTTTTATGTCATTGACAACGCAAAGAAAGAAGTGGAAGCTTCATGCCCAGGAGTGGTATCATGCGCTGATATCTTGGCTTTAGCTGCAAGAGATGCAGTTGTACTTGTAAGATAACAAAACAAGCTAAAACATTCCCTCAAGATCAGGACTATCACTTATCTAAACAAAAAGTAAACCTGGAAACTTCAGAGATAACAATGACAAAAAAAAAAAAAAATTATTTTACTGATGGTTTTATCAATTTCATATTGCAGTCCGGAGGTCCAACATGGGATGTCCCAAAAGGAAGAAAAGATGGGAGAACGTCAAGGGCTAGTGAAACAACACGGTTGCCTTCTCCTACCTTTAACATAGCTCAGCTGCAGCAGAGTTTCTCTCAGAGAGGTCTGTCCATGGATGACCTTGTGGCTCTTTCAGGTAAACAGAAGCCTAACTGCTACTGTTATTATTTGTTTCAATAGTTTTCATCTATGAAATCACAACGTTGCCAACTACTCATATGCAGGTGGCCATACTTTAGGGTTTTCCCACTGCTCATCCTTCCAAAGCAGAATCCGCAATTTCAATGCCACTCATGACATAGACCCATCCATGCATCCATCGTTTGCAGCCAGCTTAAGGGGTATTTGTCCAAAATCGAACAGGGCAAAGAATGCAGGAACAACCATGGATCCCTCGTCGACAACTTTTGATAATACATATTTCAAGTCGATCCTCCAGAAAAAGGGTCTATTCTCCTCAGACCAATCTCTACTCAGCACTCCAAAGACTAAAGATTTGGTCACCAAGTTTGCTAGCTCCAAAGCCAATTTCAATAAGGCTTTTGTATCATCCATGATCAAGATGAGTAGCATCACAGGCGGTCAGGAGGTTAGGAAGGATTGTAGGGTGGTAAACTAAGGTTCTGTTAGCTTGGTTCATTACTTTTAAACTGTGAAATGGCAATCAACCAGATGTATCGATAGCAAAAACTCGACATCTGATTTGCTAATAGCTATGAAGGCCATCTATCTTATATTGTAATAGATATTTTGAACAATAATACATCCAGAGATATTTTCTTGGTAATGGCTTTAAGATCATAACAGTCACGGTTCTTAATATAACAAATAATGAAGCTAGTAAGGAATCAATTTATCTAAGCAAAGTGACCTGCAATCCCACTTCTTGCAACAGATGGTTAAACCTACACTTTGGACTCAGTTATTAGCAGGGATTTGGTCCATCCATCCTGGGCTATAAAGACCAAAAAATAAAAAACCATAACAGGTTAATCGTATCAAATACCAAGAAAATTTACACTCATTTAAAGAAAAACTTCCAGAGCTGGGATGCCCAAAGGTATTTTCCATGCCCGAGTAACTAGCACTCGAGAACAATCTCTAAACAATAACAAAATAGAAATCCAATTATCTATTTGTCCTCCAGTAATCTACACATAATAGATCTCCTTGGCATTTGTAGAAGAAATCCGAATAGATTATAACTACGCTAATTCACAGCATCAAAAACTTCAATTTACCACAAGTCATCTCATCATGGAAGGGAAGCCTCCCATGGCAGCAATGAGTAGAAAGTGATCACAATGCCGCATCACCAGATAGTTATCCAGGTGCTCTGATCAAAGGAAATTACTCGGGTAATGTCTATTCACTGATTAATACAATCTCTGCCAATTGAATATTGCCACTTAGCCCGGATGCCTTGTTGGGTGGCATGAAAGAAAAAACATCAATAAGCTTTACGCACTTTAATCCCCATTTGAGCATCAGGAATTCAATAAGATGATGCCCACTGCTCATAATTACAATAAGAAAACAAATGAAGGTTTCATTACAATAAGAAACATTTGTATAAAAAAGTGTGAAAACTACGGAGAGACATTACTGTTAGAAGAGTGTGCAAACAAGAAATGGCATGGTACAGCATAAAATCAGATCCAAATACTGAAGATGATCATTAATTACCTTCTATTATGATAAGTTGTTATAAAGACAGACCCCGGAGAGTTTTGGAGCAGGAATGTCACAGTGGCAAAAAGGTCATCAAAAGCTTACAAACAGAAATGGAAGTAAGCTTTTCCGGTGAAATTAAATTTGAGCAACATACAGGGCAAGGAAGAAGTAAACTAAGGAAAAGAAAAAAAAAATCATAAAGATCGAAACCATAACAGCAAAAGTAATTTACCACTTGCATCATAGAGTACATCAGCCCCAAGAATAAGTTTAGGCTTCAAAGTGAATATAGACTCATCCCAAACTCCCCATGTCAGTCCCACCACCTACAAAGTAGAAGTATATCACTAATTTTTTTGAAAAAAGGAAGGAAGAAAATACCCTCAAGGCTAATAGCATATGGAGAACAACAATTTTACAGTGATAGCTTACTTTACAATTAAGTTGATTCAAGTCGCACACTCTTCTCATGTTGTCCAACACCTGCAGATCCAAAACAATAATGCTTATGAACAGTCAATTGAGGCAAGAAAAATCCAACCAAACTAACCTATTTAACAACCACATCAAAACGTAAAGCGCTTTTCTTTAGGAATCTAGTAACGCTATGTATTCTGAAATATCCATCATGTGTGCATTTCCTGAATAACATCAACTACTTGATGGTTGGTGCTGTTTGAGAGTCCAGCTCATCAATGGCCGATATTATTCAGGAGACTAACATCCAGATTGAAACATAAAGAGCTTCAATTTAAGGATCCAGCAATGCTATTCATCCTAAAAAACAATCCATACCAAATGAGTTTCCCGAATAATATCAACTATTTGAGTTTGGAGTCGCATCAGACCCACCAATTGAGTATCAGAACCACCAATTGAGTCCACCCCATCAATGACCGATATTATTCAGGAAACTAATCCGGGATAAAGATTTCAGGAAACTACATTAGTGACTACCCAAATAAAACTGTGTCAACGAGATATCATTATATAGTACATTGCAACCTATCATATTTATTGATTTTTGAGAAGACTGGTTTAGGGTTAACGTTTTTAATTAACAAGGAATACCTCCAATTTATTAGAATCATCAGTCAGAGTAACATCTAATCCCAACTTAGCAGCCACTAATCCAGGCAAACAAGTCCCTGCACCAAGCTACAAAACTATATCATATCAGATTAAATACATATATATATATATATAAACTACATATCACCCAATTATGAAAAAAAAAATAGAAAATCGAATTACCTCGAGAACACTAACACCAGAAAACTGCAATCTCTGTTGCCAAACATACTCAGCAAGTATAACACTACATGGCCACACAAACAGGCCATATTCTTCTTTCATATTCTAATTCAGAACAGGAAAAAAAAAAAAACGGAATTCATTGTCTACATTTTGAGAGCTAGAATTTTGGTTTTTCTTTCTCTTGAATGGAAAATAAAAAGTAGTGCCTCGATTATTGAGATGGTGAACGCCGGTTTGTCAAATTTGTCACCGAAAGTATGCTGAGATACCGTGGTCATGTTCCCGCCCGAAGAAGAGCCGCTGTCAGCGCCGTCTTCCGTGTCCATCTCCACCGGTATAAGAGAAAGATATGGTTAGCTGCGATAAAAAAAAATCACTTGCCCAAACCGCTGCGTTTAGATCTGTGAATGGACTGTGGCAAAAGTAATTAAACAGTGGTCACGCGACTCGCGAGTCAAATGAACCCGTGTGAAATTTGAAATCACGGACAGTCCTTTAAGTATAGACATTTATTTGATTAGAACCCTTGATTTATTTTTGTTAAGAATAAATCCTAGGCTTAAATACATCAGCCATTAAAAAGTTTAATTAAAATTGATCTAAAATACATGGGTGTTCTTCCATAGCAATTTTTTGGTCCTTAAGTTTTTGTTTTACACTTCTAACCTCGTGCTTTTTTTCTTTGTTATTTCATCCTCACAAGTTGTGTTTGCATGGTCTTGTGTATTGAAATTTATTTTATTTTGCATGCTTTTATATATGAGAGGTGTTAGATAATATTTTGATGTTAAATTAAAGATCAATATTACAAAATAAAATTTCAAGTTATAATTAAAATGATATATGAAAGAACAAAGATCAAAATTAAAATAGAAATATAATTTTAAAAAAAAGATTTCATTGTTCAAAAAGCAAGAGAGCTTCAATTGTTCCCTGAAGTTTTTATTTTATACATACTTGGTTTTTTTTATTTTAGATTTTTTTATTTTAATTCTAAATTTTATTTTTATCTTATTTTAATATTGAAATATTGAAAGATGAGAATGAAAGTCATTAAAAAAGAAAAGAAAAGGAGAAATCATTCGGACAGTTACATTTTAGTTATAAAAAACTAATCTTTGGGTCAATGAGCTCGTCATACAAAAAAAAAAAAACCTTTAATTGAGGTGATTTTATGTTAAAAAAAAGAAGAAGGTATATTAGAGCTTGTAAATCTTTTATTCAATTTGAGTTTCTAATCATGGATAATGGCAGTGGGATTTATTTGACCGTTTACTTTCTTCGACTATTTTGCTACTGACCTGCCATCTCCTCCTGAAGCTGGACAAGTAGTCAGAGCTTCTTCGGAGAGATTGGACAAGTATCCTGGGGTGCGTTTATTTTTATCCTGGGGTGCGTTTATTTTCTAAAAAATGATTTTTAAGAAATTATTTTTTAAATTTTTTTATATTTATTTATTATTAAAAAAATTGGTCAATAAAAAACACTCTCCAATTAACAAAAAAACACTTTCTGGACTAAAGAAAATTTGATTTAGTTTCCAGAAAAGTATTTTCCTTTTATTTTGAGTGGAAAACAATTTCTAGAAATTATAAAAAATTTAGAAATGTCATATTATTTACTGATTATATCAAATTTAGTCCTCAAACTTTTGATTGCTATATATATATATTGTTTTGAATATTTTTTTTTCAATTTCATTCCTTAAAATTTAATTTTTATATTAACTTTGGTCCTTATTTTTATAATTGTTATTTGTTTTTCCCTTATCATTTTTTAATTAAAATTTTTTATCTATCAAATTTTTTTATTGTTACTTATTTTATTTGAAATAATTTATGAAATGTTAATTATTATTATTTTAATTTCTTCATCTTTCATTTTTTTTTATTTTTTTAGATTTGATTTCTATTATTTTGATTATTATTTATTTTATTTGAGATAATTTATAAAATTATATTTTTTTTTCAATTTCATTCTCATTCAACTTTTTAATTTGTAAGATTTGTTCCTCATTATTTTAATAAACTTGAAAAAAATAAAATATTAATAAGTTATTTTTCACCTCATTTTCCATGACATAACCAAACATTAAAAAGTGTTTTCCAACTTATTTTCCATTACACTACCAAACATCAAAAAATAATTCACTTCCGGAATTCATTTTCCTAAAAAAACTTCTTTCCAGCAAACAAATGAGGCTTTATAATTGGTTTGAATAATAAAATTGAGCTTTATTTTGTCAAATTGAGCATTAACTCAACGTCGAAACTTATTTTTAGCACCATGAGAACCCTATATAAAGCCAACCAAAACAAAACATCAAATTTAATTCCAAATCAACTTAATATGAAAGGATTAAATTGAACATAAAAAAGCCAAGGGACAGAAAAATTAAAGAAAAAGAAAAAATTATGAGTAACTATTCAACCTATAATGGAGTGTCATTCTCCTATTTTGCTTTTGTATTATTTTTTTAACATTTATTTCCTCTCGGATTGTCTCCCGTGATCATGATTTCAAATATCATTTCATGATTTACTAAATATTATTTTTTTAAAAATTGAACTATAATTGTTAAATAAAAAGCCAAAAAAACTAAGTAAAAAAATGATGTGAATTAAAGTATGACATAATAAAAAGAGAAGGATGACCTAATCAAAAAAAGATAAACAATGTGAATGAAAAAAAAAAAGTTTAAGGCAGTGCATTATTCATAATCCAAACATCATTTACATAGCCTCAATTTTACAAAATCAAACTACAAGTATTAAATAGAAAGCAAAAAAACTCAATAAAAAAAGTATCCAA
>Ga0325411_1005125_pt1 | contig 14565 bp, 4 predicted proteins | sample PopdelMetagenome_13_FD_206181 | JGI IMG/M metagenome (GOLD analysis project Ga0325411, IMG submission 206181) | Populus deltoides microbial communities from Bellville, Georgia, United States - Xylem-PdIQD-R4 | ecosystem: Host-associated > Plants > Phyllosphere > Stem > Wood/Secondary xylem... | reverse complement strand
TGTGTAATACCCCAAAACATATATAAAATGAACATGCGAAGATTGTTAAGTGTTCATCTTTGCTTATTGCTCACTGTGCCTTCATTTCTGCCTATGTCTGGATAATAAGTACTAAGTACATACGGTTGGTTCAAAGTATTTTTATTTGAGAAAATATATTAAAAAATAATATAAATTATATTCTGAAACCTCACCTAATAATTTAAAATTTAAATTATTAAGTTAAGATGATTATTTAACATTTATCATTAAAAGAAATTAGCTAGGGGATGTTTATTTTGGGTAAATGTTTTTTCTGATTTTTTTAAATATTTTGTAGAATAACTGGTTAATTAATATAAAATATTTTACAATTAATTTATAAACTTGTATCATTTAAATATGGCATAAAATGACATAATTATTTAGAGTGCTCTCTTGTGTATAGGACACATGAGCAAATATGGCGTAGTATAATTTATTATGTATACCACCTCTTTTATGATGGAGCACCAAGCTGGAAGCAAAAGAACGAAGTACTTTACTCGTGTGCAATTTGTGGTTTTTAGAAAAGTATTTTTTTAATAAAATTTAAATGGAAAATACTTTTTAAAAGTTATAAAAAATTTAGAAATATTATATTATTTATTGATTATATCAAATTTAATCCTTAAATTTCTGATTGCTATATATATTTTGTTTTGAATATTTATTTTTCAATTTCATCTCTTAAAATTTAATTTTTATATTAACTTTGGTTTTTATTTTTATAATTATTATTTGTTTTTCCTTTATTTTTTTTAAAATTTTTTATCTATCAAACTTGATTCTCATTCTTTTGATTGTTACTTATTTTATTTGAAATAATTTATGAAATATTAATTATTATTATTTTAATTTCATCTTTCATTTTTTTTACTTTTTAGATTTGATCTCTATTATTTTGATTATTATTTATTTTATTTGAAATAATTTATGAAATTATATTTTTTTTCAATTTCATTCTCATTCTCATTTAAATTTTTAATTTGTAAGATTTGTTTCTCATTATTTTAATAAACTTGAGAAAAATAAAACGTTAATAAGTTATTTTCCAACTTATTTTTCATGACATAATCCAACACTGGTTTTGTAATGCACTCTAGTTTTGCTGAATGCACTCTAGTTTTGCTAAGTTTATTCCTGTTTTGTAATGTTCATGTTGTTTTGTAATGCACTCATGTTTTATAATATAGTCTCTAATTTATGAAAAATAAAAAACAAAGAATCGACAGAAGCTATACGTCAATTAAGACTTTTTTATGGGTTTGATGGTTATGGAATAGATTTCGGGCGGGGGAGGCCAAATTAATAATGTGGAATTTTGCAACTATTTCTATGGTCAAGAGTGTTATAACTTTTTACCCTTCTTTTCATATATTTTTTTAAAAATGTCTTTTCAATAATTTTAGCTATCTTGATCATTTTGTTAATTTTCTTTATTTTTATTTAATTTTTGTGTGTGAAACATCTTGAAAATCATTAAAACAAATGCAAAATGTAAAAATACAAAAAAATAAATAAATAAAGAAATACAAAAAATAGATAGGTTTGAAATTGGATTGATAATGGAGCATCAGCAAAAGTGAGATTTGATAATTTTTGAGTCATAATTGAGGTTTGAATTGAAAAGAAAATTGAAGAAAATAGCTTAATTGGATTTAATTTGACTAAAAGTGGAAACACTAAGGATGATTTTGTAATAAATTGTTAAATCTGGAGGAATAGATTGATTCAATTAAGTACACAATCTAAAAGAGAAACGACATTAAGGGATTTTAAGAAATTAAGAATTAAATTGAAATTGGAAAGATCAAATAATTTCATTTCGGTCCTATTCTTTAATCCAATCAATTCAGTCCAAATTATTCCAATTAAACTGATTTAATACAATTCAGACCCAAATCAATCCCATTTCAATCCAATTATTTTTAATTGATAGTCTAATTAAACCCCAAAATCCAGCAATTACAAGCGATAAAACCAGAGATTACAATCTTCTAAATTATAGCTCTTTAAACCCATTTATTCTATTACACATCTTCAGCAAGCTAAATTTCAGCCCCCCAATCCCTCAATCAAGCCCAAATTGATTTCTTCAAATCAATCCCCTAAGATCAACGAACCTAAAATCACCCTCCCTTCGAGCCTCCCTTGCCGTGAACCAAAACACTTACTAATTTCTAATAGCTGCAGCAGTCCCGGATTTTACCCAAGACCGAACCAAAATCACCTCTCCCAAGTCAGCCTCCACTCAGACGGAGCATTCATCAACACAGAACCTCTCAAAAACCCGCAGACACCATTTTCACTTAACCCGAGACCAGCACTACCGCCTCCAAGCACCAGCCTTCTCTCCAGACTCGCGGCAGGAAACCACCATCTAATTGCAGGTTCTCTCCAGCACTACATGGACTAGTGGTATTTTCCGGTGATTTCTAGTGTTTTCCACCTGATGTTAATTTCGAACCTGAATAAATATTTTTATTATTTGTGTTTAAATTTATTGTATATTGATATTTTTACATTGTGAAAATCTTAATATTTTTTTTTAGTGATATCTCTGAAAAAAAAAGACTAAAATTAATTAGGATAATTAATGGCATTCAAAAAAATAAATCGATGAGAAAACACATAATAAAACCAACCTCTTATAAGAAAGGATGTTATAAGGGTTATGTAATTATTTTCTTAAGCATAACTAACTCCTTATATGAATCTTTAAAACCAATGCATATTTTATGATCTCTAGTTTTCTTTAATTACTAAGTGGTGACTCTAATTTTTCAGGATATATTTCGGGGTCCATTGCAATATTCACTGAAGTGCAACAAAGAGCATAAATGGAAGTGGTGGAATTGAGATTGACTTATGATGATATTCTAGAAATTCAAATAGTTTAGGAGCAAGGTTTATGTATTACATAATTGGTTAATCTCTTTATTCAAGCAATTTGTTTTACTCTTTCTAGCCAAGATGGTTGGTAATTGATATATGGTGCCTAGTAAGCCAAGGTGGCTGATTCCTGGAAAAAAAGCCCCTTTTATTAGATTTAAGGACTCTTTGTAACTTAAATAAGTATCTTTTTGAGAGAAAAGACAATATGATATTTTAGAGAAAAACTTTGAAAATAAATATGCAGTCAAGAAAAGAGATTGACAATTTTTTTCTTTGAATGATTCATAGGGTTTTTATAGTCTATAAATCTTGTCCTTTTATAGATAAGAGGGACTAAAGTTTCATCTTGACTTGATAACATTAACGATGGATAAATATCTTTTACACATCATTAATGAATGATAAGTAGCAAGTTCTTTTGAAAACATTTACACATTTGAAAATATGGAGAGATGAGTATATTAACCTTAACATTTTATGTTAAAAGTCACAATAAAAAAACAAGCGGAGTCTCGTGGCCTAATAGGATGCCTAGAAAGGTCATCAGTTTCACATCCATCCGGGCTCGATGAGATGTTAAGCCTAAGAATATCGGGTCTGGTAGCCTGCCAAATCAACAAGTACTTGGGCTCAACAATAGTTGAGCCCGAGAATGTTAAATATGAAATTTTTTCATACTCACATGTACTTGGGCTCAGCGCGTAGCTGAGCCCAAGAATGTTGGGTCTGGTAACTCACGACTAACAAGTATCGGGGCTTAGCTCATAGCTGGGCCTAAGAATGTTAGGTTATCACCCTGCTTTTGGTCCTTTTAAAACATAAATTTTAGGCAAAATTAACATTTATAAAACATATTAATCCATCAGAGCCCCCTAAATCTTTACGTATTTAATATGCAAAGATTTTGAAAGGTTATCAACTTTAGTGAAAGGTTTTTTTACTTGAGTTGTCTGTTTCATTAATGAGAGACCTTTTACCTTTCCTATAAGATTTATCCTTGCAAAACTATTGGGATTCTTTATGGTCATGTGTGAAATTGGGGTAGTTTTACTCCCTTACCCAGGGGTGAAAGAAATTTGACCACCTCAAGTGATTGTGGGTGTTGTTGTCTATTTTACGAGAAAAGAAGGTCTCAACCAATATAGAGATTGATGTTCCAGCCTCGACTATAGAGGCTCTTATGGTGGCATTCCCTCAACCTTGACTTCTAACTTTATCTACAAAGGCGACAACAGTTGGGCTCTCTATTTAAGTTGTTTCTGAGGAAGTTGAATTTAAGGATTTTTTGCTAACTTTTCTCTTATTTGAGTTCCTTTTAGTTTCCTCGCCTTGACTGATGAGGAGAGGCAGCTCATAGAGGTTGTTATCAATAGAAGGTCAAGCCTTGGAAAGACTAGCCTTGAGGTGTTGAGATTGATGTAGAGGATTCTCACCATTCCATCAGACATCTCAATGATGTCTGATGAGAGCTATAATCGCTATTTGACATTAATTTAAGAAACTTTCTTGTTTTTTTTTTAGTTTGGTTTTATAACTATTGTTCTCAACACTTATTTTTGGTAGACTTTCATGATGTGCACTCATTTCAAAAGGTATTAGATGACCAAGAGGAACCACGTAAGAAAGGTCGTTACCAAACATAGAGCATACCAGGTTGTTTTTCAATGAATAAAAAAAAGGAGAAAACTAGTGTGCTGACCAAAATGAGGAGCCTTAAAGTGGCATATTCATCGATAAAGGAACAAATACAAGGCATTGTTCTTTAGTTTGGCTCTACTGATAAACTATTATATGGCATTTATAACCAAGTGGGTATCCTGGAACAGGAGATACTTAAGGCAAAGACCACCCAAGACAGTCTGAGGGTTGAGCTTTTTATTGCTAGGGAAGAAGCTCAGAGTTCTTGAGTGTAGCTGGAGGCTTCGAGGAACTCTTCTAGGGAGTTATTTAGAGGGTCTGCAACTTTGTTCAAGTTGGTTGGGGACATGATTTTTCTTACCATGTACAACTTGTATTTCTTTAATCAATTAAAAGAAATGCAAGTGGACTTTAATACTGTCTTTCATCTAGTTCCAGTGCTATTTTACAGATGTATTCACCATTAGGGCTACTGCTGCTCAACATGGGGAATATTTAACTGAGGAGCCTGGGCTAAATAACTAAGCCTCCACTCCTCATATCCCTTTATATAAACAACCCCAGTCTTTTAGGGTATATTTATGTAATATTTTTTATTATAAATTTGATTTTTACTTTTCATTTCGATATTGATTTGTGTAATTTATATGTACCTGACACCCATAGTAAAAAAGGAATCTAAGGCCCCTATGAAATGTTTTGAAATCTTATATAGGTTCAACACTTATACTTATAAAAATGTTGAGAGAATTCCTTAGACAATATGTATGGGTGCTACACCCATAGTAAAAAAATTTGTGCGGGGTCTAAAAGCCCTTAGTAAATTGTTGAAAATGTTGTACGGTTCCAACATCCATACCTAAAAAAATATTTATCAAATTTTGGCAGAAATTAAGCTTTGAGTTTTGCCTAACCTTAGTAGGATTTGCCTCCTACTTGGAACTAAGAAGAGATTTGGGTTACAAGTATATATTTATACTCCTAATAAATCATTAAGATACCTCCAGGATCATATAGAGATTGGTGCTATTACATTGTGGAGATGAAGTAAAATCATTTAGAGTTGTTGAGGTCTTGTCAATCTCATCTTTATAGAGTGTGCAATCATACTATGAAGTCCATATCTGTCCATTCCAATGTAAATTATGCAATTGCACTAGGAAGACTAAATTATTTTTTTCTAAGGTAAATTATACAATCGCGTTAGGGAGATTAAGTTTATCTTATCCTTAAAAAAATCATGGGAAAAGGCTCATGCACTTGATCAAAACAGAGTAGATAACATTCAAAGAAACTCTAAACATGAGTTCGAACCCTCTACCCAATCATACTTCAAGCAGTGGATCGAAAATGCATTGGAGGCGGAATGCTCGGGAAATTTAAAAGTACCAATGATGAAGTCATAGCGTGAAGAAGATAGTATGAAAACGGATGTCTGTGGTTTTCTGTCCACACTAATGGGGAGATACTTGTAAAAGCTTTTGGATGAAGACTGGCTAAAAGGGAAGTTTACCAAAGTTAGAAAATAGAGTATGCCCCTAATAATTGCCTTTGTTTGATCATGTTTGCAAAGTTATTTTGATTTTGTCATATTTCAACCTGTTTTAATCTTGTTGGCAATTCAACTCATAAATTTGCTATGCCAAATGAGCCCTTTTTGTTAATAAAATCATGTGTTTTCCTATATTTATAATGTGCCTTCATTTTTTTGTTTCATGCAAATAACACACTGAGAACACTTTGTACTTATAAAACCACTGCACTAAGAATTTTTTGGTGTTTTTCCCTTTTTACCCAAAAAAAGCATGAACCCATGTTTTCACAAAGATTTTTAGGAAATTAAATTTTTAATACAAAATAAAAATTAAATTGGTGTTTGTTTTAAGAAACAAGTTTTGGAAATTGAAGAGACATCCTGACACCTAAAAAACCTGAAGAACAACTCAAACACCATGAGATGACTCCAAAGTTGAGTTTTGGCTGCATGAATAATGAGGAACCATTTTCCATATTCGCATGAAAGAAAGCAAAGCTTACCAATCCTAAATGCTTGCATTTGAAATGAAGAAATGTCATCTTTGGTCATCCTTTCACAAATCCTAAAAATCCCGGTCATCCTTTCACAAATCCTAAAAATCCCTTATAATCCCCTTTTGAGCCTAATGCTTTTTTTTTCTTGAAAAGAATATCTTGGTTAGGATCACACCTCACACTAGGGGGCAATTGCAAGAAACAAAAAAAACCATCAATAAGGTGCCCAAACAAAGTTGGGGGCCATGAAAAAATCCTCAATTATTAAATGTGTCCAAACAACACTAGGTGGTATGAAAAAAAATTCTCAATGGTTAAAGGTGCTCAAACAAAGCTAGGGGGCATGAAAGAATCTAAAGGATCCAAAACATTTGAGCATACCGCAAAAAATAACCAATATGATGATACTCAAAACCAAATGAAGAAAAAACAAAGAGAAAAGGCCCAAACCTGACACTAGGGGCCATGATGGACCATCTTGCAAATCAATTCCAAGGTTAAAAAATGTATGGACTAAAAAGAGGTTGGGAAATAAGCACTACTGATCCTCAGTCTTAAGATTTCTTAAACACCTTTTGAGCCAATAGATATCATTTATTTTTATAACAAGGAGCCTAAGCCTACATTACATAATCAATCAAGCCTTTTTGATCAAAGACAAGCAATCTGAATCGGTAGGCAATGCTTTTCTCATGCAAAACAAGTCATTATTCATTCAAGCAAAATGAATGCTTTGAAACTGGTTCTTTGAAACCCTTAAATTGAAGCTTGAACCCTTTTGACTAACCAAACATTACTTCACATCTTCACCAAAAACAAAACAAAATTTGTTAACACTTATGAGGACTTGTCCATAGGAAGCACTTGAATTTTTTCAGAACAACTTTGCTTTAAACCAACATCAAGATGGTTTCTGTGTTTGAAATAACTTTGAAATTCCAAAAATTCTATATAAAAACAATTCAATGTAAATAACCAAATCTTCTTTCATAAAGTCTTATCCCCAAAGAAAACCCCAAACAACCACTTGCGGGCATGATCAAACTAGGGGGCAATCCAGCAAAACACGTAGGGCTAGCTCTATGATTATCTTTCTAAGAAAATAGGAGACATGGTGTGGAGCTAACAATAATTTAGATAAAGGTTTGTGGGCAAAGAAGTATGTTGATGTCATATCCTTCCCAGAGGTCAAGATCACAAGATGTGGCTTGAGTAAGCAAGAGCGAGAAAGCCATCAAAGCTTATTATCAGAAACTTAAAGGAAAACTCCATGAAGAATAAGTCCAAAAGGTGTGACTTGAGGAAGCAAAAACGGAAAGACCCATCAAAGCTTACTATCAGAGACTCAAACTTTTGAGGAAAAAAAAACTCCATAAGAGAAGGGGACCAATATTTCTCAGGTAAGTATATATTCATTTTGATCATGATGCATTGCTTTCATCCTTGATAGATTAGTTTCTCACTATAACCTCTTCTTGAGTGCGTCTTTGAGCCATCATCTCCCATGTGATGTGTTTCATACCTCTTTCCTTTCGAGAGCGCCTTAGAGCCTTTGACCATCTCAGCTAATGCGCTTTACAGCTCTACATCTTTCCTTTTAAGTGCGTTTTTTTACAGCTTTACATCTTAGATAATGCATTTTACAGCCCTATCTTTTTCTCTTTGAGTGCGCCTTCATGCCATCCATAATCTTAGGTTTTGCACTTTACAACCCTACCTTTTTCTTTTCTAGAATGCCTTCGAGCCCTCGATCATTTTAGATAGTGTACTTTATAATGCTACCTATTTCCTTTTTTAGTACGTCTTTAGGCCATATCATCATTCCTTTTGAGTGCGCCTTAGAGCCCTCACCCCTTGGGTAGTGTGTTTTCTAATCCTACCTCTTTTTGAGTGCGCCTTTGAGCCCTCATCCCTTGGGTAGTGTGTTTTCTAACCTTTTCTTTTTTCGAGTGCACTTTCAAGCCCTTACCCTTTGGGTAGTATGTTTTCTAGCCTAACCTCCTTTCAAGTGCGCCTCTAAGCCCTCACCCCTTGGGTAATGTGTTTTCTAACCCTGTATCCTTTCGAGGGCACCTCTGAGCCTTCACGCCTCAAGTAGTGTGTTTTCTAACCCTGCCTCTTTTCGAGTGCACCTTCGAGCCCTCACCCCTCTGGTAGTGCATTTTCTAACACTACCTCCTTTACGAGTGCGCCTTTGAGCCTTTGTCTCTCATGTAGTGCTTTTCTAACCCTACCTCCTTTCAAGAATGCCTTTCAGGCCTTGTTCACTTTTAGGTCCTATCTCTTTTCAAATGCTCGTTTAAGCTTTCATCTCTTAAATAGTGCGCCTTCGAGCTCTATCATGGCGTCCCTTCAAGATGTTTCATTATTTCACCAGGGTAGGTCACCCATCACAATCAGACCTCTTTGAAAACTCTTTTCATCTTCCATGTAGGCCGGTTGGGCGTTACAATGAAACCATTTTAATAAATCTTCGCATTTCTCATCACCTTCAAAATCTTCCATCTGGGTTTGTTGCCCGTTACAATGAAACTATTTTGAGAAATCCTCGCATTTCTCACCATCTCTAAAATCTTCCATCTAGACCGGTTACTCGTTATAAAGAAACCATTTTGAGAAATCCTCGCATTTCTCACCATCTCTAAAATCTTGGTTACTCGTTACAAAGAAACCATTTTAAGAAATCCCCACATTTCTTACCACCTCCAAAATCTTCCATCTGGGCTAATGGCCCGTTACAATGAAATCATTTTGAGAAATCTTTGTATTTCTCACCACCTTGACAATCTTCCATCTGGGTCAGTTGCTTATTACAATGAAACCATTTTGAGAAATCTTCGCATTTCTCATCGCTTTGAAAAATCTCTATAGTTTTCACCATTTTGAAAACTCTTTTCATTTTTCACCTAGGCAAGTCGCCCATTATAACAAGTTCATTTTGAAAAATCTTAGTATTTTTTATCTCTTTGAAAAATCTTTGTGTTTTTCACCTAGGTAAGTCACCTATTACAACAAGACCACTTTAAAAAATCCTCGCATTTCTCACCACTTTGAAAAATCTCCTCATTTTTATCCACCTTGAAAACTCTTTTTTTTTTCTAGGTAGGTCAACCATAACAATTTGACCATTTCAAAATCTTTAAAAAGCCTTTTTGTTTTTTCTCTAAGTGCGCTTCCTAGCCCTCACTTCAAATACTTTCAAATGGATTCATCATTTATTGATATGGTGAGTCCGTTATCTCTCTTTCCTTTTCTTCTTTACAAAGCTTACTATCTAAAATCTTTTACAAGACTTTCTATCATAAGTATTGTAAAGAGGGGGGTAACTGTCATAACTCAATTCTGGGTTATTCCTCAAAATTCACTTTTTTTTCAAAATAAAAATCTAAAAATAAAACAAAGGCTGGCAACGTGGAAAAAGCAGGTTCGGGAATACAACTGCAATTTTAGAGGAAATTCAAGTCCTAATTCTACTTTATTATGCCAAAAAATGGAGAAATAATGCAAATTCAAGATCAATTAAATGCTTATTGGACGTATTTGCATAAAAATTAAGTCCAAGGACATAATTAAATTTTTAATACGCTAATTTGATTTAATCATAGGCCAAATTAAAGTTTAATTATGTTTAAGAACTAATTTGGGTTTAATTGAAGAATTTAATTAAGTGTAAGGACTCAATTACACTTTAAATTGGTCAAATTAATATTTTTTTGGCTTAATTGATAAAAAAAAATTAAGTTTGGGAGGCCCAATTTAGGCATAATTGAGAATATTGAAATTTTAAGAGACCAAAATTAATTTTTACCAAGTTAATTGATTGAAATCAGGGGCAAAATTGTAAGAAATTTGAAGTTTTTGGATCAATTAAGGGTTAAATTAAAAGATTTCACAGCCAAAAACCATTTTGCAAAAGATGCCAAACTATAATGGCTTAATTGACAAAAAAACAAGAGTAAAATTGAAGAAATTGAAAGTTGAATTGTCAATTAAGGGTTAAATTGCAGAAATCCGAGACCAATGACCATATGAAAAAAGACGCGTAACTCCGAAGTGTACAATGTAATTCATCAGGGGTTTAATTGCATTAAATCAAAAGTTTATGGTCAATTAGGAGTTCCATTAAACACATTAGAAAGCTGAAGGACTAAATAGAAGTTCCAAAAAAATCCTTAAATTTAACCCTAAACGGCGTCGTTTTTCATTGAAAAGAAAAAAAAGACCTGGTGATGCGTCGGCTAGTCACCATTCATTGTCTTCCCCGATTTTGCCTTAAAATTCTGCTCGGGTGGCTACTTTTCAAATGCATTTAATGTCTCATATATCCACAAAAATTAACAACACATGAACTAAAATGGTCGCCTGACATCCCTTTATTCTTGAGTATTGCCCGTTCAGGCCTATTAAAATCACACCGGTGCCGGCCTAAAGAAGCCAACTCATGTAGCCTTTTCCTGCCGATTTGACAAACTCACGATGCACACATGGAACAAACGGTTGGGATCTTTCTCAGCCAAACAAAGGTCACGATTTGACACCATTAAAGAAAAAATATCTCTCTTCCACCTCCTATAAATAGGGGTGCATTTCATGTCCTGAGCTGGAAGAAAATCAAGTCCAAAAATCGTCAAAAATCAGCTTACTCCCTTGTTTTTTTTCAGCCAACATTTCTTTCACTTTTTTCTCTCTCCCTGCTTCTTCTTCAGCAACTGAAGATTCCACAAAAACCTTTCTCCTCCACTAACAGACGGCGGCTCAACCTCCCTACGAATCTAAATCCTCACTAGCGGTAGAACAACCACCGCAAACTGCTTTCTTTTTATTCTCCTAACCTCTTTGTTCTTCCTCCTACAGTCGACTCTGACCACCATTCCCTCAGTCGACGCCTCCTGAGCCACCTGCCGAACCTAATCCACATCCAGACCACCACCGCACCAGGTGGCCTTCTTCTTTTTCTTCATCTTCATCTTCTTCTTCACCCTTTGTCTGCTGGATGAACAATGAACGTGAATTATAATTCACGTCCCACTGTTCATGTGTGAGCAGTGGACTTGGGTAGGGCCTGTTATGGCCCAAACCAAATGTATGGGTCAATCCTGACCCACAAAAAGAAAAGAAAAAAGATATGTTGGGCCGAGATCTACTCAACCCAACCCTTCTTCGAGCTGAGCTTAGCCTAGTTAGCTGGGGAGGCCTAACCCATATATTTTTATTTATAATAATATATATTATAATATTTGAAAAAAAACAACAAAAAATCCAAAAAAAATCAAAAATCAATTCAAAATTTTTGTAATTTTCTCAAATATTTTTCTACCAAATTTGCATAATATCGAGTTGTATATTTACATTGTAAAATACAAATCCAGTATTAAAATACCCGATTTTCTCCAAAATATTTCAAAAAAATTCAAAACATTTTCAAAAAAAAAATCTCAAAACTTTTAAATTAATTTCGCCTTTCAAAAAAAAAAAAAAAGAAAATAAATATTTTGTTTTCATGCATACAACCAAATCCTAAAAATTTTCAAAGCATATTTTCATAAAAAATTACATCTTTCACATGTTGTGAAAATTTAAAAAAAAAAATGGATATCATAACCAGTTTATGATCATCCATTAGGGTTTGGTCAAAATATCAAAAATATTTTTTCCAATCATTATTTTTAGGGTCCAAAAGTAGACTTTTATATCTGTAGGGTGTAAAATTACAAGATAAAGTACACTCTCATGTATTAAAGATACAAGGTGTAAAAATACGATGCTAAAATTAAGAATTTAGAACGGTTAGGATTTAACCCGATAAGGTAGAGACTTTCTCATGAAAAGAGATCTACCTTGAACCTTAGAAAGGATCAATGTATAGAAATCAGACTTGAAAAAAAAAACAATCAAACAACAATGCAGCTTACCTTAGGTAGGGTGCATTGGGGGTGTTGAGTCTTCTTCTTGCACAACCGATCTCTTAACTAAACTCTCGCAGATCATAGGTTCTCAGTGACCATAATACTAGGTGACGACTTCTGAACATTAATCAAAATTTTATGATTTAATCCAAAAACCTTTTCAACATAACACCTCATCAGGAGACACGATAAAAACCTCCACCGTCGCGACGCACCCCGCCACAATGTGTAATACTGATAACATGCATAAAATGAAAGTGTGTAGGGATTATATGCAAACTTTTCTTATTGTATAAATTAATGAGGTATTACGTTTTGTTTGGAAGTGTGGTAAATATTGTTATTAAATATTTAACTTTAATATAAGATAGTGTGAGAGCTAAAAAAAAAATTCATTTAAGAAGTGTCTTAAAAAGTTAGTATAAAATAATTAATGACAATAATTTAAGCTTTTAATTTAAAATGATTGCATTCACTATGAAAAAAAATTAGCTAAACTTTAATGACTCACTCCCTCTTTCGATTTTCTAGATTTGAATCTTTTAGCTAGTATATAGAAAAATTAATTAATTAATTATATAAACTGACATGGAGAGTGTGAAATTTAGATTCGATTGGCAAATAAAGATTTAGGGAAATTAAAACGCAACAAAAAAATATCTCTTCAAATATTCCCTAGACGATAAACCCTCAAATTTATATTATTTCATCCATCATAAAAAAAAAAATTCAATTTATCCCTAGACGATAAACCCTCAAATTGAGCTCCATACCGAAGTAAAACCTGGTGAATTAATTATGGCTACAAATGATGATAGACATCAAACACAAAAAATTATGCTAAAAAATGGGTCTTATATAAATTAAAATTCAAAATTTTATTGTTAATTATTTTGTGTTCAAAAATTAACTCAAAAAATCTAGAACGTGAAAAAATCAATAAATATTCTGAAAAAAAATAAAAAATATAGAATTAAATTTTCTAAACTAAATAGCCAAAAAAAAAAACTAATTTTCACTAAGAGTGTGTTTGGCAATATAGTTGCGGTTGCTTTTCAAATAGCTTTTCATGCCAAAATACATGTTAATGATATTTTTTTTATTTTTTAAAAATTATTTTTGACATCAATATATCAAAATAATTTAAAAACACTAAAAACATATTAATTTAAAATTAATAAAAAAATAAAAAAATTTCAAATTTTATCAAAAATATTTTTAAAATATAGAAACAAACAGTCGGTAAAATATCCTTGAATGTTCATGCATCGTTTGTGGTGTCCATAAATGTCCTGACGGTATGTGCTTAATGCTCACCCACGCGATAGTTTCCTGGTAGCTGACCTCTGTGGTGCTGCTTTTGCCGCATCTGTACAGATGTTGATATATATATATATATATTAAAATAAAAAAAAATGAAAACATAAAAGTTATTGTGTAATAATGATGTATTTAGGTTTGTTTTTGTGTTTTAAAAAAATTAATATTTTTTTAAATATTTTTATATTATTTTAATATATTGATATTAAAATTAATTTTTAAAAAATAAAAAAATAATTTTTTAATATATTTTTAAATAAAAAATATCTCCTACCGCTTTTAAAGCATCCAACTGACCTGAAAACCATGCAAGCGTTTTTTCGAACAAAAAGCAATCTCTCCCTGGATCTCAAACAAGGAAAAGATAGCATGGCAATAACCAGCCCAATAAAAGTACTTGAGTCATGTCAACTCAGCCCACCCTCCGAATCACCGGATTCAGCCGTTGAAGTATCTCTCCCTCTCACTTTTTTCGACATTTTTTGGCTTAAATTTGACCCAGTTGAGCGCATCTTCTCCTATGAGCTCACTGATTTAACCCCTACTATGTTCAACACAGAAATCCTTCCCAAACTTAAACACTCCCTCTCTCTTACTCTCCTCCCCTTCCTCCCTCTTGCTGGCAAACTTACTTGGCCTTCACATGCCGCCAAACCCATCATTCTATACACTCCTAAAGATGGCGTTTCATTGACAGTTGCGGAGTCCAATAATAGTGCTGACTTTGATGATCTCTCAAGCAATGAAATGCATG
>Ga0325411_1005118_pt1 | contig 14574 bp, 12 predicted proteins | sample PopdelMetagenome_13_FD_206181 | JGI IMG/M metagenome (GOLD analysis project Ga0325411, IMG submission 206181) | Populus deltoides microbial communities from Bellville, Georgia, United States - Xylem-PdIQD-R4 | ecosystem: Host-associated > Plants > Phyllosphere > Stem > Wood/Secondary xylem... | reverse complement strand
ATTATTTTTCAAAGTATTTTTATTTAGAAATGTGTTAAAATAACATTTTATTATTATTTAAAATTTATTTTTAAAAAAATTTCAAGATAAAAAAATTTCAAAAATATTATTTAACTATACTGCCTAACACATGAAATCTTGTAACAACAAACTTGCACTTTTGGTGTTGAAATGTTTTTTGTTTTGGCCAAAGCAGACATACTTGTTATATATACAATATTTTTATTTCTCATGTCAATGATGTCAAGGATTAGGATTTGCAGTTAAAAAGAGAGAGAAAAAAATACTATTTTAATAGATATTATTACACAAATAGTATTACTTTACTATGTAATATTGAATTTAAACAAAATTATAGTATCAAAATTGAATCCTAAAACTTGAATTTAAGTGATAACTTCATGTACAATTATTTTGGTGGAGTATGAAAAACCGGGGGGAAATGTATTAAAAAAGGAGGCAAATTTGAAAATCCTGTAAATATCAAGGATTATCATACATTTTTTGAAAAACATTTCTCTTAAATGTAACTTTACCTTTGAAGCCGACCAATAATAAAGTGACTTGAAACCTTGAACGGGTTTGACAATTATTATGGAAAAAAAGAGTATTTCTCAAAGTTTATAAGACAATAATAGTATTTGCCACTTCTAAATAATAATGTCCATTCACTACCCTTGATAAACTTACATTAAACCCTAAATGGGAAACATAAGGCATTAAAAATAAATAGAGAGACAGAAGAACTTACATTAAACCCTTAAAACTCTCTTTTCATGATCAAATATTGAATATTTTGGCATTGAAATAAGTGAATGGCATTGAAATAAGTGAAAATCTCTCCTTCACACAGTGCCAGTGTTAAAAAAATTTAAATTGTGGGGTTGCCCAACAAGGTATATTAGTGTGTTAAAGGGGCAATATTGTCATTTAATTGAGAGTACAAAATCTAGAGAAATGAGTCAAATTTGGTAAAAAAACACATCATCCAAAGAACGCAACTCCATTCTGTCAGTTTTTCACGTATGGCATATGCATTTACTCACTTTTGTTTCTTCTCTTCTATCTATAACTTGTTGGTGCAGTTTGTAAATGAATAAAGAAAGAAAAGATGTCTATCCCATATTGGAGAGAAACACTCCCTCCTAATATTTTTAAGTGTGAGTTTCTATTGTGTAGTAAATTAAGTCATGGTAGACAGACTCTTCTATTTGGCTTTCTAATGTTAATATATGAATATTTATAATATCAAAAGATAGCATTTGGAACTTAAAACCTAATACGAACATTTATACTATTTTATGCATAGTCATACTGTTTGATGAATAATCATATTATTTGATGAACAATCATAATATTTCTTCATTATGTTTCAAGTTTATAAAAGCATGTTACTATACAAAAAAGAAACACAATAAAAAAAAACATATATTTTTTTTCTTGGTCTTATCTTCTTATTCTTTTAGAGGTTTAGAAGACTTAGTTGTATCCTGGAGGTGTTGTCTATGTTATGTGACAAATAAACACATTAAAGATAGTGTTTTCACGCCTCTAAGCCAACTCCATATTTGTTTCCATCCTAAATATTCCTAACAATTTTAAGGTGTTTATTCAGATGGAGACAAATATGAATTCCAATGTCAGGGTTGCTAAGGATGTCAAAATTCAACTAGATCATTTTGATGGTACGAATCTGCTACTGTTAAGACTACAAGGCTAAAACGTGAAGAAGATGGAGTGTTTTGTTGAGGGTATATGCTTGCTGAATACTCTGACTAGTTGACTTTATGACATCTTCTCCAAATTGAAGTCGCCAAAAGAAATTTGGGCTGCTTTGGAGACATACTACAAGCAGGAAAAATCAGGTTTTGATCGTTTTCTTAATTTATTATTTTTTTAGTATGAGATTACTGATAATATGCCAATCATGGATCAAGTCCATGAAATTCAAATGTTAATATCAAAACTTAGTGATTTGGATATCAAAGTTCCTGATTCACTTCAGGTAAGGGTTGTTTTATCAAAACTTCCTCCATCCTGGAATGAATATAGGAAGAAGATGTTGCATTTTACATACAATTATACCTTTGAACAATTTCAAACACATTTACAAATTCAGGTTCAATCTCGTATGCGTGAACTGCAAGTAACAAATTCTAAAGTGAATTTGATTACTGAAATTGATTTGACAATGACTCAAAACAATCTAAAAGTGCAAAAAAAAAAAAAACAAATTCAAGAAGAAATAAAATGCTAATAAGAAGCATAGAGTTTGTTTCCATTATGGAAATAAATGGCACTACATAACAGAGTGCAGATTCAAGAATTTCAACAAAGTAATGTGGTTCTTTCAAAGTGAATATGGTTGAAAAAGACAAAGTGAGAGAGTTAGTTGTCATGGTTTCAAACATTCAAATTGAAATGATTATCGAATTAAATAAGACAACTAATATTGTAAAGACTTCAGATTGGTGGTTGGATTCTAGTGCAACAGTTCATGTTTGCAACAACAAAGCATGGTTCAAGACTTATGAATAATTGAAAAAACCTGAAGAGGTCTTGATGGGCAACCATAATTCTGCCAAAGTTTTGGAAAAAGGAACTATTGAGTTATACTTTACTTCTAGAAAAAAAAATTCTTTGCTTAATGTGTTTCGTGTTCCTGAAATTAGAAAAACCTTGTATCTGCTAGTCTCTTAAGCAAGAAAGGGTTCAAGATTGTTTTGGAGTTTGATAAAGTTATTGTAACTAAGAGTGGGATGTTTGTAGGGGAAAAAAGTTATTCCTGTGATGGCATGTTTAAGTTCAATATTAATGAAATCAATGATATTTTAACTTAGATGGTTGAATCTACTTCTCTTCTTTGGCATGCTAGACTAGGACATCTAAATTATAGATATTTAAAATATATGTGTAAGCATGGTTATATTTCATATTAGCATGATAATAATAACAAATATGAAGTATTTATTCAAGCAAAGATGATAAAGAAGCCTTTCCTAAAGTAGAAAGGAATTCTCAATTATTTAAGTTGGTCAATGACATGCTTTTGAATGCTAAATTACTAAATAATTTATAGGGTGAAGCCTTAATTACTGCGTGTCACATTTACAATAGAGTACTATCTAAAAAAATATTAATTAAATGTTTCTCCCTATAAAGCATGGAACTGTAGAAAATCAAATTTGAATTATTTTAAAGTACGAGGGTGTGTAGCTTTTTATAAAGTTTCTAATCCTCAAAAAACAAAATTAGAACTCAGAGGTCTTAAGAGTGTTTTTGTTGGCTATGCATAAAATTCAAAGGGTTATAGACTTTTGGATTTAGAAACTAATGTGATTATTGAATCTATACATGTTGAATTTATCTAAAATAAATTTATAAGTGATTCAAATGTGCAAGAACCAAATCTAAAAGTAATGACTCCTAGCTCAATGCTAAATGAAAAATGTAAAAAACTAGAAATAATAGGTTCAAGTGAACCTAGAAGAATTCAATGAGTTAGAAAGGAAAAACACATAGATACATATTTTATTTCTACTGATTTAATTGTAATTTTAGTGGAAGGTGATAGAAATACAGTATTAAAAAGAACACCTATGATCCAAAATATGGAAGATGATCTAAAGACATTAAGTCAAGCTATGTCTTCTAAGGATGCTGCTTTTTTTAAAGAAGCAGTAAATGATGAAATGGATTCAATATTGTCTAACAATACTTGGGTCCAAGTAGATTTACCTACAGGTTCTAAGCCAATAGGATGTAAGTGGGTGTTTAGAAGAAAATACAATACCAATGGTTCTATACAAATCTTCAAAGCAAGATTAGTTGCCAAATGTTTTACTCAAAAAGAGGGTGTTAATTATTTTGACACTTATTCTCCGGTGGCAAGAATTACTTCAATTACAGTTTTATTTGCATTAGCATCAATTTATAAATTGTATGTTCATCAAATGGATGTAAAGACGACTTTTCTAAATGAAGAATTAAAGGAGGAAATGTATATGGAGCAACCTGAGGGTTTTATAGTTCCTAGAAATGAAGAAAAAGTTTGAAATTGGTAATGTCTTTATATGGTTTAAAACAAGCTTCGAAATAATGACATGAAAAGTTTGACAAAGCAATTTTATTGAATGATTTTCATCACAATGATGCTGATAAGTGTATGTATTCCAAATTTACAAAAGATTTGGTGTGATTATTTGTCTTTATGTAGATAACATGTTAATATTTAGCACCAATATGATTGAAATAGTTGAAACCAAAAGGTATCTCACTTTTATCTTTAAAATAAAAGATCTTGGTGAAGTAAATACAATTTTAGGTATCAAAGTTAAGAAACATAGTAGTGGCTATGCACTTAATCAGTCACATTATATTGAGAAAATGCTTGATAAGTTTAAGCATCTCAATATAAAGGAGGCTAATATATACCCCATTTGCCTCTAGCATGAAGTTAAATGATTATTGTGATAAAACGGTAGCATAACTAGAATATACTATTGTAATTGGAAGTCTTATGTATGCTATACATTGTACAAGACCAGATATAACTTTTATTATATGCAAATTATCAAGATATAGAAGCAAGTCGAATAGAGATCATTGGAAAGCTATTGCAAGAGTCTTTAGTTACCTAAAAAGAACGATCAATTTGAGCTTGTTTTATTCTAATTTTCCAGCTGTGATGGAAGGATATAGTGATGCAAGTTGGATGACTAGTTCAGGTGATAATAAGTCCATATCATGATGAATTTTCTCACTTGTAAGAGGTGCAATATCTTGGGCATCTAAGAAACAAACATGCATCTCTTATTCTACCATGGAATCAGAATTTATTGCTATGACTACTACAGGTAAAGAAACAAAATTGATAAGAAATATGTTGTTTGATACTAAGTTGTAGCCACAACTTATGTCAGTTATTTCTTTATACTGCGATAGTGAAGCAACTATGTCTTGAGCTTATAATAACATTTATAATGGTAAGTCAAGACATATAAGCATTTGATATAGATATATTCGAGAGTTGATTACAAATGGTGTAATTACCATTGTCTATGTGAAGTCTGTGAATAATTTAATGGATTTGCTCACAAAAGGACTATCTAAAGACATGATACAACAAAACAACTAATGGAATGGGGTTGAAACCCGTTATTAAAGATACTAGTAATAGGAACCCAACTTCGGATCAGCAAGAAGCTTATCTCTTAGATTAATGGGTAATAACAAGTTATTATTTTGTATATGTTGAACACTGATAATTAATTTGAGTCCCTATTCTGATAGTATCCAGTGTGTTTTATTACGTAAAGGAGGATAAACATAGGCTCTTAATAAAATTTAAAGTTTGTGTCTAATGTAATAAAAACATGTATAATTCCACCTATATGAATATAAAAGTGGTGCCGTTTTTTACAAGAGTTAAGGTTTTCTCTTGTAAATATTCATGAAAAAAATAAGATTTTAGCACATGGTCGTGCTAAACTATTGTAAGCCTCTTTAAGAGTAATATCTTTTATTCTACAATAAAAGTATTGGTTTAATCTGCGGACACCAATAACTTTAGTAGGATTCAAGTTCTAACACTAATTGAAGGTTTAAATTGCAAAATATCTTTTTATAAGCATAATTCTATCAAGTGAAAAGACCTTCATTACAAACTAGTGGGAGATTGTTGGTGTAGTTTGTAAATGAATAAAGAAAAAAAAGATGTTTATCCCACATTGGAAAGAAACACTCCCTCATAATGTTTCTAAGTGTCAGTTTTTATTGTGTAGTAAATTAAGTCATGGTAGACAAACTCTCCTATTTGGCTTCCTAATGTTATTATATAAATATTTATAATATCAAAATATAGTATTTGAAACTTGAAACTTAATATGAATAGTTATACTGTTTCATGAATAGTCATATTGTTTGATGAATAATCATATTTTTCATCAACAATCATATTATTTGATGAACAATCATAGTGTTTCATCATTATGTTTCAAGTCTATAAAAGCATGTTATTATACAAAAAAAAACACAATAAAAAAACATATTCTTTTATTGGTCTTATCTTCTTAATCTTTTAGAGGTTTAGAGGGCTTAGTTGTATCCTAGAGCTGTTGTCTCTGTGTGAGACAAATAAACACCTTAAAGATAGTGTTTTTGTGCCTCTAAGCCAACTCCATATTTGTTTGCATCCTAAATATTCCTAACATAACCGACTTTTCTAAATGAGTCATTTGTTTTAGTTTCTTTCCATTTTCTTGGGAAATAAAATAGAGAGAAAAATTTAGCCATGGACACATTGTCACTTCAGTAGCAATAGCTCAAGTCCTCACCAATAGACATTCCCTTTCAAAATAGCAGGAGGATCAAAAAGCCCCCCAATAAAGTGGTAAGGTATAAGGAATGCCTTAGAAACCATGCAGCAATCATTGGTGGAAATGCAACAGATGAGTATAGTGAGTTCATACGAGGAGGATAAGAAGATAGCTTTGAGGCCTTCAAGTGCTCACCCTTGTACATTAATTATTTTTTGTAGTTTTGAATCATAACAATTAAAATTATATTATTTCATTAATTTTTTTATTCCAGTGTTAATTTGTATATTTATTAACTCAAGTTGTTTTATTTATATTTTTAATTATTTTTTTCAATTTCATCTTTCAACATTGAGTTGCTTGAGAATTGAGCTTTATAATTTGTTTTGATTTACTTACTATGAGATTATTATAGTCTCTCATAACCCGTGTCGTGGATTTGACATGTTAACCCGTGTTGACCCAAGTCAATCCAATATGTTGTTATCTTAATATTAAAAAAAATCTTTAAATTTTATTTGAGTCAAACTATGTTTTCACACGTCGTCTAAGTTACTTTTAGATCCACAAAGTAAATTATATCATATCAAATTAATCTCTATACAATTTGTTTTTTCACTAGAAAAATACATCAACAATATTTGCATTTTTTTTTACGTTCGAAGGTGAACAATCTAGTCATCCTACCATGTGTCATGGGTTTTGTCCTATATTTATAAAAGACTTACAAGAATTGATATTCATAAAAAAAGAAAAGAAAAAAAAAGACCCATTTCTTGAATGTGGTTGTTCAAGTGTTTCGGACAGTGCACAACATGTTCTTTAAAGTTTAAGTAGGCCTTTGATACCCACCCCTGGGAATACCGATTTGAAAGCAAGATTAAGGACTGGCAGTCAAGATTTCTTCCCTAATTTCTGATGTTTTTGAAGGAATCACAAGAAGCAATTTAAAGTAATGGCATTGACACGGAGCCCGTTCCTAAAGCTGCCAAGATTTGACATTTCAATTTTTTAGCTTTATTTTTCCCCCATAAATTGTGTCAGTCTATGTGCTGTTCATATATTTCTATGAATATATCTCTGAATGATCAGTAGATAGCGAGGAATGAGTCTCATATCTTGGAACTTTCACCGTATATGTAATGTAATTATTACAAATGAAATGGTTTACCATCTGTTCCTTAGTACTCAAGACCAGAACCATTCCATTATTTTAACTAGTAAACAATTTATCATTTCCTTTTGGCAGGATACTATCCATGCTCTTATGCAGCCCCCCAAACAGAAGTATAGAGATTAAGACTTGGGAGTTTGATATTTTAACTTGACAAGTCCTGGGTTTAATCTTATTGAGGGCTACTGATATGTAGTCTAAGATCCAATAATTTGCGTTTTTGCCTCCTTATCTCCTTCCCTTTGCCATTAATGAATTGTTGTTATCTCTGCTGGCGGGATATGCTGTCAATTCTCTGCATTTTGGTGTTTATGACTGCCGATAGCTTATGTGAATTTGATCTAATTTCAAACGTGATAGAAAACTGAGACTTGGGATATACACAATATGGAGTTGGTGAAACTAGGCTGGTGAAACTAAGTTTTGGAACAGACACAATATGGAGTTGGTGACGGGTACATCAAACCAGAGACAAGGGTTTACAAGTTCGTATAATCTAGGAAGATGGCTATTGTGTTATTGAATTTTATTTAGGTTTATTTATTGGGTTTAATTTAATTATTATTAGATATTTTATTTAATGGGTTATAAGTTTGATTGTGTGTTATAGTTAAGGTTTTAATATTTATATGTTTTTTTTTAAATAGTAGAAAGTTTTTGATAAATTGAGTAAAATTTGCAAAGTTGCAAACTTTTCCAATCTCTATTCTTTCTCTTCTTCAACCTTGTCTTCTCTTTCTTTTGCTTTTTCTTCTTAGGCCATGTTTATTTTCTAGAAAATAATTTCTGGAAAACCACTTTCCAAACTTTCCTGTGTTTGTTTGCCATTAGAAAAGTTGGTCAATGAAAAACACTTTCCGGTCAACGAAAAACACTTTTCGGTCGAAAAAATTTTTGGCTTGGTTTCCAGGAAAGTGTTTTTTCTTTTGGCTATATTTGTTTTCCGGAAAGTGGTTTCCGGAAAATCACTTTCCAAACTTTCTTGTGTTTGTTTGCCATTAGAAAAGTTGGTCAATGGAAAACACTTTCCGGTCAATGGAAAACACTTTCCAGTCAAAGGAAAATTTGGCTTGGTTTTCAGGAAAGTGTTTTCCTGAAAAATTTGAGCTGAAAACACTTTCTGAAAGTTGTGAAAAATTTAGAAATGTCATTATTTGCTGATTATATCAAATTTGATCCTCAAACTTTTGATTGCTATATATATTTTATTTTGAATATTTGTTTTTCAATTTCATCTCTTAAAATTTAATTTTTATCTTAACTTTGGTTCTTATTTTTATAATTGCTATTTGCTTTTTCCTTATCATTTTTTTATTGAAATTTTTTATCTATCAAATTTGTTATCTCTGCTGGCGGGATATGCTGTCAATTCTCTGCATTTTGGTGTTTATGACTGCCGATAGCTTATGTGAATTTGATCTAATTTCAAACGTGATAGAAAACTGAGACTTGGGATATACACAATATGGAGTTGGTGAAACTAAGCTGGTGAAACTAAGTCTTGGAACAGACACAATATGGAGTTGGTGACGGGTACATAAAACCAGAGACAAGAGTTTACAAGTTCGTATAATCCATGAAGATAACTCTTTTGTTATTGTATTTTATTTAGGTTTATTTATTGGGTTTGATTTAATTATTATTAGATATTTTATTTAATGTGTTATAAGTTTGATTGTTTGTTATAGTTAAGGTTTTAATATTTATATGTTTTTTTAAATATTAGAAAGTTTTTCATAAATTGAGTAAAATTCGCAAAGTTGCAAACTTTTCCAATCTCTATTCTCTCTTCTTCAACCCTTTCTTCCTTTTCTTTTGTTTTTTCTTCTTAGGCCATATTTGTTTTCTAGAAAGTAATTTTCGGGAAACCACTTTCCAAACTTTTCTGTGTTTGTTTGCCATTAGAAAAGTTGGTGAATGGAAAACACTTTCCGGTCAACGGAAAATACTTTTCAGCCAAAGAAAAATTTGGTTTGGTTTCCAGAAAAGTGTTTTTCCTTTTGGCTGTGTTTGTTTTCCGGAAAGTGATTTCTAGAAAATCACTTTCCAAACTTTCTTGTGCTTGTTTGCCATTAGAAAAGTTGGTCAATAAAAAACACTTTCCAGTCAAAGGAAAATTTGGCTTGGTTTTCAAGAAAGTGTTTTCCTGAAAAATTTGGGCAGATAACACTTTCCGGAAGTTGTGAAAAATTTAGAAATGTCATTATTTGCTAATTATATCAAATTTGATCCTCAAACTTTTGATTGCTATATATATTTTATTTTGAATATTTATATTTCAATTTCATCTCTTAAAATTTAATTTTTATATTAACTTTGGTCCTTATTTTTATAATTGCTATTTGCTTTTTCCTTATCATTTTTTTATTGAAATTTTTTATCTATCAAATTTGGTCCTCATTCTTTTGATTGTTACTTATTTTATTTGAAATAATTTATGAAATGTTGATTATTATTATTTTAATTTCTTCATCTTTCATTTTTTTTAATTTTTTAGATTTGATCTCTATTATTTTGATTATTATTTATTTTATTTGAAATAATTTATGAAATTATATTTTTTTTCAATTTCATTCTCATTCAACTTTTTAATTTCTAAGATTTGTTCCTTATTATTTTAATAAACATGAAAAAAATAAAATATTAATAAGTTATTTTCCAGCTCATTTTTCATGACATAACCAAACACTAAAAAATGTTTTCCAACTTATTTTCCATTACACTACCAAACATCAGAAAGTAATTCATTTTCCCGGAATTCACTTTCCAAAAGAAAACTATTTTCCAGCAAACAAACGGGGCTAGTTTCTTTTTTTTTCTTTTTCGTTAATTTGAAATATCTTTTATCCCACATCAACTTTGAAATAGAGCCTAATTTTTAGTTATTTCTATAACTAAACCATCCATTCGTGAAACTCAATATAATTTTTGCAATTGTTTACTTCTCAATTGTACTGTTAATTACTGTTTTTTATAAATGAAATCACCGACAAATTAAAAAGTCATTGATGATATTTAAGGGGTTTCTAAAAAATTTTTATTAAATTGAAAATTTAAATTAAATATTATAGACGGAATCACCGAAGAAATGGTTAAAATTATTAATATTTAATTATTCATTGATAAAATGCCCCAATAAAAAGACAAGAATCTCTCATTTCACATCAAAAGCGCTTTTTCTTCTTCTCCTCCTTCCTCTTCTTATTCTTCTTCTTCTTCTTATGTAAAAACACCATCATCCCTTTTTTTTCTTTCTCTTCTCTTCTTTTCTCTTCTCTCCTGTCCTCAACTTCTCTTCTCCTCCACACTCAGGCATGTCTTCTTCTTTTTTCTTCTTTTCTCTTCTTTTCTCTTCTTAGTTTTTTTTTAATTAACATACTTTATAAATTTATTTTTTCTTTTCTCTTCTTAACTTCACTCGCAACTACATTAAGATAAACATTTTCTTTATTTCTTTTTTTTGTGTTTTTTTGCATTATATGTGTTTATTATTTTATTTTAAAATTTTTTATTCTTAATAATTGTATGAATGTTGTTATAGGATTTTGTTTTTCATATGAGATCAATTTTGTTAGATTTTGTTTATAAATTTTGTTGTTCAATTTCAATTAAATTATTTTATTTGTTGCTAGATTATGGGTTCTAAAATAGGTTTTCTAGGTTAGGTGGAAATTGTTTTTAGTTGATTTATTTATTTGTTGTTATTGTTGTTTATTTTTTGTGTTATTTATTTGTTGTAAATATATTTGAGTTGATTTTCTTCTTCTTCTTTCCAAGCAACTCAGTTCCTGATTATTATGAAGTGTTGATTTATATTAATTTAATTATTTTCTAGTTCTATTAAATAGATTTTTTAAAAGAAATATTTTTAAACAATTACCGATGAAATTGCATACAGTATTTCTGTCAATTATATGACAAGCTTCCCAAGGAAAATACTGATGGACAGAATGAAGTGGTTAAAATTTTTTTTGGCATGCTTTTCCCTTAGTAAATCCATCGGTAATAAATATTTTTGTTATTATCGATGGACTGACCGTCAAACCAAAAATTAGCAATGTGAGTTTTACTGACGTAGTATTTCTGTCTGTGATTCCATGGGTAAATTCATTGCTGACGGATTGATAGTATAAATACTAATGAAAATTTCTATCAGTAAATATAAAAATTCTAGTAGTGGAAGGATAACTCAACTCTTGTGTTATTAAATTTTATTGATGTTTATTTATTGGGTTTAATTTAATTATTATTGGATATTTTATTTAATGATCTATAAGTCCAATTGTTTGTTCTAATTAGGATTTTAGTATTTATATGTTATTTTTTTTCTAAATGTTAGGAAGTTTTTGATAAAATGAGTAAAATTTGCAAAGTTGCAAACTTTTCCAACCCTTATTCTTTCTCTTCTTCAACTTTCTCTTCTCTTTTTTTTGCTTTCTCTTTATAGTTTCTTTTTTTCTTTCTTTTTTAATTTTAAATCTCTTTTATCCCGTATTAATTTTGATATAAAAACTAGTTTTTTAGTTGTTTCTATAGGTGAACGATCCATTCTTGAAACTCAATACAATAACCAAACTCTAGAATTTGTGGAGAGCTCTCAATGAAAAAAAAAAAAGAAGTCAAACACACCCTTATTGTCCCCACACCCTAATCAAGAAAGTACCATTCTTTGTTTGCCGGATATGTGTCTCCAAATCTGGATGATTTTATGCTACAAAAGAATATATATATATATATATATATATGAACTTGTCTCAGCAAAAAAGAAACAGGCTGCCCGCTTTAGGGGTGAGAAAAAAATCAAAAAACTGATTAAACTGAAAAAACAATAACCGAAAAAACCAAACTGTAAAAAAAAACCGATCAAACCAATTAAAAATATTAAAAAATCGATCGGTTCGGTTTAGGTCCGGTTTTATAAGCCTAAAACAGAACTGAAACGAACCCAAACCGAAAAAAAAACCCGAAAAAACTGAGTCAAACCAGTTTTAACCAGTTTTTGTCCTAAAAACCAAACCAAAACCGGTCGGTTTGAACCGGTTTCAGTTTTTAAAAAAAATTCGGTTCAATTACTTTTTTTTTATAAAAACTGAACCGAACCGAAGATGATCAACCCTAGCCCGCTTGCCTTGGCCTTTAAAAGCTTAAAGGATTAAAAACTTCATAAACTTTCATTGTATGTTTTTGTATATGCATTTATCCTAATTAATTGCATTCTACATGTAACATGCTCTGGATCAGGCCACCATAAATTGAGGTGCATTGACAGGACGAGATTAGCACTTTTTTTTTCTTTCTTTCTTTAATTGTAACATTGTGATGTTTATTTTATTCTGAGTTAAAAAAGGGTTAAAGTCAGGGAAAAAAAAGAGAATGAAAAGTGACAATACCAAAAATAAAAGAGAATGAAAAATGATAGTAGCAAAAAAAAAAAAAATCATCAGGCACAACTACATCAATGAGAAAGAGATACCACATCGATAATAACTTGTGTGATCTACGTTGTCTATTATCATTATGCCTAAAAAATTCAAAAAAAAAAAAATCTCACCTTGCATTTCTACATGTTATTTTTGCTTATCAACCTCTTTCATTATTGATATCTAGCATTTAGTCTTCTTTGTTATTTGTGAGTTCGACATTGTGTTTGATTAATCATTTACACTTAAAGGTCTAGTATTGCATGCTTAAAATCTTCTTAATGTTTTCTATTCTTTGATTAATCTCCACATTAAAAAAAATATAATTAATTTTATTTTTGTATTATGATTTCACTTGCAGAAATCATATGCGATCTCAATTCCATTTCTAAGTTAATGTTGCATGCATTTATGAATAGTCATCTAGCATCCAACTTTAAGTTTACAACTACCATTGATTTGACCTTGAGTAATATCTTTAAAACCAATCATGATAAAAAAAAAAAAAGGTAAATATTGTAGAATAAGATTGGAATTAAAGATTGGAGAATAAGTGTTGTCTTTCACACCTATATCAAGTGTGGAGATAAGGGTTGCTAAATTATCATTGATAATAGAAATTGTATCAATGTAGTATCTTTAAATATTGTAGCTCGCTTAGGCCTAAAAATGATCCTTATCCTAAGCCATATAATGTGTTATGGATTTATAATAACTCCATAGCAGTTAATGAGATATGTTTGTTCCCAATCAAATTCCTAGACTATTATGATGAAATTTGGTTTGATACGATTTCAATGGATGTAGGACATGCTATTTTGGGAAGGCCATGTATATATGATTTAGACATCACTATTTCTGGTGGATCAAATTCATGTTCTTTCACTTTTAAATGTAAAAAGATCAAACTCATTGGATTGCCACCAAAACCTAGCAATAAGAACAAGAAAAAGGAGAATGTGAAAGACCAAAGACTTACAATAATGAGTCCAAATGAGTTTGAGAAAAAGGTTAAAGATCAACCTATTTTATCTGGTTTAGCTAAAAATAAAATTTCAAGAAACTCTTAATTAGAACTATGACACGACCAAAAGATTGATGTCTTTTTCCAAGTGTAGGAGTGTCGAAGTAATAAATAACCCGGCAAGACCGGGGTCGAACCACAGGGAGATTAATTGTATAAATTATAAACAACAATAATACAACAACAATAGTAACAACAATAACAATGATAATAATAATAATAATAATGATGATGATGATGATGATAAAGATGAAGAAGAAGAAGTTGATGAGAACTTTGAGATGGAAGATTAACGTAAGGATTAAACAATGATAACAACAAATGTCAAGGTTAGAGGATCCACTAATGGTATTTCAAACAAGTATAGTATAAACTCTTATTATTCAATTGAAAACCACACACAAAGGAGGTTCCAATCAGATTATAAATTGTTAACATGATTACATTAGTTATCTTATTCGAATAATGCTAATACTTGTAAATGTTGTCAGGCATTCATGATTATAACTTATGTTAACAACAAATCAAGTTCCTTTCATAGCTCAGGTGTCGGTTATACCATATAGTATGGGCTATGAAAGTGCCAAGTATTTGTTGTACCAAGTATTATACAACATAAATCTAGATTAATCATTTAAC
>Ga0325411_1005117_pt1 | contig 14576 bp, 9 predicted proteins | sample PopdelMetagenome_13_FD_206181 | JGI IMG/M metagenome (GOLD analysis project Ga0325411, IMG submission 206181) | Populus deltoides microbial communities from Bellville, Georgia, United States - Xylem-PdIQD-R4 | ecosystem: Host-associated > Plants > Phyllosphere > Stem > Wood/Secondary xylem... | reverse complement strand
AGATGGTGTAGAGTGGGCCATTTTAACATCCATCGATTGTAGTAATCAATCACAGTCTGAACTCTGGTCTGCTGCAACATAACTTCAGATACCCACACCCCATACGCCCTCCTTTCTTCTTCTTCTTCTTCTTCTTCTTCTTCTTTAAATGGGGTTTCTTTTGTTTGTGTTATTCTTCTCCAAGGAAGGTCTCTTTGGTTGTGGTCGTACCAGTCAAGCAATGAGGCTCTGATTTTCTGGGTTTCTTTGTCAGAGAACAGGTCTTCAATGTCAGCTACTACTTGTTTTTTAGATGAATGTTGACGCTGCTCCTTTGGTTTGGCTATGGCAGCATTTCTTTTCCTCTTACTTGGCTTCTCGATACCCTCCTCATCCATTGTTGTTGCTGTTGTGAGGTGGGGTTTTGTGCTCACTTTTTGTATGAGCCTGCTGCTCCTTGAAGAAGGTGCTTTCGAGAATTCGAATCGACCCACCCCGCGCCACCCACTCACTTTTGGGTTTGTGTTGCCAGACATGTGTGAAACCGAAGTCCAATGTTGCGATTTTTGCTGCCAAATTCTACTCGTTACTTCCCTTCTTACCTTTTTACTATTCAAAAACTGTTTCCCGTTTACTTTTATTTCAGTTGTGAATATAATTAAAATTATTTAGTTGTGATTATTTTTAAAGTATTTTTTATTTAAAAATATATTAAAATAATATTTTTTTATTTTTTAAAATTTATTTTGATATTAGTACATAAAATAATTTAAAAACACTAAAAAAAAATTTAAAGTAAAGAGAAAAATAAAAAAAATTTAATTTTTTTCAAAAAAACAAAAACAAATGGGCTCTAATAATTTGAGAAAAATCATAGCACACCTGAATTGTATCTTTAACAATAAAACCACAATGTTTGGTAGGGTGAGTTGCAAGAGCTCGATTTCGATCAACCCTCTTATTTATGCGATGAATAGATATATTTAACAAAATACATACAACATGGATGTTTTATTGCAGTAATAGACACATATTATTGTGCATTGTTATATTGCAATTACTATTTTTCCCTTTAGTGGAAAAAAAATCATCTTGGTTGTGGGGGTACTTTGGTCTTTTTCACTGGCTCATTGTTCATTAAAAGATTGTTAGGGGCTATCTAAAATCTTAGAAAAGACAAAAAAAAAAAGAGGTTTGCGTTCGGGCATATATTTGTACTTTCACACAGGTTTTTTGGGTAATTACCAAGATCGATTGGGTGTTTTGATATTTTCATGTTGACTTTTAAATTTCTTAAATGTTGATGCTAGGTGCTAAGCACGCGCCGGCAAGGGGGTGATGTCCGTGTCATTAGATGACGTGTTCGAGGTCACCCGGTGGCCAAACCTAACCTTCTATTGTCTTTTTGGAAGTGCCACTGTGTCCTCTTGCAAGAGGTGTAGCGCATGATGGCGTATAATAGTCGGATTGTTGCCGATGATCGTTTCTTTTTTTCCTTTCTTTTCTCTCTCTTACCAGATAAAGTGCATGATTGTTCTCTTTGGTTTCGGTTTTTCGATTTTAGTTCTCATTTTTTTGACTTCTTATTTCATTCTTGTTCTTTTTATAGTTTTTTTTTCAATTTAGTCCTTAAATTACAATTTCTCATATGTTTTTTTTCATTTCGGTCCTTATTCTTTTTATTTTTATTTTTTTCTTGGCACTTCTGTTAAAGTTGTTTTTACTTTCAATTTCATCATTTAATCAAAGTTTTTATTGTTTTATTTTTTTTAATTTGACCCTTATTATTTTGATTTCCTATCCCGTTCATTAAAGATATTTTTCAATTCAATTTAATCCTTCAATTTAACATTTTTGTTTGCCCTCTAATTATTATTTTTATTTTCACCCCTCATGTTTTTAGTTTATTTTACATGATTGATTTTTCTTTATAGTTTTATCTTTCGACATTTTATTTGTTAGAGATTCGACTTCGTACGTTCTTATCGTTTTGTATTAGTTTTTTTTTTTAAATATTGGTTTTGTGATTATCTTCAAATTCTTTTCTATAAGTTTATCATGGTCTTATGACCTAGATCATAAGTTTTGCATGCCTTTTATTAATATAATTTTTTTTTACAAAAACAATTATTTTGTTTGTGTTTGATTTTTCAAGATATTATTTTAATTTATCTATAATTTTCTCTAATATACAAATGAATTTTATTTTTTAAAATATAAAATATTCATTTTTAAATAATATTTCTGATATGTTTGGCTTTGCGCACTCAGTTTTTTTAGGTGTGGGTTTATTCAATCAGTTTTATTTATTTTTATCTTTTAGGTCACAAGTTTTTTTGGACGTGAGTTTATCTTTTATGATTTAAATAAATAATTTCAGTAAAGACAAGCGGGTAAATATTTTATTTTATGTGATTGAATATATTGATTTATATTTGTCTCTCAATTTTTCAATTCTTTTTTGGTTGTTGTTATTGACTTTTTTATTTATTTATTTATTTATATAGATGATTATCAATTTATTTAATTAGATGCGTGCATAGACTTTTCAATTTACACTTTGAATCTTTTTTAATATAAAAAAACATATCAAAATAGCCTGCATACTGTGTGTGTGTTTATTAGCTATTTAACTCACACTAGCTGTGGGTGGGTGTGTGTGTGTCTGCATACTGTATGTGTGTGTATTAGCTATTTAACTCACACTAGCCATGGGTGTGTGTGTGTGTGTGTGTGTGTGTGTGTGTGTGAGAGAGAGAGAGAGAGAGAGAGAGAGAGAGAGAGAACTAACTAGTGCACCGTGTTATATTATTTAGCAAAAAGCCTTTTTATGGATGCTTATGCTAGTACAATAATTTTTTTAATCAAGTAATTTGAAGATTATTTTTGCCTTTAATAAAATTAATTGAATAATAAAAAAAGAGTTACTAATGTTAAATAAAGATTGAAGTGAAAAGTTCATATTCCTAGTAAAGCAAAAAATAAATGGATATGTAAATATTTTATCTCAGTTTTTCTTTTTAGTTTATGCATTTTATTTATTTATCCGCAAGGTTAATTCTAGTTGTTAATTACATGTGATTTTTTTTTCTTATAAATGCATTATATAAATACAATTTATTTATCTAAGATTTAAGAAAAAATTAAAGATAAATCACAATAATCTCTTTAAAATATTATGAAATTCCATAAACAATCTAAAAGATCAATTACTGTTTTAAAAAATAAACTAAATAATTTAAAAAATAACCAAGAGTTTATTAATTAAAAACTAAATTTTAAAAAATAAAAAACAAAGAAGAAGTCAAGCTCATGCACCGGGCTTAATAAGGAAAAGTTTATGCCCATCTTTTTTTTTTAAAAAAAAAAGAACGTAATGCCTTCCATTCAATTCTATTTAATACAATGAACAACATGTCATGCACCTGGACAAACAATGAGTCACCTTTATGTATATTTTTTAGTCATCTCTAATGAATGAAAAATTAGAGTAAAAGTTTTTGGTCTTCACAACTTATTTTCATTCAAAATACCTCTTAAACACCATATAAACTTTAATAAAGATATTTTAACCCTAAAATACCCTATAATCAACATGTCTACAAGATGACATGAGGTTATTTTTAAAATTTATTTTTATTTTTATTTTATTTATAGTAATTAAAATAAATATTTATAAGAAATCAACCAATTTAAATTCTAAATTCTAAAGGAATTTTTTTTTCTTGAGTTGAAATTCCTCATTCTTATTCATGTGTTCTTTTTTTTTTTTAACAAAGCATATCTTTTTTTTATGGGAAACATAGTTTTATGAAAAAGAAATTAAAGTAAATATTTATAAAAATATCAATGATTTAAATCAAAGTGAAAAAATACATTTATTTAATCAAAACTTTATTTTCTTATCAATTTGTTTTCATTTTTGTTTAGATAAAAACATGTTTTTATTATTAAAAGAATACTTTTAAAATAAAAACTCATCTTCGTTTGAAAAGAAAACTTCAATAAAAAAAATACCTTTATAATTTTTACAAAACTGTATAAATAAATAAAAGGTTCATAGATTCTTAATTTGAGAAGCAATATATAAAAATATACAATAAAAAGTAAAAAACATGCATAGCCTAAAAAATAAAGCCTAGGTGTGTCTAGGCGCGTAATAGAAGGCCCAAACATGTCTGGACTTTTAAAAAAGGCCAAGCGCTGCAATTCTTGAAAGACTAGGCTTATGCGCCTGCCTTGTTATAAAGCTCAAACACAACTGAACTTCTTTGCGTTTTTTTTAACTTTATATTCTTTTGGGTAGACAACATGTAGTTCATTGGTACGAATTGTAGTCACTAGAGGTCATTGAAAATCATGGTATAAGTAATTTAGACTAAAAACTCAAATTTCAACTATTTTTCACCTAAAAAGTTTCAAAAAACATCATAAGAGCCCAAATAACTCCAATTCTAACATAAAACACCGTCTAATCAATTTAAAACTCAATCGAAAGTGGTTGACGAAAACTTTTTCTTATCCACTCATTTCTTCAATGATTTTCTCTCATCTTTCTCAATATTTAAGGACTAAAAGGTAAGAAAAATTAAATTTGAGATACATCACATTGAGATCCATTTCATTGGCCACACTAATTTTCGCAACACTAAATTATTGCTTCATGTCCCACAAGAAGTTTTCAAGTTCCTTGGAACTTCTTGCCCCACTGAAAGACTTCAATTCAGAAATTTTAGGCTTAGATGTATTTGCCCCACTAAGAGTGTTTGTTATTGCCCGTTTCTTAATGGCAATAGTTTCTTCGACAGCTTTCAACCATTCACCTGATTATGCCGCAAAAGAAATGTACAAACTTTTAGCCCTTTCAATGTTTTTCGTAGTTTCCCTTAATGAATCAATGATAGAGCATTCTTCATCCTCTTCCTCTTGCCTTATCAAAATCTCAACACCAATTGTTCTCAAATAGCTACCATGACTTTAGGGTGTATGATCTTAGAACCAATCACGCTTCGATACCATATGGGGTTGGATTTTTCTCGTTAAAATTTTCCAACCCCATGATAGAGTTAGCCTTCCCTTTGTTGATCCTCTCGTGTTTGTCTAGCAACTAAGTGTTTTCTATCACCAAAAGGTTTTCTCGCACTTTTCCTTGTTACAAAACATATGGAACACACAAGTAGAAATGATGCAACATGTACAAACACATAAGATATTATAAGAACAAATCTCAACCTTTCATTAACTCAAAAGGATATTCACAATTTCATTAATATGTGTGCTATACACAATGGTTCTGCCTACCCATAGTACTTGCACTACATGCTACACAATAATATTTACAGCCTATCTATTACAAAGTATAATGGAAGTTACAATAGGAATTTGTCCCTAAGTTCGCGCACATTTCTTAACATATGTCCTTTAATTCTGGCCATTTCTTTCCCATACAAGACACTACTAAAAACTATCATAAACTATCCCAAATTATCGTAACTCCCTTAACTTGCCTCAGCATGTTTTGGATTGTTTGTCGTCCAAGTTTGAGTTCATGTTGAACATCAACCTATGTCCTGTTGAATTGTTAGATGTACATTATTGCTGAATCTACCACTGCCCATGCATGTTGCCACTGTCTATGCATGTTTCCATCCATGTCAATAGTGTTTTTCATCAAGTCTTGGACTATTTATCTCTAGACTTGTCGTCAACCCAGGTTGCCTATTATGTTGACTCTGTCGATTTCATCAATGCTAATGATTTCAATATTGTACCAGTATGTTATTCTAACACTATTTTTATAAGTGTACTTTTGCTGAATTTAACCCCGTTATAAACCTTCCTTACCAGAAATACCCCTACACAAAGTTTGCCCATTATCAGAGTTTTGTGTCACCCTCACATAACCTCCCGGTCTAGCCCATATCCAAATTGAATTTTGTCCATCAAATCTACTATGCATAGGAAACGTTGATAGTCCCATCATCAACTAGTTTATGAACCAAGTCGTGACTATATTCTTCTCTAAGGCCCTGTTTGTCTCTCAACTTAGTCAAATCAAACTTTAAGACCATCTCAAAATATCGAAGACCAGTTCATTGATCTCCATCTTTAACAAACCTCAGTTACAACACCATACTATCACCTACCTATATGTCTGCCAAAATTATATGTGACTCCCCCAAGTCACACATAACAATACTCATCTCTTTGGTAACCTTACATTCCAAGTTCATTCACCCATAAGCTATCTTCATGAAATTTAAATGTTTCCCACAACGTCTTAGATATCCTATTTTCCCCATGAATAACACCATATTACCCACTTTGAAGAATCAAATAAACCTCATAAATTCACCCAGCTATCTCAGCTACCTCACATGTAACCTGCAAGTATAGAAATGAGCAACCATGTTTTGGTGATCAACATATCTTGTACCAAAGTTCTTTGGTAAGTCTCAACCTTGTCTAAGCATACACACATAACATCCCAGTATTGAATCTTTATGACCTGGTTTTCATATGCTATTGCTGTACCTAAGATACTTCCTCATTAATCATAAAATCTTATTAACATAATAGCTCTGTTATCCAACCTTAAGTTTCAGCCACTGAAAATTCCTGATAAGATAGCCTAATAAAGGCATGCCATTTTGCTTCTATCACCATGAACCATCCGTTTTCATAATTCATAGAATAACCATAATTCTCTACTGCCTCCCTCCAAGACAATATGCTAAACAATCCTCATTGATTTGTTCGGCTCTTTAACCAAGCCCCTTCCTCACTTGCAAAAAATTCTCCACGCTGAACAATCTCTTTATCAAGTGCAGAACTCTCAAAATCCTCAACACCATTGCCTTCCCTTACCAAGGCAGCGCACCAAACCATCCTCATCAATTTGTTTGATTCCTCAACCAAATCCTTAACTTGGTTGCTGAATTTTTCACCCCAAATAGTCCCCATCATCAAGGTGCAATGAATTCCTATCCCAACATATCTGTTAGTCAAGATGCTTATACATATGTTCTACCTCCTTGCCAATATAGCATATTAAACCAAACCCCCGTATGGTTTAGTTCGGTTCCTCAACCAAATCCTTCACGACTCGGTTACTGAATTCTTCATCTTGCATAATCAATTATCAAGATACTTCGAATCCCTAAAACATTGTTTCCTTCATCCTAGCCCATTCGTTTGCCAAGATGCATACCATACATGTTCTGCTTCTGTCACCGCAATCTGTCTCAACATCGAAGTGCACAGAACAATCCTATATTATACCCTACCCAAAGCAGTTAGCCAAACAACATTTTCCACCACAAGGATCTTTTTCTTTGACCAATTCTCATGTGATCCATTCCTCAATTCTATCTTTCTTACGCCTTATTGTCCATTGCCAAGATTCCTTCCGAAGACATCAATTCTGCTTTTATCTTAGATGGTCTAGCCAAACAACATCCTTCATGAATAGTCTAGCCATATGACCAAGTCTCTTGACTTAACCACTAAATCTTGTTTCCATCACCTTAAATAGTCCATTATCAAGATACATAAAATCCTTAGATTCTACCTCTACTAAAATAGAACAGTCATACGCTAAATCTTCTACTGATTAAGTTGGCCACACAATTTTGTTAAGCCAAATAAAGTAAGTCTGCTTTTCATATGATTTTGTTAAACTATGTATCAAAGTGTTGTTAGAGTATTTGTTAAGCCAAATGACATAACCAAGAATTCATATGCATCATACCTCGTTACAAATGTCATTTTCTACCCATCCTCTTCAGCAATTCTAACTTTCCAATACTTGGATCGCAAGTCTAGCTTTGTAAAGATGGAAGCCCCATATAATTTGTCCATCATGTCTTGAATCAAAGGAATTTGATATTTATTTTTATTTATTTTTATCTTTTTTAGTGTTTGGTAGTCCATCCGTCTTCTTTTAAAACAAAACAAGGGTACTATAACGAGCCTTGAAAGGATGTATATATACAGTGTCAATCAACTATCCTAACTGCTTCCTTAATTCAACCAAATCTCTAGGTGACATTCAGTAAAGGGTTGAGATGGTGGTTTTGCTCCTAACACCTACTCAATGCAATGTTCTACATCTCTTTTTGGTGGGAGTTTCTTCTACAGCCGAGACAACATCACATTCTTAAATTGCTACAACACGTTAGTAAATTCTTTTGGTATCTTATCATAATATTCTTTTTTCCCATCTACTACTATCACAATAAACACTTTTCATGTTTTTATAATGCCTTCTCAATATCAATGGTCAAGATCGAGCTTTTTACTTTTTTAGTGGCATTCGTTGTTGTGACATTGCAACATAGGACAAAACATGGGCAACCTTCACTTGTAATCATAACTCCATTTAGATATAGCATTAAAGCGATCTTGGATTTTCTTGATAAATCAAGACCAAGAATGATACCATAATCATCTAAATTCATAACCAACATATGTTACTCACCTCTTCATTGATCCAACATAATCGACACATCATAAGACATACTTGCAAGTTTATATGTCTTAAAATTTACTGCCTTTATGAAGGTGTGACTACAACTCAATTTCAAGCTAAGATCTTTCACCAATCGATCTGCTAAGAATATATAGGCTGCACCCGAATCTAGTATGGCATTAATTAGCTGCTTATTTACATTGATTTATACATAGATTAGACCTCTTACCACTGACTCCTTTTTTCGCAATGCATTAATCCTCGTCAAGTCTTGATCAACAAGACTAGTTTTAGCAGCCACATCCAATGATTCAGCTACTCAAAAGTTAACACACGTATATGATTGACGTGAGTAACTACCCCTTCATCCTTATCATTATCTCCAACCCGAATAACATTTAGTTTCTTCCTTTTTGGACATTCCCTAGCAAAGTGAGGACCATCACAAATGAAGCAGTCAAATTTTGGTTTAGTACTTTTACCTTGTGCACCTATTAATTTAGTTTTGTCTTTATCCATGACAACCTTCGATGTACCCCCACCAGACTTCTTCTTTTCTTCCTTGTCATTTACCTTAGAATTGAAGAAGATTGACACATAACACTCTTTAGTAATTGATTTAAAATCAACCAAGTTGTCCATAGTAGCGATAATAGAGGACAAATCTTTTACCTTTTGTTGTCTTAGTTCTGTTTGTGCCTAAAGTTGGATTCTAGACATAAAGTTGAATAACATGTCCTCCCCGAACATATTCTTGATGTCAAGAATCAAAGAACTGAAAGATTTAACATACACATGAATTAACCTGTCATATTTGAGCCTTTTTAATTTCTTCTGCACAATTCAAGACGTGTTGTTCGGAAGGAATTGCTTTTTTAGCTTTGGCTTTAGATGATCCTACATCTCAATCTTGGGATGTCCAACACTTAAATCCTCTTTGGTTCTTGTCCTCCACCAAAGTTTAGCATCACCCATTAGATACATCATAGTGGGATCCATTTATTCAGCCACGTTGATCTTCGCAATAATAATGTATTGCTCTATATCCCAAAAGAGATTTTTAGATTCCTTTAAACTTCTTGCCCCACCCAAAGACTTTGGTTTAGTCACTTTAGGTTTAGATGTACTTACCTTACTAGGAGTGTTTGTTACTACTCGTTTCATAATGACAATAGTTTCTTCATTGGGTTTCAATAATTCACTCAATTTTGTCGCAGGAGAAATGTATAAGCTTTTAACCCTTTTGGTGCTTTTTGTAGCTTCCCTTAATCGATCAATGATAGAGTGTTTTTCACCCTCTTCCTCTTGTTATATCAAAGTCTCAAGACGCACCAACTATTCCTAAATAGCTTTCAAGACTTCAGGTTGCACGATCTTAGAACCAACTGCGCTCTGATACTACTTGTCACAAGGTTAAATTTTTCACCCCAAAATTCAACCCTATACAGTAGTTTAGTCCCAACTAAACTAAGTTTTGGCTCATCATTTCACTCATGTTTCCCTACAACTATGTGTTTTGCTCACCCATAGAGGTTCGCACAATTGACTTGTTATAAGCAAATAACCAACACATGTATGAAAAACACACAATAAATATAGAAAAATCTCTCAACCTTTATTAATCTTGTAAATAAAAGATTTACACAATACAAGTGTGTATTATACACAAGTATTGCATGCTACACAGCCAAAGCTTTCCAACCTATTTATAGACAAAGATATGTGAATTACAAGGCATAACTATCATCCCTATTTTTCAAGACATAGTAGGGCATTTTCTCCCCCATGTTCTTTATTAATTTAGCAACCTATTTTCCAGCAAGTGTTGGGCAGTTTCTCTCCCATGTTCCCATGACTTTAGTGGATTAAGAGCAATCCCATCTCTACCCCATGTTCAGCTACCTATCCATCATGATCTGGATGTTTATAACTGTTATAACTAACCCACAATCCGTATGTCTAAATACCAGCCCCTACTTCTAGTTTTTATTGTGTTTATTACCAGCTTAAAAGGTTCATGATCCAAGCCCCATGTTCATTCCAAGTCAAGAACCCAATAACTTACACAAACCATTGCACGTTGCCCATCGAATTTATCGTTGCCTATGCAAAGCTATCACTATTTATCGCTGTTGAATTCTAGGTAATGTGCATTCATTGGCACATCCTTGTGCCTAGACCTCTAATAAATTATCCCCATCAGAAGAGTCTGACGTCCTCATCAAAATAAAGGTAGGGTTATTCATGCACTTTATCTTTGAACTGCCATAAATTGGTGTTATTTTCCCACAAAACCTCCGAGTTTTTCTCTCATTTTACTATAAACTCAGTTTGTCAATTCTTTCTATGCTAGCTAAGCCAACGATAATCCATGATTTTGACAATACCATTGTCAAATTATTTGTGAATCGTTGGAGGAGCTCTTTGCAACTTACTTTCTTTTAAATCCTCTTGGTCTTTATGGAAAGGTCTCAAATAACTTATATGAAAAGTTGAATGAAGCTTTAGTCATTATGACAGCTTCAATCTATAGGAAACAACCCTAATTTTTTCCATGATTTTAAAAAGTCCATCATATCTCAGCACCAACCCTCGATGCTTTGACTTTCCTATAATGTTTTTCTAGATTTATAGAGTTAATTTAAGCAAAAATTTATCACCCTCACTGAATTCTAGTAGCCTTCGTTTCTGGTCAACATACTTCAACATCCTTTTTCTTTCCTTATGCAAGCTATCTTGGGCTTGCTTAAACAATTTTTGTTTTTCCATTGCAAACCTATATGCAGCTAGACTTTCCCACTAGATTTTTGTATAACAATCTCGGTAGGATTTTAGGGTTGTGTCCCTAAAAGTAACTCAAATGGGTTTACTTTTGTTGTTAAGAACTTTTAAAGATTGTAGCAAAACTGCAAACCATCCAACAATTTCAACCAATTTCGTAACATTGCCATCATGAAGTGTCTCAAATATTCCTCAAGTACAGCATTTATCTTTTTTGTCTGACCATTGGTTTGTGAATGATTGATAATGAAAAACTTCAGTCTTGTCCTTATCATGTTAAACAATGTTGTCCATAATCTGCTTGTGAATCACACATAATGATCACTAACAAAATCAGAAGGCACTTCAAAATACTTTACCACATTTTAATATAACAACCCATCAACAATCTTAATTGTACATACTATCGAGGTAACCACAAACACTACATAGTTAGTGAATCTGTTTATGACAACCATGATGGTGTTTATGCCATCCACCTTCAGAAACCTAACAATGAAGTTCATTGAAATTGATACCTAAGGTTTGTCTAAAATCAGCAACGGCTGTAACAAGCTTGCCTCTCGCTGTTATAAGGTTTTGTCTTACTAACACACTAGATAAGTCTTGATGTAAAGTTCTATATCGCCATCCATCTTTTATCAATAATAAGTCTAGGATAAAAGGGCAAGCATCATCTCTCAACCTAGATGTCCAACCCACTGCAGGTCATGAGTCTTCATCATCAAATATTTTCGCAGCTTCCTTTTTGGCACAAAGATCCGACCCTCTTTTGCACAAAGTAGGTTGTGTTCCAACCAATATCTTTGTATTGTCTCTTCTTATACAAGATCAACCAACTTCTTATATGTTGCATCTTCCCCAACAACCTAGCAAAGTCGATCTAGTATGTCCGACTCCAACTAAATAATAGCAAAAATAGTAGTAATTACCTCGCGTCTACTGAGTGCATTTACAACTTGATTATACTCTCTGGTTTGTTTTCCGATACAAAGTCATATTCAGTCAAGAATTATTGCCACTAAACTTATCGTTATGACAACTTCTATTATCTTAAAGAAGGTGTTAGCAACGTTATTAGTCTTGATAATGAACCTTAGTCTCAACAAGTATACTCTTTATACACAAAAGTAGTGTACTACTATTGTTGTTTTCTTATTAAGGGTCGAGTATTTCTATTCAACATCATTCAACTTCTGACTCTAAAAAACAATTAGATGTCCCTCTTTTACCAGCACTCCCCCAATGGCCTTATCTGAAGCATCAACATGGATTTTGAATGGCTTCTCAAAATCAAGTAACCTTAAGATTGGAGTCGATGCTACTGCTGTCTTTAACTTTTCAAAAGCCAGTTGGTAAATCACTTGACCATTCTCATCTCTTATTCTTTTTTAGAAGATCTAAAAGAGGAGTTGTTTTCTTGTTGTAACCCTCAATAAATCACCTGTAATAGTCTACAAGCCCCCAAAAAGGATCTTAACTCTAGGATAGTTTTTGGTGCTAACCATTCAATGAAGGCTTGAATTTTGCATTGATCCATCTTTACCGGTCCTCCCCAATTAAGTGGCCTAGAAACATAATCTCAGACTTTACAAACTTATGTTTCTCTCTCTTTAGAAACAATTCATGTTCCCTCAATCTATTCAAGACTTTCAAAAGATGAATTACATGATCTCACATCCCCTTTCTATAAATTACAATATCATCTAAATAGACAACAACAAAATTGTCTAAGAAATCATACAAGACATCATTCATAAGATTATAAAATGTTGTTGGAACATTTATTAATCCAAACATCATAACCAAGAATTTGTATACATCATACCTCATTATACATGTTATTTTGTGCTCATCCCCTTCAACAATTCTAACTTGCTAATACCCGGATCGCAAGTCTAGCTTTGTAAAGATGGAAGCCCTATATAATTTTTCCATCAAGTCTTGAGTCAAAGGAACTAGATATTTATTTTTAATTGTCACCTTGTTTAGTGTACAGTGGTCCACACACATGCAAAGACTCTCATCCACCTTTTTTTAAACAAAATTGGAGCACCATAAGGAGCCTTGGAAGGACGGACATATCCAGCGTCAATCAACTCTCTCAACTTCTTCCTTAATTTTACCAACTCCATAGATGACATTCGGTAAAGGGTTGGGATGGTGGCTTCACTCCTAACACCAACTCAATGCGATGATCTATAACCCTTCTTGGTGGGAGTTTCTTTAGCAGCTAAGACAACATCACATCCTCAAATTGTTGCAGCACATTAGCTATTTCTTTCAATACCTCATCACAACAATCCGTTTTCTCATCTATTACTGTTGCAAGAAACACTTCCCTACCTTTTTGTAATGTCTTCTCAATAATAATGGATGAGATCAAACTTTTTCCACTCTTAGTGACATTCATTGTTGCGATATTTGTGTATTTTATGAAGATCTAACAACCAAGAAAAAAGAGAGGAGATAAAGTAATGTGTCAAGAGAGAGAAAAAAGGGAAGAAAAAAATGAAAGAAAAAAGGGTCATCAGGAACACACCGGGACTCTATTTTCAATACATGCAGTACCATTAGAAAAATCATGACGAGAAGATTTTAACTAGGAAAGAATTATGGAAAAACACCAAATACCCAGTTTTGAAGGAATTATGGATAAGTGGGCATGGACACGTGGCGAAAGTGGATACAAAAAAAACTGAGAGACTTTGATCGGAAAATAATGAACTAACCTTAATATCGGTGGCTAGTGGCTACTCTCCTAGCATAGTGGAAAGCATGAGTAATTGCCATGTAAGCTGACGTGGCAGGCACCCAACGGACCATAAGCCACACAACTTTAGTCTGTTTGGATGTGTGGTTGCGGTTGCTTTTCAAAGTGCTTTTCACTCAGAAATGTATCAAAATAATATTTTTTTATCTTTTAAAAATTATTTTTGATATCAGCGCATTAAAATGATTTAAAAATACTAAAAAAATATTAATTTAAAATAAAAAAAATAAAATTTTATAAAAATATTTTTAAAAAACAAAAAAAAAATTTATAAAAATATTTTTAAAAAACAAAAAAAAAACAGTCCATTATAAAAGGACACAAAACATCCATCCCTCCATGGCTCCGAGGAGGAAGCAAACAAATAACAACGACAACATGAAAATTAGTAAATAAATCAAATATTATTTATAGCGGTAGTGAAACAGTAATTTTTTTTTTTATTTTATAAAAAATAACTGAGTGTTATTACAGCGCGTTAATGTCCATAAAAAGAAACATTATCAAACGCTAATCTGACGAGGATTGTTGATGGTGACGCTGTTTTTAATGTTTATCACTCAATAATTAAAT
>Ga0325411_1005115_pt1 | contig 14579 bp, 5 predicted proteins | sample PopdelMetagenome_13_FD_206181 | JGI IMG/M metagenome (GOLD analysis project Ga0325411, IMG submission 206181) | Populus deltoides microbial communities from Bellville, Georgia, United States - Xylem-PdIQD-R4 | ecosystem: Host-associated > Plants > Phyllosphere > Stem > Wood/Secondary xylem... | reverse complement strand
CCTCTCTCTCTTTTGCAAATTTCTCTTTAAGTTCAGTTAAGCAAGTAACCTTTTATGCTTTATGTTTTAGGTAAATTTTCTTAATCTTTTCTATTTGTTTCATTGTCTAATTTTAGTTTTATTCTTTATAATTACTTATTGAAAATGTTAGGGTTTATGATAATTTAGAGGTTTTGATATGAATATGTTCAAAATAAATGTTTGAATCTACTAATTTAATCAATTAAATGTTTCTTTTCTTATTGTAAATGAATAAATTAATGTTCATGCAAAACCACTATTCAATCAACTATTGCATTAGCAACCATACATGTATTAAAGAAATTTCCCAAAACTTTGCAGGACTGTCTTTTAGGCTTTGTCATTAACTAGTTTATTGAAATTTAACAATTTCACATAATTTGTTTACAAGTAAAATATCATGTAGAAAGCATGTTTTTCAAGTATTGTTCCTCTTATACAGACACTAGGCAAACAATATTGTTTTTCATTATGTTTTTAGCATGGTAGTCGAACTTGGATAAGAGCTTGATTTAAATTTAACCGAGGTCTTTTAATTTACTATAATCATGGATTAATTATGGTGATAAATCGAACTATAATTTATTGATTGTCATTTTATATCATATATTTTTTTGTAAGTAGTTGTTAATAGGATGCTTGGAGTTCGAAGAGGGCATGGGTTTAAATCCCACAAGCTACACTTTTTCCCTCTCGCAATTTTTTCTTATTTGAAACTAGAGTATAGTATTAAAACTTATTTCACACATTTGACATGGTGAGTTGATAAAGCTTTTTTGTGTGTGTCTAGATATAATTTAAATGTCTAGATATGATTAAGTATAATTTAATCAACATACTTATTATATGCATATAGATATGAATTGAAATGAGTTTTGATGAATTAATGTGTATTTTTCTATGAATTTCATATGAAAGATTTAAAATTATTGTGTAACTCAACTGACTTTTGTTTAACAACGGATTATTGTGTACTAGTGTTAATTATTAAATAGACACTAATGATGATAAAAAAAAAAAAAACCCAGCATGTTCATCAATTAAATTAACATGTCACTAAACAAGTATTTCAAGCGTAAATCCATTGAGGAAGAAGAGTCATTCAAATATTAAAGTCATGTCACTCAATCAAGTTTAAAGAAAAGTCATATTGAAATCAACCTCGGCGCTCTCTTTGTTGACCCTAGCCTAAAAAGACCAATTTATGAATACCATGTAAATGTTAGGGATGCAATCTGAAGAGCATATCTACAAAAAGGTCCTTGTCAACCTTCACACTATGATTTTCCTTAAAATAATTTGGAAATATATCAACACTACGACGCTTTAATCTAAATTGGTGTGGAGCATACCCAACTTGGTTAGAGTACAATATAACCAAAGATGCTGCTTTTTGTTTGTACTGTTACATCATCAAGTCAAAAGGGGGTGCTGATTCGTTTGTGGGTGATGGATTTTCAAATTGAAAAAAAAATAAAAGACTTGATCTTCATATTGAAAAGTCTAATAATAGTCACAATGCAGCTCGGATAAAATGTGCGAATTTGATGAATGAAAAACAAAGTATCATGACTTTGTTATTTGAGTAGACAACAAAGAGTCAAAGTGATTATCAAACTTGATTGAATGCTTCAATAGAGTGTGCCAGTTTTTTGTTTCACCAAGGACTTCTATTTCATAGCCATGATGAATATGAATGTTCAACCAACCAAAGAAATTATCTAGAGCTCTTGTATTTCCTTTCCAAAAATAATGAAGCTATTAAAAGAGTTACTTTCAGTGAAACTCCTAGATATAACAAATTGACTTCTCTAGATATTCAAAAAGACATTACTCAAGCTGTTGCAGAGGAGATCACAAATGTGATTATCAAATATCTAGGTGACTCATTATTTTCAATTTTAATTAATGAGTCATATGACATATCGATCAAGGAACAAATGACAGTTATTCTACAATATGTAAACAACAATGGACAGATAATTGAGCATTTTCTTGGCATTCAACATGTGTCAAATACAACGGTTAGTTCACACAAGGCAGCTATTAAAGCTTTGATTTCTAAATATAGGTTAAGCATATCAAGATTGTTTGTCCAAGGATATGACGGAGCTAGTAACATACAAGGTGAATTCAATGACTTGAAAGCACTTATTCTAAATTACTATGTACATTGTTTTGCTCACAAACTTCAATTGACTCTTGTGGTTGTTATAAGAAGCCTAATAAAGTTGGAGATGTATTCAATTTCATTTTTGACATTATAAACGTAATTGGAGCATCATGAAAAGGATGGAGGTGATTAGATAAAAACAATATGCTAGAATTATTGAAGGACTTGAAAATGAAGAAATTTCTAGTGAACGAGGCCTAAATCAAGAAACTTCTCTTAGAAGGTATGGTCATACTTGTTGGGGCTCCAACTATGTTATAATTATTAATCTACTTGGAATGTTTTCATTAGTTCTTGATGTGCTTGAGATTATAAGGGAGAATGGGATGAACTCAAAATATAGAACTGAAGCAGTCGTTTTAGCAGATATTATGGAATCAATTTAATTTTATATTCATGCTTCATTGTTTGAGAAAGATACTAGCAATTACTAATGAGTTCTCACAAGCATTACAAAGAAAAGATCAAGACAAATAAAATACTATGAGTTGATTAAAAACATCAAAGGAATGATTCAAAATGATTAGATAGAATGATTATGAATCTTTATGGGAAGAAGTGTCATCTTTTTGCACCAAACATGATATTGATATTCTAAATATGGATGATAAGTACAAGCTCCGTAAGTGTTCAAGGCAAAAATCTCAAATGATTATAAACCTACACTATTTCCATTATGAATTATTTAACAATATCATTGACATGCAACTTATTGAGTTGGATGATCGTTTCACTGAGACGAGTACGGATTTACTTTTTTATGTGGCATATTTAAACCTAAGTGACTTTTTCTCTATTTTCAATAAAGGAAGCTTATTTGCTTTGCTCTTTTTTATCCCAATGAATTCTCTATAGTAGACCTTATGGTCCTTGATGACTAACTTGATATGTATATTATTGATATATGCGGTGATGATGAGTTCTCTGGTATTGAAGGTATTATTAATCTTGCGGAGAAAATGATAAAAATAAAGAAGAATTTGATATTTTCATTGGTATATATGCTTATCAAATTTTCATTACTTCTACCAGTTACAACTGCTACAGTTGAGAGAGTTGTTTCTGCTATACATATTATCAAGAGTAGATTGCAGAATAGGATGGGAGATAAGTGGATGAATGACAGTTTGGTTATATACATTGAGAAATATATCTTCAATAAGATTGATAATGAAATCATTATGAAGCAGTTTCAAAATATAAAAACTCGAAGAGAACAATTATAATGTAAGTTTTCTAATTTTAAAAGTATTTTTAAATTAATTTTGCTTGATATGAGTTAGTACATATGTTTTGAATTGATTTTTCTATATAACACATGTCTACATAATATAAAATATCAAGTATTTGTTAGTAATTTGCCCTCTCATTTAAAAAATCCTAGCTTTACCATTGTCTATAATGACTAAAAATAATAATTGGAGAGTGTCCTACCATTCAAAAAAAAAAAATTCTACAAGAAGATAGCCGGCTTGTTTTAGACGTTAAAAAAGAGAGACTTCCTTTTCAAGATTACTATGTAAACCTCGAAATATAAAAGAAATCTTTTTTAATGTGACCTATTGTTGCCTCTGCATATTATATTAGATGGCTGGGTAGGATGCAGTAATATTTTGGTGACCAACAGAAACATTAAAAAAACTTTAACACCATTCAATTATCTAGAATCATCATTAAGCCAAATAAGCGTGTCATACCATGACCAAGACGAGACTGTCCAGAAATAAAAGGAAAAATAAAAATAATAGAATTGTCACATAGTAATTAAAAGAAACTAAAAATTCTAAAATAAACACTAGTATCAGATATTCAAGTATTAAGTTTGTTATGCCTAAGAAAATATTAATGCACCTAGTATCCTTTTAAACAAAGGTTACATTTTCTATGTGTTTTTCTAAATTCATTTCATTCATGCTATTAATCATCTAAGTTTATTTCTAAGTTTATTTTTATGATATATATTTTGAAAGGACTTTGAAAACTCGTCAATTAAAATTTAATGTTAATCTCTAAAATAAGAGATTTCATTGATGTGGGAATTTTAACAAAACAAATTTGACATTAATTCTTAAAAATATGAGATTTTTTTTATTTTTGACTTAAATGAAAATTTTTGAGAAAAATAGAAGATTTCATTGATTTTTGACTTGGATTAGAATATTTTACATTAATCCCTAAAAATAGAAGATTCTATCTATTTTTTATTTAAACAAAAATCTTGATATTAATCTCAAAAAATATGAGATTTCATCGATTTTTTATTTAGACAATATTTTACATTAATCCCTTAAAATAGAAGATTTCATTGATTTTTGACATGGATGAAAAATTTTGATGTTAATCCCTAAAACTAGGAGATTTCATCGATTTTTAACTTGGATGAAATGTTTTGATATTAATCCTTAAAAATAGAATATTTCATCGAGTTTTAGAAAACTTTGAGTTCTTTCTTTAAAAAAAAAGATTTATTTTTTTATGATGTTTAAGATGGATGAATCTAAAGCACAAAAACTCAATTAAGTTAATTCTTCCCTACTTACAAACTCTAAATAAACAAACCAAACCCTAAAAGAAAAGATTTCAAACTTCTTATTATTCATTCATGTATTATCAAAACATGCACATAGTCCATAATTTCACATTCATTGCAATTAAAGATATTTAGCCTAAACCCTAATGAATTAAGCAAAAATAGCATAGACCATCAAAATTAAATCATAAAGACACTCTAAAGAAGTGAACTTTAAGTCTCCAAATATGTGTTTGCAAGTTAAACATGACATCCAATGAATAAAAACCCTAAATTGTAAAAACTTTAAATTTGTATATTCTTTGAATAAAATGACACACATGCTTTAAACCACAACAATGGATTGGAACCCTAGATAATTAAAAATCTTAGGATTCAAGAGCATCCTTATACACCACATTTTATATTCAACCCTAGTTCAAAGAAAGAATATAAACCTTTCTTACCACACTTTCCCATGAATCAAGACATCAATACTACACGTTTAAAAGGTTGCATAATCTAAAAAGCCACAAATGATTTCTAAAAGAGTTGTTTGGATTAGCTTAGACCTTGCACCTTATTTGTTAATATTTTGTAGCAATCAAAATCATGGAAAGATCTTTTTTGTTTACTTCAAATGGCCAAGCTTGATTTAAACCTAGCAATAAAACCCTAATTGTCCTTTTTAATAAAGTTTTCTTCATAAATAAAAGCTAAAGATGATTCATTTTTCATGACTTTTAGTTCACAACACTTACATTTAAGATTTGTTTCGTCTATATCAATGTAAAACATGAACCAAAACCATCATCATGCATTATTCTTCAAACAAATTTCATTTTGGTTGGTCTTTTCCTAGAAAATCTCATGGTTTGTATTCCATATACTCATAAATTATTAACTTAGATTACACTAACATGTAACAAAAATAACCCATGTTTATAACCCAAATTTTTATAAAAATATTTATAAAAATTCTTCAAACAAATAACCCATGTTACACTAACATGTAACAAAAAATGTTTATAACCCAAATATTTAATGAAAAGGTTGAAAAATTTATGAGGGGCCATAAATAATATTAAAATAGTCCTTAAAATTTTTCAGAATTTTTAAAAATTATTTGAGGTTTATTTAAAAAAAAAACAAATCAATGCTAAAAAAAAAATGATATGACATGTTTGTCAAACATGTCTTGAAAAAAAAAAAAAGCATTTTTTTGGAGGTAAAATTTTGACCAGCCCAACATAGCCTTAAGCTCTTAAAGGTTCAGTCGAGTCCCGGGGACTGGACTAACCAACCTAGCACAAAACCTGTGCAGGCTTGTCCAGGAACAGAAAATATATAGGCCCTTTCTCTGAAGAAATCCCTGGCCTTGATGGAAAACACGACGGGCCAAGAACACCGTCGGCCCTCTCAAAAAAGAAAAACCTTAGGAAGCAGATGATTTATTTATAGGAAGTCAAACTGACATGGACGTCATAAAAAACTCAGTGTCCTTCATGTTTTCCAGTAACAAAGACATACTTCTCTCAAACAAAGATCAATATAAGGCAGCATTATTAACAAAATCTTTTCGTAAGAACAAAAACAAAGAATGCTAACGTTGACCAACAAAGCCAGAGAGATGGATGCAAGTTTAGTCCTCATAGATCAACACAGCAGGCATGTATGTTTATTGCTACACTGATCTTTTATGTTTCAAGATCGACAGGACCAGCGTTATCAGTGGTCATTAAACGCCAGCGTAAAGACTGTTTTACTCTATTGCTTCCACACATACCATTACATCAACACAAATGGCTCAATGGACGGAGAAAACACATGCAGAGATAAGATTTGGAACGCGAAGAAAAGAGAAGACTTTTATACATACCTGTCGTGACCTGTTGCATCAACCAAGATCAAATGCCGGTAGAAAGAAGATAGGACTTTCGCTGTCGTCTCAGGGTCTCTCTTCTTCGGTGGCTTAATGATCTTTGATGACCGTGATGTACCTTCAGTGTATATGAAGTACCCCTCTGTTCCCGACCTCTTATTGCCAACAGTCCCTTTCCTTTTCTTCTTAAGTTTTCCGAGAGCAAGCACTTTTTGTTTGCAATGGATGAGAGATGCTTCTTAGAATGGTGGTTGTTCGTTCAGTGTTGTTTGAAATGGTGTATGGACGGTGGGTTGAGTGGAGAAAAGTTTGTGGGGACCGTGAAAAGGAGAGGGGAGCTTGGTGTTTCATGATGGCGGCTTGAGTTTTGGATGTCCACAAGGTCTCTTGGGAAGGTGATGAAGAAAGGAGCTCATGGTTTTTTCTTGTTTTAGAATGGTCGGGTGTACTAAAGAGGGTGTGAAAAATAAAACGGTTTTTGGCTTCTTCTTTTTCTCTCTAACCAATTCCTTCTTTTTTTTCTTTTTCTCTTTTGTTAATGTTCTTCCAAAATCTCCCCCCTTCTTGTGTGTACAATAATTATAGGCAAAATAAACCTTCTAATTACTTGGTCCCAAACAATTAAAAGATTACTTTAATCTTTTATTTTTTTTTTCTTTACATTTTTGATCCCCTTATCCGTCAACGATGACTCGATGAGAAAAATAAACAATGATATTGAAATGAGCACATTAATAGATGAACGCGTTGAAAATAAATTTTTTAATTTTAAATTCTTTTGAAAGATGTTTTTGAATTTTAAATTGTTTTGAAAAAGACGTTAAAAATGTTGAATAAGATTTAATTAAAATATCTAATTAAATCATGTTTAGAAAAAAAAATTTTCTTTTAAACATAGAGAGTTTTTTAAGCTAGAAAATGTTACTTAATTGATCCTAAAATAGTTTAGGATGGTAATAAGAATTTTAATATGATTAATTTTCTTGTTAAATCTTAAAAAATGGTTTTTTAATTCTATTTAGTTGATCCATAATTTAGGATGTTAATAAGAATTTTAATATGATTAAGTTTCTTCTTAAAATATTAAAAATGATTTTCTAAGAAAATTGAATTAATTAATTTATAAAGCTTTGGGAAAATATCAAATTGAGTTTCACTTAATATTTCTAAATATTATAAATATTATTTTAAATTTTATTATAAAGCAAAGAGTTAGAATTGAAGCATCCAATATATTTATATATAGATATTAATATGTTCTTATGCATGATGGTTGGTTCTAGACATTAAAAGGTCAATATAGTTGTTTTTTTTATGGTAGCATAGTTGTAATATTAAATAGGATTCATATGTCCTACCTATATTGAATGATTGAAGGTTGAATGGTTGTAATAGTAAATATGTTCTTTATTTTTTCTGGGTTGTCAATTTTTTTATTATCTAATTACCCTTGAATGTAATTCAAAGTTTATTATTCAATTATGTAAATATTATGTAATTTGAAAATGTAGGAATTTAGATAGAAAAAAATATTTTATAATTCAAGATGAAGAAAAAACTTACAAGGACTTATGAAAATTTACAATAACTACCTAGGTTTTGATCACCTAATTTTCTTCAATAACTTGTGGTAATTACTTTAGATATGTTCATAATCACCCAATTAGAATGATATGTCTAGAGGTATATATTTATGCATAATTATTATGTGTGAAATATCTTTAATGTTATGGAATGAGATTTGATTAAAATAACAAATCTCTTATTAATATACTAAATACATATTGAGAATATGATTTGTTGCCTTCTAATTTTATATACATAAAATCAGAGTTTTATTTATAGATAATGTATTGGACTACTCAATGTTACCAATAATTGGATATGTTTAATGCTATAGAATTAAGTTATACTTAACTAAGCTTATATGATTTGGATGAGCCACTCATAATCATATAATATTAGAGACAACAGTTTGACAAAACATAAATGATATGTTTAGACAAATTGTTTTCATATAGAAATGTGATTGATAAGCCATGTTATGCTATCTAATTTAATTTTTTATGGTTTGTTGAATCACTCTAAGTCATACAAATTAAATAAGATCTCAGCAAGGTTTCTCTAATTAATAGGGAGGACTATTAATTTGCAAGAAAATAATAGAAAATTTGTTTGCCTTTAAACTAGAGAATTTTTGGTCTTTTCATATAGTGCATTAGGCATTATTAATTTGTTTGAGAGTATTTTGGTCAATTCAATATATTTATGAATAGTAAATAACCAAAATACCTCCAAGTGTAAAAAAGGATTTCAAGGAAGGGCATTTTGGTATTTGTGTTATTTCATACACAGTAAAATTACATATGTACCCTTGGATCCAAGAAATTTAAGTCATTGAGGTCGGGGGTATTATATTCTTTTAGCCTTTTTTTTTTGTTAATTGTTGGTTTGGTCAAGGATAATTACATAGTTTACCATTAAAATAATATTTTTAATTTGAAAAAAATTATTGGCATGTGCAGTGCACAGGCCAACGTGTTGAAGCCGCTCACACACTTTGAGCGGCATGTGCGGGCTGCTAGGTGTTAAAAAATAAGCTTCCACTGTCTCATGTTATTTCTCATTACCTCCTCTTCTATTTGCAGTGGCGTGTAGCGTCCAGGTCTTGTTGGTTTATTGTCGATGACCTTTGTTTTCCCTTCCTTTCTCTCTCCTAACCCGTTAGATACATTATAGTTCTCATTGTTATTGGTATTTCAAATTTGGTCCCTTTTAGTTTTGATTTCTGTATTTTTTTTCATTTTCCCTTTTGTAAAAGTTTTTTTTTTCAATTTAACCCTTACTTTTTAATTTGTATAGATAATATTTCTCGATTCAGTCATTTTACTTTTAATTTCTTATTTTTTGCTCTTTGTCCTTTTGTCAAAGTTTTTATGGCTCTCAATTTTATCATTCAAATCAAGTTTATAGTTTTTGTTTTTTTAATGATAATTATGATTCTAGTTTGGTCCGTTTTCTTTTGATTTTTTATTGTTTTACTTGGCTCTTTTGTCAAAGTTTTTATAGTTTCAATTATATCCTTCAAATCAAATTCATGGATTTTGTTTTTTCAACAACAACAACAACAACAATAATAATACAAATAGTGATGAAAATACTAATATCATTGATGGTAATAAAAATAATAAAAATAATGATGGTGGTGGTGGTGGTGATGGTGGTGGTGGTGGTGGTGGTGGTGGTGACGACAACGACAACAACAACAACAACAATAATAAATTAGTAATAATAATAAGAATAGTAATAGTGGTAGTGACAATGATACTACTACTACTACTAATAGTGATGATAATGATAATAATAATAATAGTGATAATAATAATGATGGTATTAATTGTTGTGATAATAATAATAATAATACGAGGGAGAAGAAGAATAAGAAGAAGAATGATGATGATGATGATGATAAAAACATTAATAATAGTAGTGATGATAATAGTAATAATGACAATAATAATAGCAGCAGCAGCAGCAGCAGCAGCAGTAGTAATTGTTGTTCAGATAGTAATAATACTAATACAACTGCTACTATTATTACTAATAATAATAATGCTAGCAGCAAAAATAACAACAATTATAGTGATGGTGGTAATAGTAATAACAATAATATTTATTTTAATAATGATTGAAATAATAATAGTGGTAATAATGATAATGATAATAGTGATGATATTACTTATTAATATTAATAGTAATAGTGATTTTGATTTTCATTCTTTGAATTGCTATTTTTAAAAATTCTTTTGTATGGACGGAGTGCAGAGTGCAGGTTTACTAGAGCATACCTCCCCTTAGTGTTGGCAACTCTATATGGACGACAGCTTTACAAAGAAAGGAAGTGGGGCATGGATTCTTTTTACTAGCCCGGAAGGGCAGATTTACCAGTATAGGTTAAGGTTTGGGTTTCTAGCTACCAACAATATGGCTGAATATAAAGCTCTGATAGCAGGTTTAGGACTAGTAGAAGCTTTGAAAGCATACCTCCTACAAGTGCACAACGACTCTTAGCTGATTGTGGGATAGTGTCGGGGATCATAAGAAGCTAGGGATTCAACCATGGTCAAATATTTTGAGAAGACTAAAGTCATGCTGACTCAGAAGGACGGAGTGATCAGCATCACCAAGGTGCCCCAGGACAAGCATATTTTCTCTCTAAGTTAGTCAATGCTAACCCAACCGACTTCCTCATTGATGTCTAGATTAAGGTTTTGGATAAACTCAGTATGGGAGAGAGAGATGTCATAATACTCCCGGTTATGGGAGTTGAGGATTGGAGAGCGCCATTCAAGGAATATTTACTTACAAGGAGCTCGCCTTCAGACAGAATGAAAGCCATTAAGCTGACCAAGAGAGCCTCAGGGTATTGCTTGATTGACGGGGTCTTATATTGAAGATCTACAACATCACCACTCCTTAAGTGCTTGTCTTCAGAAGAAAATAATTATGTTTTGAGAGAGATACATGAGGTAGTCTACGAATTGCACACAGGATTTAGAGCCTTGGCTGCTTAGACCACAAAAGCAGATTTTTATTGGCCTTCCATACTCCAAGACTCTAAAAACCTAGTAAAGAAGTGTGATGAGTGTCAGAGATTTGCCCTAGTGTCAAGGCAGCTCTCAGCGGAGATGGCAGCGATCACTTTTCATTAGCTCTTCTACCATTAGGGAATGGATATTCTGGGACCCTTCCCCAAAGCAACAAGGAAAAGACAGTTTGTTCTAGTGGCTATAGACTACTTCATCAAGTGGGTGGAAGATGAAGCCCTAGTAAATATCACAGCCAATAAGATGATCTCTTTCTTATGAAAGAATATAATTTGTCGATTTGGGATACCTAAGATATTGATCACGAAAAATGAAACCCAATTCAATAACCAGAAGATGAGAGAATAGTGTGAAAGACTGTAGATTGATCACAAGTTCTCTCTTCAATATCACACTCTTAGACAAATGGGCAAGCTGAACTTACCAACAATGTCTTACTTAATGGTCTGAAGAAGAAGATAAAAGAGGCTAAGTTAGAATGGGCGGAGCTCTTGAATGAAATATTATGGGCATACAGGACAATAATAAAGACCTCAATAAGGGAAACCCCTTTCATCCTCATATACAAAACTGAAGCCATGATCCCAATAGAGATTGGATGTCCTAACGCTAGAGTATTGCACTTCTCTTCTCAGAACAATGAGCGAGGACTCAGAGTCAATCTAGACTTACTAGAAGAGTCTATACTCATAACTGTAATATGAAATGAAGCTTACAAACACAAGGCTACTCAATACCACAACACTAGAGTTAAAAACAAAACCTTCAAATGAGGGGACTTAGTACTGAGGAAGCTAGAAGCCACGAGCAACAAAGAAAGTAGAGGAAAGCTAGCTCTAAAGTGGCATAGCCCCTTTAGAATGACACAAGTGATCTGAGCTAACACATATCACTTACAGGATCTACAAAGCTCTAACCTTCCTCATGCGTGGCATTCATAACACCTTAAGTTATATTATTATTAAATTCATCAATAAAGAATGCATATTTTTATCATTTGTGTTCTTACTTAATCTACATTCATTTCTCAAGACTACTTCCTACCGATCTAATCAGGGATACACACTCATGTAGCATCCGAGGCCCACTTCTCTAGGACGGTAGCAAAGTCCTAAGTGAGCATTAACCTCTACTATCACCAATCGGGGTTACACACCCCTATGGAGTTTGGGAACCACTTCTTTGGGGCAGTAGTAGGGGATTAATGCTTAACTTTTCAGGGCGGCTTTCAACACCCTGTCCCTTTCTTCTGTTTAGCCTTTTCAGTTGAAAGTAAGAGCACTAGAACAGCCTTATCAGGTCCATTATGTCTCTCTAAATAGGCTACATACACATGTGTGCGATCTGGGACCCACATCTTTTCTGGACAAATTTTAAGGATTTTATTCATTAAAGTCCAATTATTGAAATAAAATCATTATGATATAAAATTAAAAATATTTTCATAAAGATTAAACTTTTTTTGTCGAGAACCCAAAACATGTTATTCAATGCTAAGATGCACTTTTTTGATGTTTCTATTGACATATAGAACAAATGTTGGTTGGGATTGTAAGAAAGAATGAGCTATTTTGGAAAGGAAAGGAAAGGTTGAATTCCAAAAATAGATTTTTTTTTCTTTTAAAAAGGGATTAATATTGCTTCATGTTATATTAACCTTGTCCATTTATAGTTAAAATGGCGTGATTCAAAAAAATACAAAAAACACTTGTAGTGTGCAAACTGGTTGTGTTTATGAGAAAGGACTTTTGAATGCATATAATACAGGCTATAGTTCATTTCTATATAAAAAAAAATAGACATACATGGAGCTTAAATGGTGTTTAAAGTATTAAAAGACAGAAGATCACTTATTTCAAGTAGAGAGCTTTTAGGCTTGTCATCTAGATTTGATATTTAGGTAATTGATCTCATTATGATCTTAATTTCAAGTTCATCTTGCATTATAATTTATGATATTTTAGAGACTGTATGTGTATTTGTTTTTAAAAAATTTGTTTGATATTTTTTTTTCTCTCTTAGATCACCTTTTTATCACTTCTAGTATTTTGTTGTGGTTGGTATTTTTTTATAGTCACATAAAAGTTTTAAAGCCATTATATTTTTTGGTTTTTTTTAAGCTTAATTTTCAGATTATGATGATTTTTATTTAGAAAATCATACTTCTAATTAAAAAATATTTTTTTGTCAAAACAAAAAAAAATGAATAAAGAATGATTTTAGATTAAAAGAATACATTTTTTTCTTACTTTAAATCATTTATTAATTTCCTTAAATGTTTATTAATAAAAAAACAATGATACTAATAAAAAAAACTCTTAAAATACAAAAGAAATGCATGAATAAGTAAGATGATTTTTTACTGAAAAGAAAAAAACTTTTTTCATTCAAATTTAAATAGTTGAATTTTTTCATCTATTTATTTTAATTACTATGTAATTTAATAAAGAAAATTCAGAAAAAAAAATTGAGAATAATAGTATCTTTTATGTAGGTTGTTTTTTTTTTTAAAGGAAGTTATTTATCCTTTACAAAAAAAAAAAAAAAAAAACATTACCAGCCTAAATGCATGGGGCTAACTCAAGCTGACATGTCTAAGTTTTATGTTAATAGGACCAACTTTGCTGGGTCACTGAAGCCTGCGTGTTTGGGCACTTTTTATTTAGATTTTTTGGATTATTTTTTTATTTAATTTAATCATTTAATGTTGAATTCTTATTAATTTTTATCTTTTACTATTTGAGTTAGTTGTAAATATATTTTTATATTTCCTATTATATAATAAAATAAAATAAAATAATTAATTTAATTTAATTTATAATTCAGATCACAAGTTTAAGGAATTAATTAAAATAAATTTACTTGTTTTTTATATTAAACTTGCCTAATAAATAAAATTATATCAGTACAACTTTAACATGCTATAATTTAAAACCTAACACGCAAGTAAGTAAAGAATATTTTTAACTGTTATAGTAAAATTTAATAACAATGGAAAAGGATATTATTCTTTTTTACATTTAATGTTTTTTTAATTCAAGCTAAAGTGATCGGGCGGGAAATAGCCTAATAAAAATAAAGAAAAAACAAGCGGAAGAAATTAAGAGCCCATCATAGTTGATGACAGCGTAGAAGTCAAAAGGCAACAAGATGACAGTGACATGACACCTCACTAAGCATTCCTTAAAACACACGAGTTCCCTCTCCCTTCTGCCTTCTCTGGTTAATGCTAGCAATTTTCACACAATTACCCAAAAAGAGGACCTTCAACACAATCATCATAGCCTGCCATGTAACAAGAATGTATCTATATAATGTTTGTTTGATTGTTTGTTTGGGAGGCTTCTTAAGAATATTGACTGATAAAATAGGTAATTAGTAAAAAAA
>Ga0325411_1005114_pt1 | contig 14579 bp, 4 predicted proteins | sample PopdelMetagenome_13_FD_206181 | JGI IMG/M metagenome (GOLD analysis project Ga0325411, IMG submission 206181) | Populus deltoides microbial communities from Bellville, Georgia, United States - Xylem-PdIQD-R4 | ecosystem: Host-associated > Plants > Phyllosphere > Stem > Wood/Secondary xylem... | reverse complement strand
TAATATAAAAAAATTTTAATATATATTTTTAAATAAAAAAATATTTTTAAAAATTCCTTCTATTATAATCTCAAACTGTAGTGCTTGTACTTTCTGTCTTCGCTTTTGTTCATACGAGAGTGTATGCTTTATCAACTCTTATTTTAATTATTTTATTTTAAAGTAATTTAGCTAAAGATTGGGATAAAACCACATTTATTAAATCCAGTTGCGTAGACGGCCAGGTAAGCAAGTTGATGGGGATTTAGTCCGACTAGGTCCCTAGCTGGGGTTTTAAAAAAATTTAACTAAAATCAACTTAATTTGATATTTTCAACTCATTAAATTAACATACCACTAGACTAACTTTGTCCAAACTTAATTGATTTTTCAATGTATTAATTTGAATATAAATAAATTGTTTAAGATTTTATTAAAATGTGATTTAAATAAAAGAATTATCATTAACCAAACAAACATTTTGTAAAATAAAATTTCACTTTTAGACTTTTTTTTTTTTTTTTTTCAAAGGGAAAGGATAAAGAGCACGGGAAACTGGTTTTATGGGGCCTTAAAAGGCCTAAAGGAAAGAGAAGTATTTGCATAATTTCAAGTTCAGATCAAACTAACTCCGAAGGACAAGCATGCATCGGCCCTTAATGCCGAAGCGAAAGCCCAGAACGACTTCCTTAGTGGCCCAGCACGAGTTTCAATTTGCAAAGCATCGACGATAGAAATAATACCACCTGATCCATCTGAATCGCAATCTCACCTCTCAAACCCAAACTGAATTTCCTAGTTCTTTTTTGGGCCCATCGTACCTTTACAAAATGCGAATATCAACGGTTTTGAATATATGTCTATAAAAAAAGTGAAGAAAGCTAACTACCTTGCTTCCCAGCGGGTTGGACCTTTTATTTTCAACAAAAAAATAAATATGCAAATTTTTTCAACGACTTTCTTTATAATATAAATAAAAAAAATCTACTTGTTTATGTTAATGAATACCAAAAAAAAATTAACACGTACATTCAACTCGAGTCGAGTAACAAAAATTATAGAATTTACATTTATGTATTATTAAAATATTTTTTGACATAAAAAAAATAACTATAAACAAAAAAGACAGATAGTTACATATAGGAAAATACAACAAAAATTATATGTTCCCTCTCAACCAATACCTTGTAAGAAATAAATTGAAAAAAATTTATCATACGATCAAATTAATCAGGGTAGGAATTTTCTTTCTTAAACCAAATTTGTTTTTTCATGCAACATTAAAATTCAAAACAATCATCATCAAAATCCTCTCATCGAATGGAACTCGTTTACACCTAGTTCGATCGTCTTCACAGATATAATTGATGCAATTATGATTTTTTTCTTCATGGTCGAGATCTAGTGATTTTCTCTTTTTTCTCTCTAGCACATGGATTGAAAAATATGAAAAATAAAATTTTATATCAAAAGAAAATTTCAAAGATCTACGGGGATTGAAAATATGTCTTTGGAAAAATAGAAGGATCAAATCTAATTTCTCAAAAAAAACTTTGAAACCACCACTTATTTTCTGTGTTTTTTCGTTTTGGTCCTTTATTGTCTGATTTTGTCCTCCCTTGACTATCATAATTAAATTGACAATCAATTTAGTCAAAAAAATTTGAAATTTTTTTTAAAAAGGATATTGAGACAAAAAAAAAATTGTCCATAGTATTTTGTGAGAGGAGTACATTGTTGCACAGAGAGTCTCTTATGCCTTTTACAATATCACTAGTTACATGACCCGCGCAATGCCGCGGGTCAACGGTTTTTGCATAAAAAATATCAAAAAAAGTTAAGATCTAAAAGTATTAAGTCTTTTTGCAAAACTAAACCCAAGAGTCTTGGGTGTGGCTGCAACGCCTCACCCAAGAGTAATATTTATAATATTAATAATAACATTAAACTTGCATGACCCAAGTTTAAGTGGGTTTGGCTACAATACCAAACCCAATAGTTTTGGATGTGAGTCTGGTTGTAAGGTCGTGTCATAAAAGTATGTTAATTAAATAGATTAATTAAAAAAAAAAAAGAAAAAAAACCAAATGGAAGAAAAAAACTATTGAAGAAAAAGAAAAAAATATGAATTAACTGGGTTAACCCTTCAAACCAGATTAACCCGTCAAATCTTGGATTCGTGTCGTGAAAGTTTGATAACTAAAGAGAGGAAAAAATTGACAGGTTAACACAAAATTTACTGGGCTAACCCGTCAAACCAGGTTAATCCGTAAAACCCGGGATTTGTGTCATGAAAGTTTGATAACTAAATTAAACGAAAAAATTAATTAAAAAGGAAAAAAAATAAACAAAAAGGCATCAGCCTTTTCACTGTGGACTCAGTATGCAGTCTACAGTTAAAGACATAAAAACAGCAAAAAAGCAAAAAAAAAAAAACTAAAAGCATCAGTCGATAATTAAATAGAAAAAAATTTAATATTGATGAACTAAATTAAATAAAAATACTAAATAAAAAGAAACAATAAAAGAAAAAAAACTTATAAGAAGAAAAAAACTAATGAAGAAAAGGAAAAACAATCTAAATTAACTGGGTTAACCCGTTAAACCTGAGATCCGTGTCATTAAAGTTTGATAATTAAATAGAAAAAAAAGTAATATCAACAAACTAAATAAAAAAATTAATTACAAATAATAAAAAAGAAGGCATCAGCCTTTTTACCGTGGACTGCACTGTGCAGTCCACAATGAAAGGCATAAAAAAAAGAAAAAAAGAAAAAAACTAAAGACTTTAGCCTTTTCACTGTGGACTGCATATAATATTAAAAGATAAAATCGGAAGAACAAAACTAATGAGAAAAAAGAAAAAAAATCTGAATCAACCGGGTTAACCCGTCAAATCAGGTTAACATGTCAAACCTGAAATTCGTGTCATGAAAGTGTGATAACTAAATAGAAAAAAGATTTATTATTAATGAAATAAATTAAAAAAAGATTAATTAAAAAGGAAAAAGCAAAGAGAAAAAAAACCTACAGGAAGAAAAAAAACTTATCAAGAAAAAGAAAAAAAATCTGAATAAACTGGGTTAACTCGTCAAACCTGGGATCCATGTCATGAAAATCTGATAATTAAATAGAAAAAATTTAATATTAAGAAATTAAATTAAAAAATATAATTAAAAAAAGAAAAAAAAACTAAAGGCATTAGCTTTTTCATTGTGGATTGTACTGTGCAATCCATAGTAAAAGGCTTAAAAAGAAAAGGAGAAAAAAAAGGCACGCGCCACGGGTTAAATTTTTTTCCTTGCATAAAAAATATCAAAAAATGCTAAGATCTAAGATTGTTAGGTTTTTCTGAAAGATATGCCGGAAAGCTTTTAGTTTAGTTGCAACGCTTGACTCAAGAGTAATATTTATAATATTAATAATAATATTAAATTTACATGACTCAAGTTTAAGTGAGTCTGATTGCAACACTGGACCCAAGAGCCTTGAATGTGAGTGTGGCTGCAACGTCGTGTCATAAAAGTGTGATAATTAAATAGATTAATTAAAAAAACAAAGAAAAAAAATAACAGGAAGAAAAAAACTAGTGAAGAAAAAGAAAAGAATATGAATTAACTGTGTTAACCCTTCAAACCAGGTTAACCCGTCAAATCTAAGACTCATGTTATAAAAGTTTGATAACTAAATATAAAAACAAATTGACGGGTTAACCCGTCAAGCCCGGGATACGTGTCATAAAAGTCTGATAATTAAATAGAAATAAATTTAACATTAAAAAACAAAAATAAACAAAAAAAATTAATTAAAAAGAAAAAAAGCAAAAAAAAATAAAATTCTGGGTTAACTCGTCAAACTTTAAAAAAAGAAAAAAAATTCAGGTTAACTCGTCAAATCAGGTTAACCCGTCAAACCTGGGATCCGTGTCATGAAAGTTTGATAATTAAAAAAAAAATAACATTAACAAACTAAATTAAAAAAAAATCATTAAAAAAAACACAAAGAAAAACAGCAAAAAAAAATTAAAAATAAAAATAAAACAGCTTAGCGTTTTACGGTGTACTGCATAGTGAAACACTAAATAGTTTTAGTATATGTTATTAATTAAAAAGAAAAAAAGCAAAAAAAAATTCGAGTTAACTCGTCAAATCAGGTTAACCCGTCAAACCCAGGATTCGTGTCATGAAAATCTGATAACTAAATAAAAAAATTAACATTAACAAACTAAATTAAACAAAAAAAATTCATTAAAAGGAAAAAACACAAAGAAAAAAGAAAAAAAACCCATAAAGACATAAAAAAAGAAAAAAATAAAAACAAAAAAATAAAACAAAAAAAAAAAGAAAGAAGACTACTCAATATTTTACTGTGGACTTGCACAGTGAAACACTAAGCAATTTTAGTTTTTTTGTTAATTAATATATTTAAATAAAAGTTATCATATTGGTTTCGAGGAATATTTGAAAAATAATATTAAAAGAAGTCTAGGTTATTGGATCACAAGGTTAATCATCGGATTATTAAGTCAATTTTGAGTCATTAAGTCAATCATTTTTATCAAAACAACAATGTTTGGATAGGATTTGATCATGCCATACAAATCACTAAAATCATGGCTTTGAGTTTGTATTTATAGAGTAAAGCTCCTGGGCCGACTTAACGTAAACAATGCATAATAATGCAAAATTAAAACTGCTTAATTGTATAATTTAATTATACGAGCGGTGCATCATCCTTGACGAAAGATTATAGAGGTGAAGTTCCTTGTGCAATTAATTAAGCTCATCATTCATGGTTAGATGGAATGTGCATTGCATGATAGTTTTTTGTATCCCTTAAGTAATAAGCGCTAAAGGGCTAAAGGGTGTGGATAATTTATTATTTATCCCTATCTAAAATATTATGGATTGTAACAGTAATTACAGTGTGTTTTTTTTATTTTTTTATTTTTCATTTTTTTTCAATCCCCTCTATTTTTCTGTTTATTTTTTATTTTTTTCTAAAATTACATTCCTTTTTTTCCAACCTTTTCTCTTTCTTTTTGTTTATTTTTTTTAAATTATCTTTGTTGATTTTACTTTTTTAATATTGAGCTGGTTAAAAATTTCGCTTTATAATTTTTTTCCTTTAAAATACTGTCGATTACTACGATATTTTTCCACGTGATTTTTCTATTTTATTTTTTTATTTTTTAAATTTTTGTTGATTTTATTTTTTTAATATTTAGCTGATTGAGAATTTAATTTTGTAATTTTTAAAAAACTATTGTTGATTGCTACAGTGTTTCTCCGCATGGTTTTTTTTTTGTTTTTGCTTTTTGATGATTTTCTCTGAAATTATCTTTTACGATTTATTTTTTAATATTGAGCTAGTGAAAAATTATAGTTAAAATATGTGAGAATTACCTATTGTAACTATGTGAATTACCATAGTGTTTTTTCCTATATGGTTTTTTTCTAGTTTCTTTTGTATTTTTGTTTTTGTAATATTTTTTTCTAAAATTATCTTTGTCGATTTTATTTTTTTAATATTAAGCTGGTTAGAATTTAACTTTGTGATAAAATTTAATCATGTGGGGAAAGCAATGTAGCTTTCCTCACAAAACACTGTAGATTGCTAGAGTGCCTCTCAACATGGTTTTTTTCTCTCATGATTTTTCAAAATTATCTTTGTTAATTTTATTTTTTTAATATTGAGCTAGTTGAGAATTACAATTACAAGTCATTACAAATAAGGCTAAAATAATATGGGGAAGCACTGCAGCTTTCATCACAAAACACTGTGAATTGCTACAGTGTTTCCAACATGATTTTTCCCATATGATTTTTTTTTCTTTAAAACACTGTGAATTCTTGTAGTGTTTTCCCATATGATTTTTTCAAAATTATCTTTGTCGATGTTTTTTTAATATTGAGTTGGTTAAGAATTATAATTACAATAAAGCTAAATCATATAGGGAAAGTGTTGTAACTTTTCTCACAAAACACTGTGAATTGCTACGGTATTAGTTTAAATGGTTTTTTTATGCTTTTTTCTAAAATTATCTTTGTTGATTTTATTAGAGAAACCACTGTAGTTTTTCTCACAAAACATTGTCAATTGATACAACGTTTTTTTTCATAGGTTTTTTTCCTTCCAAAATTATCTTTGTTGGTTTTTTTTTTAATATCAAGCTGGTAGAGAATTTAACTTTGTAATTTTTTTTTTGTTTTTTATTATCAAAAAAGTAAAATCATGTGGCGAAAACACTGTATCTTTCCTCACAAAACACTGTGGATTGCTACAAATCATTTTATTCAGTCTCTAAGTTTTTGATCAATAACACAACTTTTTTTTCTGTCATGAAATATTGGCTCCATCATACATTTAATTTTTATTACTTATCTAGCGCTGGTTCACAATTATAAAACTATCAAGTACATTTATTTTATAAGGTCGCGGCAGGGTACGGGCATGCCATCTCGTGAGCATATATATAAAGATGTATACACTTAGGTCTTATGCCAACTATATCATCATGGTAATTATCAACATTTCGATCGGATTTGGCTCTTATGATATTCTTTTCTTTATATCTCGTCATATTCCTTGAATCTAAAATGCAAGTGAATGAATACAATTTTGACACATATTAAAAAATAGTCAATGATTGAATTATCTGTTTTTCAATCTAACCTAATTTGATTTGCTTGACTTGAAATAAAATCAATAATGAAATTTAACACCAGAACTATGCTCGGTCCCAAAAATTAAAGGCTTTAAATATTTTTTATATATTTCATATTCTAAAATTAGATTTGATGATACTTGAAAAAACTATATGTATGTTTTATATAATGTACACATATGCATAAATATCTCTATAAATATTCTAAATAACTATAAGATATTTGTATTAAATATCTTACAATATCTTGGATATTTATGTGATATTTATATTAAATATCTTAGATATTTTTTAAAATATTTATTTTAGAAAAGTCTATATAAAGCATATTCTCTCTATATTAAAGGTTTGCTAGATTTTATCTCTCTACACAACATAAGTCTAATGAAAAACACAAGTATTACACATGACTTAAACAACACTTAAAAAAATTTAAACTTAGAGAATTATATTTATTATCACCATCACCTGAACAAACATTATACTGATTTAAGCTTTAGAGTATTTTCTTAAAGGTGTTGTCGAGCTCACCAAATCTTCCATGTCTAGTTTTATCAGGCCATAAAAAGCGCCCCCAATCTTTTTACTGAGAATTTTTCCAGCCTTGTCACTTTGCACCGTCTGCAGGAAACTTAGCAAAAAATCACTTCATTCCTATTTTTCAAAGGCTCTTTTTTAAGGATGACAAAACCTCGATGCAACAACACTATGCCAACGACTATGTCTACGGCTACGCTATTGACATGCTAGGGGGTAAGCCAATGGTTATGCCCTCACGTTGCTACGCTAGAGGTTACACCCATGAATACTCCTCGTGGCTGCCAACACTATACACGACTACACCTACGACAATGCCCACGACAATGTCTACAACCGCTCTTACAACTACACCCACAACTACGCACCACAACTATGCCCATAAACTACTGTCATGGTAGATTCAGGACTGTACACACAAAAGGCTTCATTGGGACTTGGAGGGTCTGATGATACACAAAAGGTAACGTTACCTACTATAAGTATTTTATTCTCCACTCTTGCTAGGTCAAGTCTTCCAAGCACATATGTTTGCATGACTTGAAGGGCTCTGATAATACATGAAAAAACTACACAAATATTTTGTATAATATACACACCTTCATAAATATGTTTATAAATATCCTAGATATTTATCTTAAGAAAATCTATATAAATAGAGCTTCATCTCTATATAGTAAAGATTTGTCTGGGCTCATCTATCCGGACAACATAAGTTTAGTACAAGATTTAATAAACATTTAAGTCTAAAGAATATTTATTATTATCGTCACTTGAACTAAAACTATACTGACTTAAGCTTTGGATTATTTTTCTTGTAAATGTCATCGGCCCACTAAGTCTTCCAAACCTAATTTTACCGACGATTTTTCCACCCTCATCAAGATTTGGAATGAACTAATATCAACTTGCATTTTAAACTTAATTTGATGGTGACCTTCATCCGATTGATTTTATTTCAAATTTGGATCTTAGCATTTAATTTTATGGATTTTTCTTCCAATTACACACATTCCTTCTAATGGAGGGATGCCCTTGACGTAATTTTCAGACATGTCATTAACATTTTGTGGAAGATATATAATTATCCAACCTGTTTTTTTGTCTTTCATGCTTGAATTTCGAAGAAGTAAAAATCTAGTCCGTAGTTTGTTTCTTATAATATATATTCCACAGTGGTTCTCCATTCAATCAACACTAAGTTTGATTTCATGCTGCTATTTGAGTTTTGCTCTGACCATATATTTAAAAAATATATGGTCACCTAATACAGGACACAGTTTTCCATGAGTTTCACATACAATTTTATCTTTAAATCTTGAATTAAAAAAAATACAATTTGTAACTTTTATTTAATATTTTTTTTAAAGTGTAACCATAAAAAACTATAATAATACCAAATACACACTAACATCACTGTCTTGTTTTTGTTTTTCAAGGATTTGGCGACACAAATATTCTTCTTAAAGATTTCCAAACTCTACCTCATTTATTTCCGAATTCAAAACTAATTAAGACTTGATAATAAAAATACCAAGGTTTTATTTGGAAGTATGGTATTTCTTGCTTTTAGATACTTTTTAAAAATATATTTATTTAAAAAAATATGAAATTGATATTTTTTTTATGATTCCGACGTTTTAATAAAAAAATAAAAAAATTATTTTAATATATTTTTTTTAAAAAAATACTATTAAAATTTGTTTTGCTGCACAATGCAACGCACTAAGTTTTAACTGCTGGAATTCACATTATCAAAGAGAAATTAATTATTCTCACCTGTTCGCATTAATTTCAAATACACTTGTGATCACCTTTCCCTCCAAATATCCTTGGAAAGTTTTTTTTTCTTTTTTTGAATCAATAATATCCCCGGCATGGTTGATCAGGAGCCCCACATAACACCAACTGGTATTTCTTTTTCTTGGGAAAATGCATGTCAATCACTCTCAGCAAAATAAAGATAAAACTTTCATGTCTGCTTGGAGTTGATACGCTACTTTATGAAAGTCTTCCAAGCAGTGCAATATATCAATTTTTCTTGGAACGGTGGAAGAAGACACATCTCTTTTCCCATTTGAAACTTAAAATATGAAAGAGTAGGCTCAAGATTGGAACTAGGTGCGTGGACTTCAGTGTCCATAGGTTACTCCTTTTAACCTAAAAGGTTTGTCTGAACTCTCAACAAGTTTTTTTTGTAGTCAAAACGATCACACACACCCACAAGAGAGATCGAATAAAGAGTGACAAAGAGCTTTGGTTCCAAGTCAGAAAATAGGGTACAAAGAGACAACTACTTGCCTTTCTTCTTTCTCGAAACAAAGAAAGAAAGTAAAAGCAGATCATCACAATGAAATTAACAAAATTGAATGAGATTTATTTTGTTTTTCAAACCCCTTCATCTTCCTTCCGGGTGCAATGGGAAAAGCTCCAGAGTTCTATCTCCCTCCTCTTTACATGACCTGCTTTCTTCTAATTCAAAGCATTCAAATGACCAGCTCCTACACTTTCTTTTGTATGGACTATCCTCATCTTTCTCCACTTCTCCCTGTGCAACAATAAGAGTAAATATATACATAAACTTATAACCAAAACATAGTTTCGTTTACCAAAGTGAAAAAATCACGAATCAATTTAGTCTTTATGGCTGCTGAGACACAGTGACATACCCTAGTATCCAAAGATATAATGGTAATGGGAGATGGGGTTCTAGGACTATGGCTTAAACCAAGGCTGTTTCTCTTCTGTTTTTGCCTCTCGCGGGCTTTGTGGTTTTGGAACCAGTAAAAAACGTTCTTCCCTTCAATCTTGCCGTATCTGCTTAGTTGTGCTGTGATATCTTCTATTTGTTGCCCATTAGGAGTTCTCATTCCTCCCCTATACAACATCTCTAGTATCCCTATCTGCTCTTGTGTCGGGTTCCACCGTGTCCCTCCCGGGTGCGTTTCCCCCTACATGAATCAAATTTTCTAAATTTTTAGGTAAAGAAATTAACCACCATACTTTAAGATGCTTTGCTATTTTTTCTTTTGTTTTACGTTTTTCTTTGACCAACTGTGTTAAGATATGTCGTGTAATTTAATTCGATGTTTGGAGTAATTAAGCTAGCACAGAACCCAAGCAGATGTAATAAAAAATAGTGATAGTATGAACTAGCTAGGTAAGAATGATCAGTGGTACGTACCTGAGGGGAATCTTTCTTCTCGTCAGAGGAGGCAAGCTTTCTTGGACCGCTATCGGGTCTGATGAAGCTCTTGAGATCGAAAGAGGTTACACTATGATCTGTGTTGGCCAGCTTGGGAGCAAGAGGGCGTAAACGCTTGCAACCAAGCGTAAGAGAGGGTTCGTGCTCCCAAAATCCACGTGCCAACTGATGCACCTTCATGCTTCCCATGGTGAAGGACTGAATGAAAGGGAGTGTTAATTATATAGAGGGTGCTAAAGAAAGTGGGATATGAGGTGGTGCTTAGAAGAAACCAAGACCAAATCATGAGGGGAGGTTGACTTGTGATTTCCATATTTTTAACAAAAGGAAAGACACCCAAAAATTAACACACAGTGAGTGACACAAATGTGTGATCGATCGAGCGTGTGGGTGTGTTAGTGAGTGAGTAACTGTGTGTTTATGCGTGTGGGTTGGCCCGTCAAATCGGTTCGTTTTTTTCTTGCTTTCATGATAAGGTGTCCATGCTTTTCGGTGGCCTCTCTTGTTCTCTCTCAAGCTTTTTCATTACAGCATAAAGTAAAGAGAGGGAGAGAGGGAGGGAGAGGATGAAAAAGATTCCTCCAATCCCTAAACTTGAAAATGGAACTTCTTTGCCTTTCAAGATACGGATAAATATTGGTGAATGCCGTCGTCTTTTAACTGGTAGAGAACGTTGAAAAATTAAAACATAAATAACCCTAATATATATTTATTTCAGTAGTGCATGCCATATCCAAATCCAATTCCCCTTCTCTGGGATCTGTAGCTCCAATTTCCCACATAGTATAAACTATAAAACCCACCAAACCCCACCCATTTATTCCCCCCTTCTCATGTCCTGTTCCGTGTTTGTTTGTTTACATGGTACTGCGGCATTTTAAACTCCGTATGAATTGAAAAAGATAATTTTTTTCTAATAATTTTTAAGCGAAGCGAGACTATAAATAACACTCGGAGATATGAACTGCGTAAACAAGCCATAGCCTAAATATTTATGTATTACCTCACAGACCACTGATTAGTTGATGATAAGCACGTATAATAACATTTGGATAGAATAATAGTTCTGGTTATGTGCATTATGATTAGTTTCTCAGTGAAACTGGAGGATTGCAGAAGGATTTGGACTGACTGCAATCACGGGCATCATGCACTTTGAACTGTCAATAAGTGATTCCTTATAGCACGTGTGATTGGGTGGGCAAAGAAATTGTGATCAGACATAAACAGCAGATGTGCTTGATTAATCAGAATTATCATTGTCATGAATCATTATGGCAAACATTTGCCAAATGGTAAATTTTTCTTATATGATTGCCCTTCGTAGCTGTGATTTTCTTAGGGGGCCAGTGTGGACAGACCAGAGTTTATTGAGTACTGTTGAAAGGAAACCTCGACTGAGCTGAGCATGTTTTTCCTCTAATGGACAAGATTCTGGTAGTAATTGCTAAAAAATTGACTTCAAATATGTCGTTTATGCACTAAATTTGTTTTCAATAATTGTGTGGTGAAACCTTCAATTTTATTATAAGAAATTAGCAGAGCTTTTTAAAAAAATTTGACTAGCTAGTACGTATAAAAACGTTTTTTTTTTTTGAAAAGTAGCACAGCTAGAAAATCTGTGATTCTCACATGCGATTTTTAAAAAAAATCACAGAAACTACTGGTTTTTTTTTCTTTTTTAAATAGCATTTAGTATAAAGGTATCTTCATTTAAATATCACAATTCTCAACTACGTTTTGTTTCAATACCTCATTTTTATTGTAGTTTTTTTTGTTTATTGTGCTATTTTTCAAAATCCTTTTATCCTCGATGCTATTTCTTCAAAACTTTCAAACACATCTGTATTGGTTTGGAAAACATCCCCACAACTTCTTATCTTGACCTAGTCGTGTGGTGATGAGTCATGATCTTTTGTGAATTTGCACTGATTTTGTGAGGATATTAAGGTGGAATATGCAGCTCGGAGGACGTATTTTTTCCTCAAAAAACCACCTCTTTTCTGGAAGCAGTTAGACAAGAGACATTCATAGGCATAGACCATAGAGTGAGGGACTGAAAGTCATTTCCCACATGATAGCAGTGGAAAACATTCTCAATGCATGTGATCGATGCAACAAAAATTCTTTAGGGCATGACTCTAGGGTAACTTTCATGCATCTAAAAGGCTATAATTCCCATAAAAAAAATTTCCTTGTGGATAAAATTCATTACATACAATATTTCCGGTAAACAAGAATTCAAGTATAAAGATTTGGCTGCCTGGCTGACATGACCCTTTCTCCCTCTCTCCCGACCGCAGATTTGCAATGCAGTACAATAAGATCAAAATACTTTGACAAATTTTTGGCGTGATATTTGGACAATCCTTGCTGAACAGCTCATTCTAAACTTGATGGGTTTCCACACGGACAGCATGCGCAAACCTTAGACTACATCTTGTCATTTTAGCCATAGTTTTCAAATCCAATATCACGATTACTTAAAAAAAAAAAGTCTGTATTATTAGATCAATAATTAAAAGGTTTATCTATGTCAATATTTTTTTTATTAAAATGATAATGTTTTATTTTTTGTACAAGACAATAACCTTGTTCAATTTAAATTGAGTGAAATTAAATGAATTATTAAAACTCTAGCTAAGTTAATAAAATTTGATTAAATAAATGTTTTATCGGTTTAATGAAAAACTTGTAAGATTAAGTTTTGAATTTTAAATTTTCCAAATCAACTTGCATGACTAAATTTAATGACTATGATTTTAATTCATCGCCTCTTGCTTTTTTTGTATGAGTTAATGAACCAACAACTTGCATCATTGTATATATATCAACCAATTCCTAGGAAATAAAATAAATAAATAAAAAAGTGAAACACAAGAATTCTTTTTATCTTTTAATTGAAAGGGGCCGATGACAAAACGAAAGCGTTTATAGTGGGGTCGAGCAACTCAATTTAATCATATTGAAACAAGGAATAAACACCCTTTTTCTATTGTTGAAGGAGGAGTACAACCCCTTGATTAATTGAAAGAAAGTTTGATCGCTCCATTAAATGGTATAAATTAATGTAATTCAGCTGTGAGTGAGGATTTATCTATAGATTTCTCAGAGGGATAACATAAAGTAATTTCATCAACTCGCCACTAAAATTTAGAATTTTTAATTGTAAATCTTAAATTCAGATACAGAGAAAAAAAATGAGGTTGAAGTTAAAGTAATAGTTGTAAAGTATAAATTTGAGGTAAGATTCGTATTACGAATTGAAAAGATTGATGCTATTATTTTTATATAAAATAAAAAGATTTTTTATTAATTTTTTTTTTCAAGTTAAACTAGTGGAGATTCTAAATCAAATAAATATCAAGTTAATCTGTAAGGTTGATGCAGGATTTACAACTATGATTAAAACAACTTCGTATTTCTTCTCTCTTATAACCAGGAAAGACATCAAATTATTTTTAAAACTCAATTAGACGGGAAATAAGGCTCCACTTCTCTCAATTATCCCACTTTCATATGTATGAACAGGATTAGATTTTAATTAAAAATCTATCTGTTTTTTGCTCAAATCATTAGCACGTACGGTATACTTTGCTAGTTAAACTCCCACAAAATTAACCTCTATTTTGAGCATCCACAGCCTCTACATGTGTGATGTTAATTAAAAGTGAACATAATGGAAAGGTTAAAAGTTAAAACCATGAATGCCTGATGGGTGCTTCTTTTGGTTATTACTTCTTCGAACTTGCACTGTCCAGCAAAAAGTTGCAAGGTGAAAAATCCATCATGGCATAGCTAGTACTCTAAAAAGAGGAGAGATCACTTCCAAAAGTAATCCCTTTGAGGTTAAATTCTATTGGCCAGGTGTCATTCTAGCTTGACGACAGTACGTGGGGTAATGATTTCAAATGTTGACAAATAAATTAACCTCTGAGCTTGAGTCCATGTTTTTGGCTAATGTCCTAGAACCCGTAAGCGATTACACCGGCACCTCCACCCTTCAATCACGACAACGTAATAAATTCACCTCATAAAATCCTAGTCTAGTTAGATGAGCAAGCTAGGGAGTTGTTGAGAAAAAAAGATTTTGCTAGAAGGAGCCATGACGTGGACAACGGAGCGTAAGGCTATGTTTGATAACAAGGTTCACTTTTTTTTTATTACAATATTTTTCAAACCGTTTTTTAT
>Ga0325411_1005112_pt1 | contig 14580 bp, 4 predicted proteins | sample PopdelMetagenome_13_FD_206181 | JGI IMG/M metagenome (GOLD analysis project Ga0325411, IMG submission 206181) | Populus deltoides microbial communities from Bellville, Georgia, United States - Xylem-PdIQD-R4 | ecosystem: Host-associated > Plants > Phyllosphere > Stem > Wood/Secondary xylem... | reverse complement strand
CTGATTGTTAGGTCAGAACAAATTAACATTAACACTATATATATATATATATATATATATATATATATATATATTTTTTTTTTTTTTTATTTGTTCAGATTGTCGGTACAGAAGAAGATAACCTGATTCACTTTCATGAGAAAATAAGGTAATGTGTTCTTTTCATTGATTCAGTAATTGGATATTACCGCGTCATTCAAGCACAATACCAACATTGATATCTCCTAAACAGCTGCTTTAAAAAATCACGTGTTCCTCTATTTTAGTCTGGAAAAGCTAAATGTTCTTTGCAGAATCGATTCTTCTAATCTTTTAGCTTAGCAATCCCTCATCATATGCTTGCTTTTTCATGAGCACGTTGTCACCTGCATGCTTGCTTTATCCCAATTGGTTGCTGCAGAGTGGATGAGTTCTCAAGGTACGCGGATTTAAACTCCAGGCTCCTTTCATATTGATATTCATTAATGTAGTCTAAGCAAATGTATTAAGCAGGCTTGTGAAATCAATAATTATGAAATTTTTTGAACATTACATTGGAGAGGGAAAAAAATTATAATTCCTTCACTTCTATTTAATTACAAGTATTGATATGAGCAGAAATATCTTTAAACTTTGCAAAGCTGCAATAACATTTACTATAAAAACTACCTCCCTCCGGAAGAATGAGAAGGCCACAACACTAATTAAAGCATATCGCTAATTTTTGGGAAAAGTTACTTCACTGCTCAAAGTGAGTGTTTAGTCAACTTGTTGTACTATTAGAAGCTTAGATCGTTTGTCTTTCACTGCAGCCCCTATAGTGCAACAATTCTCCTGTCAATCCCGCAACAGAAAAAGCTGACGTTGAAGGCTAATCTTATTTTTGAAGAATACAGTAATCGCAATTTTGATATGTCATTTCTTTTGTTTTTTTACTTGGTTGACCACGGAGTTGATTTGGAGAGTTTTATCGTTCATGCAGTTGGTCTTGATTTCCACCAAAAACTTCTATTGATGAAGGAAAGCAATCCAGAAACAAACAAAAACAGATGCAAGCAGCCTTCCCTGTTTCCTCCACCTGGGGATGTTTGTGTCATAGAAGACGAAAGTGAAACGACATCTTATGGTCCAGCTGAAATGCTTTGCAATTTGACAAAATCTAAAACAATAAACAATTCAATGTAAGTAGTTTTTCCAATATAAAAGCTTCTTTCCATCTATTTGATACCATGGAACTTCTTACATGTTTCTTTGTCCATGTTTATTCTGCATTACTAAACCATATGGTTTCTCTATCCCAGGCCAAGTTTCAAACTCATTGATGAGGATTTGGAATTGGGAATTGGTATAGCTTGCAGACTATTAATTATTTTTTTTGCATTTATGTGACTATCTCTTCTGATTTTCACTGACAATTTCTACCCTGAAATACAGAAGGCGAGCCTGGTTTCGAAATCCAAAATGACAGTTGTAAAATCATATCTGAACAAACGATATTTGAGCACATACGTGAAAAGGCCAAGAACTTCCCTCTCTTGACTTCTTCAAGCAATGTTTGTTCTCCATCATCAGATGCCATGCTCCTCACAAGAAAACGTCCCCGTGACAAGGCCATTGAACTTGATAGTGCACCGAATGCTACGGAAGGGACAGAAGGAAGCAAAATCTCACTAGCTTTGCTCAATGTGACTTCAGAACAAGGAGAGAGAGAACAGTATGGACATGATAGCAACAAGCTTCTGACTCCGAAGCATCACACTAGCCCCGGAAGGTTTGTTGCAGCCCTTGTGGATGATTCAGGTGCACCTTTGACCAGATGATAGTGTTTAATAATCCTTTCTTTTTCCTTTTTAATCATCCTTTTTCCTCTTCTCAATGATTTACTTTCATTATTCAAGGTGGGCTTCCTTCTAAATCTGAAACAAGTGGGCTCAATGGTCCAACACAAGATACAATATTTGATCACATAAGGAAAAAAGCCCAGTATTTTCCAGCGTTGTCAAGAACCTTGCAGTTTGACTCTGTAGCTGAGACAAAGGAATACTCGTTTGAGAATCAACCTGACTTTTGCATTGCTGCTTCGCAAGGTTTGAAAGAGGTGAATACTGATAGATCTACCGGAGATACCATAGTCATTTCAGATTCGGAAACCAGGAGAGGCATAGATGCATCCAGTACAGAGCCAGGATCAAGGGTTAAAGATGATAAATTTTCTCGGAGTCCCCATGGAGAGCGCGGAAGTTCGAGCGCTCCTCCGAGAGTCTCGTGCATCAACACTGATCCGTCTTCTATCGAAATGTTACCTTTTGACATTTCTATGATAAAACATAACACGCGGCTAGCAGGCTCAAGAAACTCCACGGCGTATGGCAGGAAGAAGCAGTCTTCTCCAAACGGATCCAAAAGACACTGCTGCTCATTGGAAATGGCTGGTAAAAATAGGGAAGTGGACTCATTTCTTGGGTTTACGAGTGTCTTTTCATTTCTCTGATTCAAGTGCAGGATGAATACCTGTTACAAAATCTTGGCACGCTGGACGAGTGTTTTTTTTTTTACATGCCTGGATACATAAATATTTTTAACATGCTATTTGAAATTCTTGTAATTGAATTTGATTTTTAAATGAATTCTCCTTGTGTTTGATATCCTTTTTAAGAATATTGATTTGAATTACAAATGAAGTTTAAATTATAAAAAATAAGCAAAAATAAACTCATTTAATTTACTAAAATAATTCCAAATTAAAAATATTATAAAAAATATACACCTCTCTCTGCAACTTAATTCTGGCCAAATCTCTATTGAACGTCTTAGGATATGTTTGGTATTGTACTAGTTTTTATAATTATGGTTTAAAAACTTTTAATTATAATTGGTTTGATAAAATATATGTTTGATTAAAATTATAGTTTAAATTAATGTTGAATAAAAAAATAATTTAAGAGTGTTTGGTTAAAATTATGTTTGAAAATAATTTTGAAAATAAAATTACTAAAAAAATACATGTATTAATTTTATAGTTTTTGAGTTAAAGTATCAGAGATTGAATTATTAATAGTCTTCGACTATCTACTGTGTTTGGGTGGAATGTTTCATCCAGGCTGGCAGCAAATAGGGAGGGAGTCTTGTGCCATGGAGAGAAAAAAAATGAAGGGGTTTTAAAGGGAGAATGAGATAAATAGTGGGGTTTGAAGGAGGGATTTAAAGAGATGAATATATTTAAGCTATTGTCTCTACCGACAGAAACCATCAAATAACCATGCAGTGACCTTCCACCTTTCCCTTATTGATTGAAAAAAAAAAAAAAACGCAATAAACCCAAATAAAATAAGAAATTCATGCAATTGAATAACCCACCAGCCTCGCCCGTAATCTGCTGGCACTGGACTTCAGACCAAAACCATCATGTGCGGGGTTTGAGACAGATGAAGAGAGAAGATTGAAAAGAGATTGAATAATCTATTAAACGATTGCGAGTCATGGCAGATATATGTCATACTCATTCACTTAATTAGAACTAGTCATGCCCAAAACTTAAGGTATCTATATTGTCTTTTCTTTAAAATATTATAAAATGTTATTTTAGTAATTCCTCAATTAAATTATATGGACGACAGAAAAAAAAAACTATTTGATATTTCAGGTATTATTTATTTTGTATATGAAAAATAAATAAAGACCAACTTTGCTAAATTTGCAGCTCTAATCTCCTTTTTTTTTTTTAGTAACCCTAAAACCCTTTTTTTAATTCAAGCCTTCTATATCCAAATTAATGACTAATTTATTAAAATTTGTTAATGAAAGAAAAAAAATTCAAAAACAAAGGACTAAAGTGTAAAACAAGGAAAAATCCCATGGTTAATCTCAAAATCGCTAGGAAATTTTTTGTTCAGTCCACTTACCTTTTATTTTCTTACTCTGCAGTCTTTTTAGTTTTTTCAATTTTATTTTAGTTCAAAAATTAATTTTTATTAACATTGTAGTCTTTAAGTTCGAGAGAAGAGAAGAAGTAACCTAAAAACGACAAATGAGAGAGAAAGTTGGTGAATGATTACTTTTCAGTAAAGTAACTTCTCATTCTTTATGTCAACATGTTTCATTTGACGAAGAGAGTTCAATGATGATATTTTTTTTCCTATAAATATGTCTTAAAAAGTAGATCGAATTCCATTTACATTTTCTTGATTCAAATGATTTTTATTTTTTGAGTGGTTTTAGGGTGTTTTGGGGTTGGTGGGTGATTTATGGAGGGTATTATGATTTTTTTTTCTAAGATATTTTAGGTGAAATTGAGTTGAAAATTTGATTTTTAAATCGAAAACCCCCTACCTAATTTTTTAGCAACTACAGTGGTGGCTAAATTTTGGGTAATAGCCTCATAAACATCAAGTCACCCACCGCTACAGGTGACATGCTACCTACTTAATTAAAAAAAAATAGAAGCAGACAAAGCGTCTTCAGTTTCTAAGGCAAAAACAAATTGTTTCTGTTATAAAAATTTTAAAAATAAAATAGGAAAATTGGTGCAAAACATTTGCATGTGTATTTATATTTTATTTCTTCTATGAAGATTAGTTTATCTCTTTAATATTTAATATTTAATTAGTTTAACAACTCGTTTTGATTTATTAGTTCATATGTTTCTAATTTGTTTTATAAAGCATAAATAACTTTTTTTATGTTTTGGTTTGCTTTCTATAAGGTTATCGTGGTTTTAAATAAACATTCTAGCATTGAGTTAATGCTCTATTTTTTTAGTATCAATTTTTTTATCATATAATTAAATATAAAATAGTTTTTTAAAAAACAAAGTTATTAAACTAGTTGAGTCTATAACATGAGTCAAGGATTTAGTGGGTTAACCTTGATCGATCTAATACATCACCATCTTAATTTTTTTTTTTAATAAATGTCATCTTATGATTTTTTTTTAAAAAAAAACTACATTTTTATTGGTTGTTTAGGTTGTCTTTGGACAAGACAAGTCGCCTTAGTCACGTTGGACAACTCCTAGATCATCCTGGCGGGTCGACCTAAGACTAGGGATGACTCGAGGCTGGACCAATCTAGGATGAAAAGAAAAACAGAAAAAAAACAGCTAACTTGATAAAAAAAACACCCAATTTGAGTTGATGACTTGGTTGACTCTAGTTTTTCCTAATCAAAACCTGGTCATCTACCCATTTACTCCTTTTTTTTTGTCAAGATGTTGTCATTTCAATTCTTTTTTTTAAAAAAGAAGTTGGGTTGACTACGGCCTCATCTCAAGTCGATCATCTCGATCCATGACCTGAGACTTGCCTCGAGTTGACCCTTCCAACTCATGACTCGGGTTTTACCTCAAGTTAATCTTCAAGCTGAGTTTTAAAACTATGCTCCAAGTTGGTATGATTTGAAGCGCAAGCTAGACAATGCCAATCAAGAGGTTTCCAAGTTGACTCATTACGCTAGGTTTAATGACATTATCAAAAACATTCTGACTATCTAGATGTATAACATGCAACATGGTGCGAGCCAATTATGTAGAAAATGTTAATGTATAAAAGAAATGCTAGTGAATAGTAGAAATCATAAGTAATTAAAAAATTACTAGCCTTGGTTCCCGCACTTCATCGAGGGGCTGAATTTATTCTATTTTTTTGCAAAAAGAACGATGTTCAGATGCTGAAATGAGGTATAAAAAAGGACATAAAAAAGCATCATGACAAACTTGCAACCATGATAATCAGGTTTGAGTCGAATCGAGATATTCCGCCAAACCCATAAACCAGATCATTAGATTGGAATAATCTGATAAAAAAATAAAGAGAATTATAAAGTTTTTTTTTATAAAAAAAACCGTGTACCCAATCTAGATAAACCGTGAAGTTCAAATCTCAATTAATCAAATATTGAAGGATGAAATTGAAAAAAGAATTTTAATTATATAAAAGAATTAAAAACAATAGCAACTAAAGAATGAGGATCAAAATAAATATACAAAATAAAATTTTTATTTAATTGAATGGTTAAATTGAAAAGAAAAGTTAATTTAGTAAAAGGATCAAAAAAATCCAAAGAATGATGGTCAAAATTGACATAAAAAATAAAAATAATGTTTTGATTAAAGGGTGAAATCGAAAAGAATAATAAATCTTACAAAAGAGCTAAGAAATAAAATTAGAAGTAAAAAAAATAAGGACCAAATAGAAACATATAATACTATAAATTTGAATTGAAGGATTATATTGAAAACCAATAAAACTTTTACCAAAAGGCCAAGGTAAAAAATTAGAAATTCAAAGAATGAGGATCAAATTAGATAATATAATATTTGGTAAATTGAGATTAAAAGATGAAATTGAATACAAATAAAACTTCTAAAAAAAGTCCAAGAAAAAAAATCAAAAGAATAAAGATTAAAATTGAAATACTAACAATCAAGAGAGCTAGGTTGTAATTTTTAGGGTAAGAAAGAGAAAAAAATAAAAAAATAAAGATTCACTGATGATAAACTGGACTATCACCAAATACACGCGCCATACTAAAAGGATGAGGGAAGGGCAACAGTTCCAACAACATGACAGAAAGACATCTTTAGATGCTGGGAAGTGCCCCATGAGCTGGCAGAAGGGCATCCTAAATGGCATTCACGCAGACACGTGTGAGTTCTTCCAGGGTCTTTAGAAAACATGTACAAAGTCATCCAACAGCCAAATTCAACTTCCACAACAACGTTTTAATCCTCACAACATTGCCTCTATTCTTGAACAACACGTGTGGCTAAAATATATCGGATTTTGCACTAGTTTTCGTTTCTATTTTTCCTTCCTTCTTTCGTCTTTTTTTCTCTGTTACAGAGCCAACCCCTGCACTTTTTTAAAGTAGCTCTTCAATTCATTTTTCTTTCAAATTTGGTCTTTGTTCTTTTTGTTGTTATTTTTTTTAGATTATCCATAGAATTGGAATTTGCTTTCAATTTAATCCTCCTTTGGTTTTTTTAACTTTTAGATTCGATCCCCATTCTTTTTATTTCATTTTAAAAAAATTACTCTCTTAATTAAACTATATTTTCAATTGCATCCCTCAATATTTTATATCATTCTCTTAATTGGATAATTTTTTCAATTGCATCCTTTAATATTTTAGTTCATTTTATTTTATGTCAGATTTGGTCCTTAATATATTTTAATTGATATTTATTTTATTTTTAATTCTTTTTTATTGGAATTTTTTTTATTTCATCCCTCAACATTTTATTGATCAGGGTTTCATTAATCTTTCGGGTCACGAGTTCAAAAGATTAGATTGAGTTAGCTTATATTTTTTTTTTCAAGTTCTTTTTAACAATTGATTTATGGTGGGACCGTTTTTCTATAAAGTTATTTTGATCTCATGTGTCAGGTCATGAGTTTTGCATGTTAACTTAGCTTTGCCCGGTGCAATCCTAAAATTCTTGAGGGAATGTTTGGTTTCTAGATTCAAATTATGTGTAAGGATAAAAAAAATACTCCATATTAGTAGTATTTTTTTAACTTAAATGAACTACGTACGTAATTGTTAAGCCAAGACTTATTAAATGATAGAATTTCGAGGGTTTGAAAGACAATCATTCAAAACTCCTTGAGGTAAGAAATCATTTACAGGTCCCAATATTTTGAAAGATCCCAATAATAATTAATATACTAAAATTAACTAATTAAAAACAAAAACAATCTTTCAGACACTTTTGTGAATTTGGAAATGTAAAATGACTTTTAAGAGAAAAAAAAGTCATAAATTTCATCAAATAGATTATGGATTTTAGCCTTCGAACAGATCTGAAAGCTAAGCATCTCAGCTGTGTGGAACAAAATGCCGACAACGCTTGCTGTGTCAAAAAGAAGAAGAAGAAGATAATGGCCTCGAAAATCAAACCCGCTTTATATTTTTATATTTTAAAAATATTTATAGACAAATAAATTTTTTATTTTTTTTATTTCAAGTTTTTTTTTTAATTATTTTATTATGTTAATATTAAAATTAAATTTTAAAACTAAAAAAATTATTTTAATACATTTCTAAAAACAAATATATTAAAAGACAACTACTACCTGTATAAAAAAGATTCAATGATAATGAATTTTAATGGGTGTAGCTTAATTGGTCAAGCCTTATGTTTATTATTAAAAGATGATTATTTTGAGTCTCATAAATTTTAAAACTACTAGAGACTTATATAATCATTAATTTTAGGAGTACGTATAATCTATTCTGAAGAACCATTTTAATCTAAAAATAAATTCAGTCTTATTTTAATAATCAGCTCCGCAAGAATGGAAGATCTAATATTTTGAATAGATGATTTTGTTTCTTCAAAATATGAAATAAAATATATCATAATAATAAAAAAAAATAAAAATGATTAAAATATCCTGATGAAAAAGTCATGTATAAAAACAAATCTTGAGTAATCTAACCAGTGGTCCAGCCACACACTTTTCTTTCAAGTTGTTCGCAAGACAGAGCCGACAGGGGCATGTTCGCAAGACAGAGCCGACAGGGGCATGTCGAATTTCCATCGCTTTAGCATGACAAATTGACATGTAGTGGTTCGAGGAATTTTCAATCGCTTTAAAGTTCAATGATGCACATCATTCTAAAACACATTTTTATTAGGGATGCATGAAATGAAATGAAAATAAAGTAATGATTGTTTTTTAAAATATTTTTTTATTTTAATGTATATTAAAATAATATTTTTTTAAAATTATTTTTAACATCAATAAATTAAAATGATTTAAAAATATTAAAAAAAATATTAATTTAAAGTAATACATATTTGCTTAAAGAATTATCATAATACAATTCATAATTTTAGTTAAATGATAATTAAATACAAGGTCAAGGGATACATAAGAGCTATTGTAAGCAACTCTATTTAATGGTCTAGCCAATTTCTAGAAATTCCAGAATTTTTCCAACAACTCTAAAATTATTTAATTGGTTCTACCAAATGGGGAAAAAGATTTTGAAAGTTGTTCCTAACGACTTGTTTGATTTTTAGCCGTATAAATACCTTTCATTTTATAAAAATAAAAAATTAATTAAAGAAACCTATTAAGATTACTTATTCTAAGATTATTATATTTAAATCCTTTTTTAATTAAATTTATAGTCAAGCTCTTATACACATTTAATAAATAAATATAATTGAAAGATTTATTCAATGCATATTTTTTTTTTCAATTTTTAAAATTAACATAACTAAAAACAAGGGAATTACCTCCTTAAAAACCCTCTTAAATAAAATAATGCTTTGGTTTTTTTTTTTTAATTTCATTCTTCCACAATAACTTTGTTGGGGATTGAACTTTATAATTTATATTGATTTGTTTTTTATAGGGTTATTATAGTTTCATAATTCAGGTTATGAGTTTGACCAGTTAACTCGGTTGACTAGGGTTTTTTTGTTCTTTTTTAATTGATTGTTTTTCAATTTTATCTTTCAATATTAGGTTAACTGAGAATTGACCTTCATAATTTTTTCTTATTTGCTTTGTATGAGGTTATTATAATTTCATGACTAAGGTTGCAGGTTTGGCAGGTTAACCCAGGTTGACATAAGTTGTTTTTTATCATTTTTATTTTATATTATTTTTCAATTTCATTATTTAAATTTTGGTTAATTAAGAATTTAGTTTCATAATTTATTTTGATTTAATATCTATAGAGTTATTATAGTTTTTTGACCCGGATCGTAGATGTAATAAGTTAACTCAGGTTTATCTAGGTTGAGTCAATAAAACTACATTTTTATTTGTTATTCAAATTATTTTTAGACCTGTTAAATTAATTGTATCATATCAAATCATCTTTTAAATATTTTTTTATTAAAAAAAATTAGCAATATGAAAATATTTTTTATATTAAAAAAATGATTTGATTCATAACAAGTATATCATAATTTATATCATAATTTATTATACTATACTCTAAAACGCATGGAATTTTCACTATGCAAATTTATTTTTTTTCAATTTGGTCCTCAAACATTATTTTTGAGCGATTAAGTCCTATTTAAGGAGCAATTGATTTCAAATTCTTATAAAAGAGTGAGATTCTAAGAGGTGGGACTAAAATGAAAAACATGACAAACATGGGTGGCATCCCATAAGTTTCTAAAAAAATCATTTTGGTCTTCCAACTTAAACAATCACTCAAATTATACAATTTTGGTCCCTCAAAACTATTCCAATTCCATTTTGATACAGAGGTTTATTTGGTTATTTTTTGATCCTTGGTTGAGAGAGGAGAGAGAAATGGGTAGTTAGATTCCGGCGATAGAGAGAAAAACATGTCGTTGACACCGATTTAAGCCACTAAAATAGGAGATATTTGTATCAAATTGTTCCATTTGATAAGAGGAGTTCATATTAAGTGTTTTTGTACCTTAAAAGTTCGTGAAAAAACAAATCTAAGGCAGTTTTGTAGGCCATAAATAGGTTTTTCTTGTTTTCTAAGGTTTTGTATAGGTGTTTTGGGTCAAAACAGGTTGAAAAACTTGTTTTGGGTAAAAAGCATAGGCCCTAATTTTTCGGGCACCACAGTGGCTGAAATCTGGGCAAAACAAACGACGGGTCGATTATTTTTTATATATATAAAAAGAAATGGATGACATGTTGTTTGCCCCAAGATCAAATTCAAAAGGGGAGGCAGTCGCACAAGCCTCCCTTAGCAGGCCCACATGTGGGCCCTAATGAAATAGGCCAGTCGGGTTGGCATGGCTTGTCAAACCCAACAATGCATGACCTTTTTTCCCCTAATTTTTTATTTGAATCGATGTCTTTTTTTTAAAAAAACTTAATTATATTTATATTAATACCCCTTCTCTCTTTTATTTTGTTTAAAGAGTCTTTTAAATTATATTGATATTTTGGTTATGTGTTTAATTTTTTATGAGGTTTTTCTTATTCATCTATGGTTTTTTTTTTATCTTTTGTATAGATAAGTTATGTTTTTTAAAATAACAAATTTTTATTTTCAGATGATATTTTTAATATGTATAGCCTTACATGTTATTTTTTTTATTTAATCAATTTAATATGTTTGTCTAATTCTATTATTGTTTGAATAGGTAGCAAACATGACCAAGTAAATGTATTATTTTTCAAGATTAAATATTTTGATCTACATCTGTCTCTCGGTTTTTCAAGTTTTGTTTTTAGATGCCATTAATGATTTTTTATTTATTTAATCTATATTCTTAATTTATTTAATTACCTATGTGCATAAAGTTTTTAATTTGTTAAATTATATATATAGGTGCAGTTCATGTTTCTGGTGTTATGCTAAGAGCCTATTTGGAATAATGATAGTGGTGATGGTTTAAAGTACTTTTCACTTAGAAATATATCAAAATAAAAAAAATTATTTTTAATATCAACGCATTAAAGTAATTTAAAAATATAAAATAAATTAAAAATATTTAAAAATAAAATTTGCACCAATTTCCAATCACATCCTAATTAAGATGCCCTCATTTGAAATTTCCGACGCGCGGGTGCGGAAAGAGCAAAGACCTTTCTCTATAAATTATTATCTTGATGAACTACAAGTACATTATATTTACAATTTTAACGCTTAGATTTGTTAGCTTTGTGAATGTTGTGAGTTAGCAAAAGACTCATGGACGCAAGTTCTAGTGATTCCAAGTATCACGTAGTTTTATTCCCTTTCATGTCAAAAGGCCACACTATCCCACTCCTCCACCTGGCCCGCCTGCTCCTCCGCCGTCCGAATTTCATCGTTACTGTGTTCACCACTTCTGGAAACCACAGTTTCATAGCTAATTCTCTTTCCGATACCACTGCCTTTATCATTGATCTACCCTTCCCACAAAATGTCCCTCAAATCCCTGCCGGTGTTGAAAGCACCGATAAACTCCCTTCCATGTCTCTCTTTGCTCCATTTGCCCTTTCCACCAAGCTCATGCAACCCGACTTTGAAAAAGCTATCGAAACTCTTCCTCGTGTGAACTTCATGGTGTCGGACGGCTTCTTATGGTGGACTTTAGATTCTGCAATCAAGTTTGGTTTTCCAAGATTGGTTTCTTTTGGCATGTCCATTTACTCCTCATGTCTGAGCAAAGTTGTGGTTGAGCATAGGCTTCTGTTTGGTCCTGAGTCAGATGATGAGCTAATCACGCTGCCTCAGTTTCCATGGATTAAAGTCACTAGAAATGATTTTGATTCAACTTTTAGGGACTCTGAACCAAGCGGTCCTCACTTTGAGTTCAACATAGCGACAATCACAGCAGCAATTAACAGTTACGGTACCATCATTAATAGCTTCTACGAGCTCGAGGCAACGTTCGCTGATTACTGGAACAAAGAGAATGGAAACAAGACCTGGTTTGTTGGACCCCTATGTCTGGCTGATGCACCACGGGTAGAACATGAACCGCGCAAGAAACCCACTTGGATTAAGTGGCTAGATCAAAAGCTAGAGCAAGGAATGTCAGTCCTATATGTAGCGTTTGGGTCTCAGGTAGATATCTCACCACAACAACTCAAAGAAATAGCTATTGGGTTAAAGAAGTCTAAGGTAAATTTCTTGTGGGTGATGAGAGCCAAAGATCCAGAATATGGTGATGAGTCTGAACTCGAAGAGAGGATCGGGGATAGAGGAATTATAGTGAGAGAGTGGGTAGATCAAAGAGAGATATTGATACACCAAAGTGTGAATGGCTTTCTGAGTCACTGTGGATGGAACTCGGTGCTGGAAAGCATATGTGCAGGAGTTCCGATTCTAGCATGGCCCATGATGGCTGATCAGCCTTTGAATGCACGAATGGTAGTGGAGGAGATAAAAGTTGGGTTGAGAGTAGAGACATGTAATGGATCGGTGAGAGGATTTGTGAAATGGGAGGGTTTAAAGAAGATGGTAAAGGAGTTGATGGAAGGTGAGACAGGTAAACAGGTGAGGAAGAATGCGGAGGAGTACGGGGAGATTGCCAAAAAAGCTATGGAGGAGGGAAGTGGATCTTCCTGGCGCAATTTAGACGAGTTGGTGGATGGCTTGTGCAATCCAAGGAATACGTGAAAGAGTTGCTTTGCATCCAATTCATGGCATTTATGAAGCGTTAGGCGTCTCTTTTCTTTTCTTTTTTTGTTTTTTCGTCAGTTGGAAGTTGGAACAATAAAGGTATTCATTGCCTTCTGTTCAAATCTAAAGATGACTTTACATTTGATCGAGAAACTGATCATATTTGATTCCAAAGGGATTTACAGAAGATCCCTTCATGCACACCAGCAGTGATACGCCGCATCCTTCTTCTTCTTCTTTTTTTCCCATAAAAATGATGCTAGGATACCATAAATGCATTTTAAAGAAGAAAGATAAATTGGGGACTCGGGTTATAAAATTAAATATATTGATTTTATTTTAATTAAATAATAAAAAAACATATAGTTCAAATTAAAAATATCACGATAATATGAGAAAAAAATATATTTTTTAAAAGAATAAACAATATAGCTTAATTCTCAACTTATTAAATATAAAAGGACAAAACTAGGTGAAAACAATGACCTAAAAAATCTGTTTGAGTCAATCTAAGTTAGCATGACAAGTTGACAACCATGTAATCTCGTTAATCAGGGTTGAGTCAACCCGGGTTATCCCGCCAAACTCGTTGTTCAAGTTATGAGATCAGAATAACTCGATAAAAAAGATTATGAAAATAACGAGGCCTATTTTTTATATATAAAAACAATATTAACTCACATTAGCTTTTCAAACTCGTGACTTGGGTTATTAGACCAAAAGCATCCTATTTGAAAAAATTATGAAACTCAATTTTCAATCAATCAAGTATTGAAGGATGAAATTGAAAAAAGAATTTCAATTATACAAAATGATTAAAAAAAAGTACAAATTAAAAGAATAAAGATCAAAATTGAAATACAAAATAAATTTGATCTTTGAATGAAGAATGAAATTAAAAAGAAAAATCAATTTAACAAAAAGATCTAAAAACAAAATCAAAAGAATGAGGATTAAATTGAAATAATAAATACAAATAAATTTTTTTATTGAAAGATGAATTGAAAACAAAAATCAATTTAACAAAAGGAAAAAAAATCAAAACAATAAAGATGAAATTAGAAAAATAATATATTAGAAATTGAGATTGAATGATAAAACTAAAAATAAATAAAATTTGTATGAAAGGGCAAAGAACGTAAATTTGTTTTCCCATGTCTTCAATTCACGCTTTTGTTGATATGACTCACCACCCTTGACAATTTGTTTTCCCATGTCTTCGATCAAATTTAATTTATTTTTATAATTATATTGTATTATCTATTTTTCTATAATAATAATAATTAAAAAAAAAGAGTAAAGGAGATAGCGATCTTCGATTCGAGATTGGAAGGGATATGACTACAAGAGAAGGCCACGTTGAATTTTCAATTCGTCCCAAGTGAAGACAACCATATACACCTCAACAAATCAACTTCAGAGAATTATGGCATTTAATGAGGTGGCGACAAATGTATGGCCACATGTACATAACTAGATAATGGCACGACTTTTTGAAAGAAAGAAATTATCAACCACCCCTTCCTGATTTGGAAG
>Ga0325411_1005110_pt1 | contig 14582 bp, 8 predicted proteins | sample PopdelMetagenome_13_FD_206181 | JGI IMG/M metagenome (GOLD analysis project Ga0325411, IMG submission 206181) | Populus deltoides microbial communities from Bellville, Georgia, United States - Xylem-PdIQD-R4 | ecosystem: Host-associated > Plants > Phyllosphere > Stem > Wood/Secondary xylem... | reverse complement strand
ACACATTCAATTTAAATTTAAATTTAAATTTGTTATTGATTTTTTAAAATATTACAAATTATATCACTTGATTTTGTAATTTTATTAGTAAAGGACCTAATTGAAAAACAATAATGTACTATTATAACTTCTTTAAAATCTAAGTTACTTTGATAATTAAGAGTTACCATATCCACGACTCTTCCTCGGTCCACGCCAGGTGAATCTGCTACTAAATCTTCTCATCCGTTGAATTTGGTACGAGATCTCTAAGAGAATTAGAGAATTTCTTAACCTATAATTTCATTATGCATATTTTAGAAAAATCTTATTATATATATATATATATAAAAACTATAAATCTACTTGAGTAGGCAATGGCTCTTATAGTCATTTATATCATAACATGTTCATCATGTTCTAAATCTCGTCATTAGTTTGCAACTCCATCGATAATTCAAATTAGATTAGAGAAATTAAAAAAAATATGGATAATAATGTTAAATTATTGTTATTTGCACTGCTTAAACTGTTGTAATGGGTCGATGAAGGATTTAGTTTAAGTTGAAATCTAATTAACAACATGGTAGTGTTTAGTTACCGTCTCGTAATAAAAAAAATAAAAATAATAGAAATAAAAAAGACAAAATAAAATTAAAAATAAGGATAAAATTATATCTGATAATGTTAAATAAGATAAAGTAATTATTTCTATGTCCTGTATTTTAATTGATGATAAACAATATAAAATAAAATATGAAAAGTCTAATTTACTCCGAGCACGTGTTATTATTAAATTCACATATTAAAAAAAGTAATTTGAGTATTAAAATTAAAAAAAAAATGACTAGTTATTTATTTCTAACCATAAAATATAAGGAATTGAGTGTTTTTTTTTTTTGTTTTTTTTTTCATGCAATATATCCATTCAATTTGAATTCAATGATTTACATTTATACGTGAAAAACGAGAGGATACCTTCTTCTTATAAGGAATCAATTACCCAAACATTGGATGGTGATTTTCGATTAGATTTTAATATCCCAATAACTGCATTCAATTGTTGAACAAATCCCAAGAGTAAAATTATTAATTAATTTCTTAATTCGTGTAATTAAAAGGTTAATTAATCGTGATAATCCTCTTAACACATATATAAGAAGTATGTTCTAATCGTCTACTCATGAGTCATGACCATTCCGTGCCAGAGAATTCGTCAACTTTCCTATCTTCTAATCTCAACGCTTTTATCGTGAAGGCTGAAAAATATAAATCCATTTGAGAAATTCTTGGGAACGAAGGAATACATACATATACATATACGTATACGTATACATACACATACACATATACATACACATATACATATACATATACATAGACACTCCTAATTAAATATAAATGGATTTATTAGAGAGATATTCTTGGCAAGGAAGGAGTGTATATAGACACTCCTACATATCTCTCTAATAAATCCATGGATATATATAGAATATAATTTAATCTAACAATTTCCTTAATGGATATTTAATTTTTTGAACTAAAACAAAAATCATGAGAGCATCTTATCCTGTCAGTTATTCACTACACGTAAAACTCATCAACTAGGCCTGCCTCTGATCTCTTTCTCTCTCTATATATATGTATGTGTGCATCCTCTTCTCTATCTCTGATAATTAAAGTCTCCCTGAGATTGTTGATCTGCTAAGATGGTGTCTGCTGAAGCTGCTCGTAACGTTGTTGGGATCATCGGTATATTTTCTTTCTTCAACCTTCTGCACCCTTTCTGCCACTCCATCTGAATATACAACCTTCTCAGATTGATTTCTCGAAAACTAGCTAGGGTTTTACGGTTTCTCTTCTGTTTGTCACGCTTCTCATACAGTTTTTATATTTTGTTCTTAGGAATAAAAGCTTTTAAGTCGACGTCCGTTTTTCTGATACACATTATATATATATATATATATATATATATATATATGTTCTTGTCTTTACCTTTCTTTTCCCCTTAAACGTTTTATGAATCTACTTTAAGGTCTTCAACAGGCATTGTTTATACGTCCCGGTGGAGATTAACTTACTAAAAAATAAAACTCAGTGCAAAGTTTGGAGATTAATTTTGAAAAAAGATATAAAATAGGTACAAAAATCATAAACACAATTTCACCTTTGATTGGTATTTCTTCTCCTTCATTCTAATAAAGATATTAATTAATGGAGAATCTGGCAAAGATTGTCTGGGGAAGGGGAAGGGGACGGCCCTTAATTACTCTGTGTACTTGATTAATTACCCTACGCATTCATGATTTTTTTTTTGGGAAAGATTAGGAATTTATATTGCAAATTTTATTTTCTTCAAGGACACGATTTCCCATGAAGATATATTCTCCTTTTTGTAACGTTTTGTTTTTTTGTTTTTTTTTGGCAGGGAATGTCATCTCCTTTGGCCTATTTTTATCTCCAGTGTAACGTCTCAGACCATACATGTCCATTTATTATATGCATTTTCAATGTATTTATGCGTGCATGTATTAGTGTTTACGATCATACATTCAAGTCCATTTATATTGCATGCATGTATGCAAAGTGTTTTCAATATTCAGTTTCGGAAATTGAGAGATTTGCAAATCATTTTTCAAAGCAATATACAGAAACCATTCTGAGCCCAGCACCATCGATCCAACGCCTTCCACACAGACACACACAAGATTTTTTTTTTGTATTTTTTTTGCTGTTTTATTAACATTACAAACGCAAGCAGTGATATGTATATATATGGTAGACAATATCAGTCGTCAGCTGCGTTTTGATTGAGTTAGTTTGCTTACTTTGGTCATGTGATTTTCTCTATCTGCTCGATGGGTTAACATTTGTTCGACAAAACATTGGATGCAGTCCAACATTTTATCGCATTTGTAAGAAGAAAGATGTGGAAGAGTTTCAACCTTATCCTTATGCTGCGACGGTGTTGAACTGCTTGTTCTGGATTCTCTATGGGCTGCCGATAGTTAAACCAGACAGCACTCTTGTTGTGACCATTAACAGTGTTGGTCTTGTATTTGAGTTGATCTACTTGAGCATATTTTGCATTTTTGACACGCAGAATAAGGGGCGGGTAAGTCACAGATTTTTCCCTTTTCAAGTCTTAGCTTCTAACCTTCATCAGGTGGTGACGTTTTTTTTTCTTCCTCTTTCTCTTTTGCCAGAAGAAGGTTTTTCTTGTGCTTTTTGGCGAAGTTATCTTTATGGCAGCTATTGTTGTAACCACTTTTCTAGCTTTCCACACTCATGAGAGAAGAACTCTTTTTGTCGGAGTTTTCTGTGACATCTTCAACATTTTGATGTACGCTTCACCTCTTACTATAGTGGTAAGTCTCTCTTCACATCCAATTCCACCAGCCATGGCAAGCATGGCCTGATTTCCTCTCTAACACTCTGTGCTCTAATGCCATGGCCTGACTTAATTCCTCTCTAACACTCTGTGCTTTAATACATATCCACAGAAAAAGGTTGTGACCACAAAGAGTGTGGAATACATGCCACTGTCCCTTTCATTGGCCAACTTCCTTAATGGCTGTGTCTGGACAGCTTATGCTCTCATCAGATTTGATATCTTCATGCTGGTAAATTCAATATCTACAAATGTTCTTGATATGGATAACTAGGCTGGTCTGAATCATAAACGAAATTGACCGAATTAACTACACGCATCAACTTGGTCTTTGCAGGTCAGCAATGGTCTTGGAGCTTTCTTTGGTTTTCTTCAGCTCGTCCTTTACGCCTTCTACTACAAATCTACTCCTAAACGTGGTAGTCAAGATGTGAAGCCATCCGAGATCCAGCTTTCCGCTTCAGATGCAGCCTCCAAAGCATGAGGCATGCAATTTGATCCGACCGACCCTGCCCTTGAAGTTCCAGTTTTTGCCTGCAATAACTTTTATTTAATCAATTTCTCTCTTTGGCATCGATGCTCACCTTTGGATTGTCAGGGATATATATACTTCTCATTTTTGGTTTGGGTAAAATGCTGTAGTTGAGTTCTTGGGATATTTTCAAGCTCATTGTGGATTTCTCTCGGTTAAAATGTCAAGTTTTGGGTTTTTAAGATCCACAAGCATGAATCCCTTTCCTAATTTCTTCACTCCCAACATTAAATAAGGCAATAAACAGCAAGTTCAAATATTGGAAGAAGGCTGCAATAAAATATTTTGCCACATAGAAAGTAATAGTAAGGCACTCAATTCATGAGCCAATCAATGCCCCAAATATATACACGGAATTCCCAATCTCCCTACAACTTAGCACACCTAAATCAAAACTCTGACAATGTATAAAGAATCATTTACATATCATGTACTGAGCTTTGCAATCATATCCTCTACTAGCCTAAGTGCTTTTGTTCCCATTACTTTCTCTCCCTCTGCATCAATTTCTTGCATAATCTGCTCTACAAGCTCATGCTTTGATTGTTTAGCTCTTGACCGATAACTTGTACAGTCCCTCAAAAGCAGCAATAGCTGTTTAGCTTTCTCCTTAGCCCTCCATGTTCCATCCACACTCAACTGAAGCAGCCCTGGAATCACACCTTCCCTTAAAATCAGCCCTCTGTACTTTTCTCTGCAGCTCTGGCAGATGAGGAGGAGAATTCCCACTGCATGCTCTTTGCATTGGGGAGTACCCTCTTCAATTGTTTCTACGAAAGCCCGAATTGCATCTCCTGCACCAGAAGTTTGAGCCAGTGCATTCTCTGATGAAGCAATGATATCTTCAAGAAGTGCCATTGCCTTGTCAACCAACTCCGAGGACTTTTCGTAGCTGTGAATAAGTTGAAGCAAGGTAAAAACTAAACCAGAGGAAACCATTGATGGAATAATCTGATGGCAACTTGAGAGATTGTGAAGAGTTGCTACAGCGTCAAGTTTGGCCTGCATGCTAATGCTGTCTGTGTCATCATATTCTCCTCCGAGGATCTTAACAAGGACAGAGATAGCCCCAGAAGCCGCGATTGCGATCTTGTTCGCCCCACAAGAAGAGATGACTAGGAAAGATGCTAGTATGAGTTCCGTCAGTGACTCGTTTTGACTTTGGAGGAGCTCTAGCAGCACAGGTATCACCCCCAATTTCACGATTCGGATCTTGTTTCTGGAAAATTATCAAGTTTAATCATCTATCAAAATCTTTTCTTCTGATTCCGCTACATTTTGTTGTTCCCATCAAGAAGACTACTGTGTCTAAAATTTCTGCTACTAGTGCAGTTTCGTCATTCTGGCTGGGCCAAAATGCATTCAACAAAGAGCACATACTCACACTGTTGTTCCCTACAAGCAAATAAAGAGAACTTGCCTACAAAAGCGTTGAGCTTTTTATAGCAAGCAGGCGACATTCTATTTGGTGCGCAGATAAAGGTTATATGCGATATATCTGTTTTGTTTGTGCACCACACTCAATATACATTGGATAAATAAATTTGTAACGAATTGAAAGGGAACGATAGACTAACCTTTCATTGCCAAAGGCAAGGCTGAGCAAAGCAAAGAGAGCAGCTTCAATGGCTTCATAATCTTGAGACTGAAGCATTGAAATCAAAGGAGCAATGACTCCTCGTTCAGCCAACTTATGCCTTTGCTTAGCATTAAGTTTTCCAAGTTGAGTGGCAGCCTGAATCCTCACTTCTCTGCTACCATTGCAAAGATTTTGAGCTACAAATCCCTCCATGGTATCTCTGTTTCTCTCGTGTAACAACAATTAAGGTGCTAGCTAGTATTATATTGTTGCGTAGTGAAGTTAATATTGATATTGGTATATATTGGTGGTTGCTTGAGAATGTGATGTTAGTCTTTTGTGGGTATCCATTGTTTCATGTTGAAGCAACTTCTTGCTCTTTATTCAGCTTTTTTCTCGAATCTTTAATTGGGAAATACAACAACAATTCCTAAGAGTCTACTTTCCTTTTACAGAAGCAAGTGCGTGCCTTTTTCTTGCGGTTTTTATGTTTTTCCATCTCCATTTCCTGGAGAATTATTTCCAAATATCATGTGTACGGATCCTATTGGGACTTGTTTAGATTGATTTTGGGTCTCTATATTCTTTTCCCAGGATTCTTTTTATTATTATTGGACATAATATTATTATATGTATTGGCATAATGATTAAAGTACTAGTAAATTGACCTCTACGTTACAAACTTGTAAACATGCACATACGGACATATGTGATGTGTCTTCAGTGATCGTGGGACCTGCTCTACCTTAAGAAGGAATTAATGAACAACGGTAATGACAATAAAGCAAGAGAGCTTAATTTCATACAGCACAAGTTGGAAAGTCGAGAGGGATTCTGTCATGAAAGGAGCCCGGATGACTTGGATGAAAGCAGCCAGCCTCTTGTCATGAACATCATGACTTTAGAGTGTTTCTCGTGATCCAAAGATGACTAATGGGATATTATAGAATTCTTTCTCTCCAAATTACGGGAAGTGGCAGAGGGCAAGGTAAGAATATTTAGGACTGGAACTGAAAGTAATCACAGTCAGGAGACAATAATTTTTTAAGGAATTTGTCTGCTTTTCTTGAGGAGCTATACGGCGGCATTGTCTTTCGGCATTGCCTTTCCATATGCTTTGATCACTACTCAACCAAGGACGTTGATGCTCCTAAATTTCTAAATGCAGTTTTGATCCTCCCTTTTTGGTGTTTTTTTTTTTATCAAAAAACCATCTCAACCCAATAGCTTTGGGTTGCTATTGGATTGAGATAATTTTTTCACATGATATAAGAGCCTTGATGACCAAACTGTCACGAATTCAAATCTTACTATTTTTATTTTAGGTTAAAATAGTTATTTGATATTTTTAGTTCAAAAAAAGTTATGATGTTGGCGATGATTCTACTAAGAATATTATCAATGAATTATGGCCCAAAATCAATTCATGAGACCCAAGAAAAAATAGGGTTTGTTTTGTTGGAAAAATTAAAAGGAGAAGGAGGAGGAAGAGAAGGAGGGTGGAGCTCAACTCCTTTTTACACCATATCTTTCATGCAAGAGAAAACACATACTTATTCTTCTAACCACGTAAAAAAGCTCATTGTGTATTATAGTTACTAATTAAAAAAAATTATTACCCAAAAAAACTATTAAGCCTCACAAACTATTGTGAAAATCCATATAAGAAAGCAAACTTCTTCATTAAACCTACCACAACAAGCATCAAATAATTCCACAACAAGATTTTTAGATGTCATTACACATCATCAATATTGGAAGAATACATAAATTAGCCACAATATATACATTCTAAGAACACTAGCAACATGATCTTTCCCTAACCAAGAAAAGAATCTTTCAATAAAAATAATACTTCAAATTCGATTCCAATAATAATAAAAAAATACCTTCAGAAAAAAGTATGTTATTTTAAATAGAATATACTAACACATTTCATTCTTATTTAAAACACGTGGAACACCATACAATTATCAATTTAACTTCAATCACCTCACCAATTTATGTCATAATTTAGTAGAATATAATAATGAGAGAGATTAATAATGTAAAAAGAATTTATATGTTAATTATTTTTAAATGTATTTTTTTAGTATTCTTATCACTTGTTAAGGACAAAAATGTTTAGATATATATCTATTTAATCTATTTAACATATTTGGAATCTAAACTTGTTTATTAAACCTATTCTCATGCCTATTTTAAAGATTTATATGTTAATTATTTTTTAATGTATTTTTTTAGTGCTCTTATCACTTGTTAAGGACGAAAATGTTTAGATACGTATCTATTCAATCCATTTAACATATTTTGAATCTAAACTTGTTTACTAAACCTATTCTCATGCCTATTTTAAAGATTTATATGTTAATTATTTTTTAATGTATTTTTTTAGTGCCCTTATCACTTGTTAAGGAAGAAAATGTTTAGATATATAACCATTTAACCTATTTAACATATTTAGAATCCAAACTTGTTTGCTAAACCTATTCTCATGCCTATTTTAAATATCACTAACCATCAACATATTATAACCAAATAACTGGGATGACATGTTCATAAATACCTATCTCACTCAAGTATCATGTTAAAATCACAAATAATTGTATCTTTTATATATTAAAAAATATATAAGAATAAAATAACTAAACTAGTAATATATATACTTGTATCACATATATGATGTTTTGTACCGACTTATTTTATTGGATTTAGGTTTATATGATACCCAAGCTCTAATAGAAAAGTTGATTTTTCAAATTTTTATTATTTCTGATGTCTGCATGCCATGAGGTCTAATTTTTATTATTTGTAGTGAAGCCCTAAAACAAATAATGTAATGCAATTTACTCTTTAAATAAATAATCTTAGCAAATTAACTATATATGGTATTTATGATTAAGCCATATATATCCCTTTAGGGAAAATGGATTATTCACATCATGTAGTACTTGAGCATGCAAAAGTATCCCCACCACTACTTCTAGGGTTTCCAACAACAATTTTCACCATCAATCTTGGTATCATCTATATACTATTGTACTTAGGATGTTGTTCCATGTATTAATCAAGATAAGATTTAATTAAATCTAGTCTTACATTATGTTATTCTTCATGTAAATTTAAGGCGTTTATCAAGATTTTAGAGCTTGGTATATCAACATCATCTATCTATATTGCTCATGCTTGAATATAAATATTAGCTATGGATATTTATTTAAGTGTTAAACTTATTAAATAAATATTTTAGGTGCAAGGTAATGAGGACATCAAGCTTATGCAACAAATCACATGTGTGTATTGACGAAAACAATAAAGGATAGCCCAATTGCATAAACCATTTTGCATTACCAACCATTTCTCTTTGGTTAAGAGACTAAGCATGTTCAAGCCTATATTATTGTACTTGTATTTGGGTATATTAATTAGGCTTTATTTATGTTATGTATTTGGAAATTTTTATGTAGTGGGTTAAAAGCCTAATAAGTGGTTATTTAATGATTTATTATTAATATATAGTTTTTTACATTATGACAAGTGTTTTGATGAATTGAGACAAACTTTTGGTTTTCTTCCTTTAGTTTTCTCTTATTTCTTTTAGCTTTTCTCTTCTTTTCTTCTAACTTTTTTGTTTATACTTGGCTTCTTCTTGTACTCGACTTCTTTTAAATCTTTATTTATCCTGCATTAGCTTTGACAACATCCTTTTCTTAATCTCTTCAAATGCCTTGTTGGCTACCTCACACCATTTAAATTCACTCTATTTCAAGCAATATGTAATAGGAAATATGATAGTGCTAAATTCTTCAATAAGTTTGAGTACTTCAATCAAGAACTAAAGTATAAGAATCACTCACCACATACAGAGCACACACAATATACGATAACTTTTTTTTATTATTGTCAAAACTCAATAAAATCCTTACATAAGAATATTTATATATAAACTCTAAAACTAATGGGTCAGACTTGCACCCAATTTAAATAAAACCCGAACAAATTAAAATTAGGTTTAAAATAATAAAAATAAATAAATAAATAGTCTAATATTATTTTTCACCCCCTGTAGCATATGATAGTGAAAAATACCCAAGATAAATAATTGTTGAATAATCCTTGTTGAACAAAAGCCCAATGCCTTGTAAAATAAAAATTAATTTTTGACCAATTAATTTCTTTTCTTTGATATGGAATTCTTGTAAAATAAGTAAGTTATAGGTTGTCATATAATTTCCGAATAGCATTAAGAACTCCTTGTAGTGAATGGAATCCATAACTCTTCAGGAAACCATGTTTTTTTTTTCGCACATTACTAGCAGATTCTAGGTCCAACTTCAAACACATTGTTCTCTCTCTTCCAGATAAATTAGCAAGCCTACCATATATAGTTAGAAAGGTAAATATGTCTAGTTTCCAACCCAATTTGAATCACATCCAACCTTATCTTGTAGCTTCATATATGACCCGAAAAGTAGACTAAGATCCATATTGACAGATTTGAACATTTTTAACACAAGCCTTTTGACTTAGCCCATTGAACTCATCTTGGATCCACTTTATTTTAGGCTTTATAATAGATCCAATGGACCCTTTAATGTCATAGTCAGGATCACATCACAAATGATCAGTAAAAAGTGTGGTATGACTTTAAAAGAAATTAAAGATGGTATCTTTTATATATATATATATATATATATATATATATTGAGACAAAAACATATTAGATCGACCCGAGCTTCACGGCTTAACCTGCCAAACATATGACCTGGATCATAGATTCTACCAAGTTTAACAACTTTAATTTTTTAAAAATATTTTTTACTTAATAATATTATAACAAAAATAGACACTCGTAAAATCAAGCACCAATCAAATGCCAAGATATTTGTTTGAGGTTGTGATAACCTCACAGGAAACAAATTGAAACAAATTATAAAGATAAATTACAAATCAATAAGATGTTAAAGAATGGAATTGAAAAAAAAAAAAAGCAAAACCTGACTCAATCAAAAGAAAAAAATTGAAAGATGTAATCTTTAAAAAAAATGAATAAGAAAAAGGAAAAAAAGGGGGGGGAGGGGGGTGGCTACCCGAGTGGGTTAAGCTTAAAATCTCTCGATCAAATTCTTTGCCTAACTTGGGTTGAAAATTAACTTGTGTAGGAGTTGCCCCGACCTAACCCAACCTACTTGGCAGGTCTAAAGAGAACCTGAACAACATGTAAAACACATGGTTTGACTTTGAAAGAATTTGAAGATGAATTTTTTTTAATATTGAGATTGTGACGTATTGGATCGACCCAGGTTTTTCGGCTTAATCTACCAAACCTGTAATCTGGATCATGAACTTTATTGGGTTTAACAACTTTATTTTTAAAACTACTTTTTACTTAATGATATGATAATAAAAATAAATTATCGCAAAATTAGATACAATAACAAAATAAATGCTTGCAAAATTAAGTACTAGCAAAGTGTCAGGACTTTTATTTGAAAATGCGATAACTTCATAGAAAGCAAACCGAAATAAATTGTGAAGATAAATTCAAAATTAATGAAATATTAAAGGATAAAATTAAAAAAAAATTAAAAAGGATTCAATTGAAATAGACGCTTAAAAAATTGAATATCAACCAATTATTAAGATATTTATTTAAGACGACAATAAAATTATAAAAAATAAAATAAAATAAATTATAAAAAAACAATTCAGGATTAATAAAATATTACAAAAATAAAATTTAAAACTAAAAATAATTCAATCGAGAAAAAAATTAGAATATTAAAAAAAAGAGGGGAAGGTCATTCACTGAAGTAGCCGCGTAAAACACCGATTATTTTTGTAGAGTAAGTAATTATATTTAATTATTTATTAAAAAAAAGCTTTGAGAATACCTCCAAGTCCAAGTGCGTGCCAGGAGTATCCACAGCAACAAAGCACATAATGTCATTTCTTATCTACTTGGGGGTCACGTGTAGTATCGTTAGCACCCGTTATAAATTGACATGTGTCATGTTACGACGACATGAAGTTTTTATTAATATGTATTTACTTTGGTCCCTATATTTTATTTCTTACAAAAATTATTTAATTGAAATTTTGCGGTCATCATACTTTAAATTAAATAAAATTTAGTCTCTGATCATGTCAAATCATTAAACTTTGTATCTCAAGACAAATAAATGATAATTATAGAAAACAAAAATTAAATAAAAAAAAAATAATATGTTGGCAATAATAAAAATAATTACATCCATAATGCCAATCCAATAGAAAAATTATCAAGTATAAAAATTAATCAGAATAATTTAAAAAACAAAAGTTCAAATTTTAAAATAAAGAATTTAAATTTTTTGAAAAATCCAAACTTTACTCTTGAAGTGTTCGAGGATCTTCATAGAGCAAAAAATAAAATTACATCAATTGGAATAAAAAAATATATATATTAAAAAATATAAAATATATTATGTAAGGATATTTTGAGCAATAATTTATGCTGTCATTTCCGTCGATCAAATCGCATGAAAAGCAAAATGCCACCGCAAGCCAATTGCAAGTGGATTTTAACGGTGAAGTCAGGAGTTCATGAAAGATTCGATAGCAACAGCTGGGTGGTCACTAAACCTTCACATCAAAGCAAGTCAGTCAGTCAGTCCTCTTCTACTTCAATTCATGGAACTTGAGCCGCCGAGTTCACCACGATTTTCTTATCTAGATTCGGGGTCACTGTGGCCCGAATCAAAACCCAATATCTGCGTCAAGAAAAATTAAAAGGGTCACAATTTATTTTTCATGTATGTGATAAGATATTTAAAATATGAATTAAAAACTTAACTAACATATTAGATTAAGTTAATCAATCACTGTATATGTTAATAAATGAAAAGAAATTGGTGTGGCTTGTTTGATTTATGAGCCAAGAGCGAACTCGACTTTTTGCCCAAATGGCGATCCATTTAAAAATAAATTAACGTCGTTGTTGTTTTAACACATTTCATTAAGTTTTGTTTTTAAGGCCCGTTTGTTTGTTGGAAAGTATTTTCTGATATTTGGTAGTGTAATGAAAAATAAATTGAAAAACATTTTCCAGTGTTTGGTTATGTCATGGAAAATGAGCTGAAAAATAACTTATTAATATTTTATTTTTTTCAAGTTTATTAAAATAATGAGGAACAAATCTTACAAATTAAAAGGTTGAATGAGAATGAAATTGAAAAAAAATATAATTTCATAAATTATCTCAAATAAAATAAATAATAATCAAAATAATAGAGATCAAATAAAAAATAAAAAAAATTGAAAGATGAAGAAATTAAAATAATAATAATTAACAATTCATAAATATTTCAAATAAAATAAGTAACAATCAAAATAATGAGGACCAAATTTGATAGATAAAAAATTTCAATTAAAAAATGATAAGGAAAAAACAAAATAAAAATTACCAAAGTTAATATAAAAATTAAATTCTAAGGGATGAAATTGAAAAACAAATATTCAAAACAATATATATATATATATATAGCAATCAAAAGTTTGAAGATCAAATTTGATATAATCTGCAAATAATATGACATTTTTAAATTTTTCACAATTTTCGGAAAGTGTTTTCCATCCAAAATAAAAGGAAAACACTTTCCTGAAAACCAAGCTAAATTTTTTTTAACTGGAAAATATTTTCTGTTGATCAGAAGGTGTTTTTTGTTGACTAAATTTTTTAATAATAAATAAATACATAAAAATTTAAAAAGTAATTTTTAGAAAACAAATGTATTCTAAATATGTTTTTGTTATTGGACTGTGCTAACCATAAGAAAAAGACAAAAATAATTATTACTGTTAAAAACAAGTATTTTCCTTCTCTTTTGTTTTTCCGTGCATCATGTCGAATTTATAAAGGTAACTCGGAAAAAATAATCATTGAAAAAAAAAAGAATTAGTATTGGAAAATTGTTACGTCGACTATTGACTTGTCATTCAAATTGTATTGGAAAATTTGTTTAAAATGGTTAATAAAAATATTTAAGTATTAAAATTAAATTTTTATTTAAAATTACTCTTCAATAAAAACTTTTTAACATTCAACCTAGTACCTAGTAATACTAATTGACATATGTACTTATTATTTAGTTATTAAAAAGAAGAAATCAATGGGCAATTAAAATATTATATTATCCTATACCAAAAATTAATAATTTCATGTTACGAACAAATAATTGATTTTAATAAAATTACTGATGGCCTTTAAGAAAATTCTTGCTTTTAATTTCAAACAAATAAACTCACTTTGTCTCTTTTATATATGGAATTATGGTATATGATACTTTTCAAAATAATTTTTTATTTAAAAATATTTTTTTCATATATTGTTTTTTATTTTTTATATAAGCACATCAAAACAATTAAAAAACACTAATGAAATATTAATTTAATATTTTTTCAAATAAAAAATATTTTTAAAAAATATTTAAAAACAATTACACATGCATTCAAACACCCGCATCAATAGATTTTATGCTCTATTTTTGTCATGAGTGTGTGTGCATCCTCTTCTTTATTTTACAAGAAAATATGGAGAACAAAATTAAACGAAGAAATCTCCATCTAATTACATGGATATGTTTAACCTTTTTTTAAATAAAAAAAACATTAAGGCTAAAATCATATTAGAAAAGAAACTAAAAAAACCCTTATTTTTACTCTAAATTTATTATTGTAAACCAAGATTTAATGTCATTATGGATGGGATCAGTAAAATAATAATTTAACCCTTGTAAACATAACATAATTGGCCTTGAAAGCAATAAATAGTCAGCTGGCCGGCGGGGGTGGTTTCAATTTTTTTTATTTTTAAATATACAATAAAGTTAGCAAAATACCCTTGAATTAAATTTATCTTTGCTTTGGATCAAGAGGTTTTAATGTTTTTTTCCATTTGGTTTCTTTTTGCGGTTATCAAGTTTGATTAAGGGCAGTTTAGTATTTAAACATATATAAAATATTAATTAATTATAAAAGTGGGTTGCACGTGATATTCATACGAAAGCGTGTTAATGCTTCCTTGATCTTTGTCCGATGAGTATGGCATCGTACAATGGCCA
>Ga0325411_1005109_pt1 | contig 14585 bp, 15 predicted proteins | sample PopdelMetagenome_13_FD_206181 | JGI IMG/M metagenome (GOLD analysis project Ga0325411, IMG submission 206181) | Populus deltoides microbial communities from Bellville, Georgia, United States - Xylem-PdIQD-R4 | ecosystem: Host-associated > Plants > Phyllosphere > Stem > Wood/Secondary xylem... | reverse complement strand
AAGGATGATGGGACTCTAGTGTCTTATGTTGGGTTTAGAGTGCAACATGATAATGCTCGTGGGCCCATGAAGGGAGGGATTAGATATCATCCTGAGGTGTGTGTCTGATCATTCCTTTTCTTTTTCTTCTGTACTAATCTGCGTTTCTTGTTTTTTCTAGATGATTTGATGTCTTATTAGGCCAAATGGTTGTTCTGTCTGATTTATATTAGTTAAGGGCATGCTTGGATTTTTCTTTGGGGATTTTGCCATGGTATTGTTGAATCATAGGTGATTGTAGCTTGAAAAGTAAAAAAAAAGGCCCTACTGATTCATGCCAAATTTTGACTGATTGCTGGATCTGAATCCTGCTTTCTTCTGGAAGTTTGGAAACAAAGAAGTTTATCAATTACCCTACTAGATATTTGTATCAATGCAGTTGCATCGTTAAGTTGTTTCAGACATTGGGTTGATGCTGTTGTTTTTTCTGTGCAAATGTTGTACATTTTAGATTTGTTTTGGGCTGTTCTGTCTTTGTATCGAGCCACATCAATTTGCTTTGGTTTCCTGTCATTACAGAAAGTGGTTAGGACTTGAGAGTTTCTTCTGGAGAGAACAGTTTTTATATCTCGTAAAATATTTAGCATCCTTTTGGAGGAAGGCCTTCTGACTACTTATAAATGTTCTAAATGAGATTTCTCCATAGAGTAAAATTAGTATAGAAAAAAATAAATAAAATGGAAATAGTTCATGTTCCACATACATAATCTTCATTCAACTTTCCTGTTTTTATGTTAATTATGTGCCAAATTTTCCAGAGCAATGTCACGAAGATATCTTTGTTCTGTTGTCCCTGTAACAGTATTGGATTTTTGTTTTCAAGGACTTGTCTTTGAGATTGATGTTGATGGCTTCTTATTTGTTCTTGGAAGGTTGACCCTGATGAAGTAAATGCCCTGGCTCAATTAATGACATGGAAGAGCGCTGTAGCAGACATACCATATGGTGGAGCTAAAGGAGGGATTGGATGTAACCCAGGGGATTTGAGTAAAAGTGAGTTAGAACGTCTAACCCGTGTCTTCACCCAGAAGATCCACGATCTCATTGGTGTCCACACAGATGTTCCAGCACCAGACATGGGCACTAATGCCCAGGTATATCATTGTCACCTATTAACTTTCCATAGATCTTTTGATGTATTCAATTTATCCAATTTTATTTCTAACGAGAAGCAGTAATCGTGGGGATAAAATGGATGAACAGACCATGGCATGGATATTGGACGAATACTCAAAATTCCATGGTCACTCACCTGCTGTTGTGACAGGGAAGCCCATAGTAAGTGCTAAAGACTGTCATGCCCAAGTTTGTTTTCCTTTTCAATAACATGTAAAAGCTGAACAGAATGACCTCTCTCTCTCTCTCTCTCTCATATCCATGGATGCTAGGATCTTGGTGGATCACTGGGTAGGGAGGCTGCAACTGGGCGTGGAGTTGTTTTTGCTACAGAAGCTTTACTTGCTGAACATGGGAAGTCCATCAAAGATTTGACATTTGCAATACAGGTAAACTTGGAATAAATCTCAATTTTAATTGCAGGCTAAATACCTGCTTTTCTAGATATCGTCATGTTGTGGGGAAAAAAAACTTATCAATGAATCATGTAGGGTTTTGGAAACGTGGGGTCCTGGGCAGCGAAGCTCATACATGAGAGAGGTGGGAAAGTTATCGCCGTGAGCGACGTCACTGGTGCAGTTAAGAATCCAAATGGAATTGATATTCCGGAATTGCTCAGGCATAAAGAAACCACTGGTAGTTTGAAAGATTTCCAGGGCGCAGAATCCATGGATGCTAACGAACTACTCATTCATAAATGTGATGTCCTTATCCCATGTGCTTTGGGTGGAGTTCTAAACAGGTTCAGCATCTTGCCGAAAGTGGCTCCCTGCTTTTCAGCTTCTAGTACATGTTCTGTTTTCTTCCTTCTTCACTGAAGGTTCTATATATTATTTTGAACTTTATTGTTGCCCTTGTGATTTTATTTCCCTTGCAAAACACATCATATCTTGTGTTGATCTCATGCATGTCCTTTGAGATGATTTTATCTGAATTATTGAGCTTCTTCCATGTCTACATCATACATGATGTAAATTAGATGTTGAGTTGGAAAAACACTGCTGGTTAGACATAATTGAGCTTCTTCCTTCTGTGTGTTAGAAAATTTTGAAGAATTTTTTTTCTTTTAATCAAATTGATAAACCAAAACTAACTTTTCCTGAATATGGTTTGGCTTTCGAAGGGAAAATGCTGCAGATGTGAAGGCCAAGTTCATAATAGAGGCAGCAAACCATCCTACTGATCCAGAAGCAGATGAGGTAGCATTGAACTTCTACTCCTGTTGTCATCCATGAAAAAAGAAGGAAAAAAAATGTAAGAAAATATTATTCTGATTAATGAAATAAATATTGCAGATTTTAGCAAAGAAAGGAGTCGTGGTACTTCCTGACATATATGCAAATTCTGGAGGGGTCACTGTCAGCTACTTTGAATGGGTTCAGGTAATGGATTAAAATGAAGGAAAAACATTGTTCTGCTGAGAAATTTTACATGGCCTTGGAAAGGTTATGAAGAACACTTTATGTTGAATGAGTCTGCATGCGTCCTGAATACCTCTAACCTAGTTGCTCAGCATCTAAACTCGAATGAGATTAGAAGTGGGGAAGTGAAGCAAAGATCTTCCTAAAATTTTACTCTAGTGACTTGCAAACCCATGGAAACCTTGAATCTGATTCACAAACATCTGACTTTTGTGCTTGTGCAATACATTGAAATACTATTGTTTCATCTTATTCAGCTAGTTAGTGAAGAATACACTAGTTTTTGCACTTTCTAGGTAATTTAGGAATGCGTTTTGGATTGTGCTTGTTATGAGTGAATTTATCTCCAGGGAGATTTAGACCATCATCAGATCCGTCTTGAACTGTAATAAAAATGACACACATTGCATGAGATGTTGAAACAGATTCGGGAAGTTTGAGGGGCGGCGTTTTAACATGCTTTGATTTGTCTAATTTTGCAGAATATTCAAGGTTTTATGTGGGATGAGCAGCAAGTGAACAACACTCTTCAGAACTACATGACTCGAGCCTTCCATAACATCAAGAGCATGTGCCAGACACATGATTGCAATCTTCGGATGGGTGCGTTCACTCTCGGCGTAAGCAGAGTTGCAAGGGCCACTCTGTTAAGGGGATGGGAAGCATAAGTCGTCTCCTCAAGCTGCAGTTTTTTTTTTTTTTTCCTGCCTCGTTTATCGTCTTACAGCTGAAGTCACCAATCCATTATTACAAAAATGTATTCATTGGGTGTTGTTCAGGACTTGAAATTCTTCCCATCAGCATTTGCTAAAATTAGATGCTACCATTATTACAGCTATTGATTTCGACACTTGAAATATGTTGTGATTTTCAACTGGCCATTTAAGACCGAAACTGCATCCAGATAGTTTGATCCTTGTGCATAAGTTGTTATATACAAAAAAAATAAAGTTTTTGAAAATTACAATTTCAAACGCGTTTTAAAACGGCTCTTAATCAAGCTCAATAAAAATAGTAATTATCTAAATCAGTTGAAATATGTTATGATCTTCAACTGGCCATTTAAGACCGAAACTGCATCCTGATAGTTTGATCCTTGTGCATCAGTTATTATATACAAGAAAATAAAGTTTTTGAAAATTACGATTTCAAACGCGTTCTAAAACGGCTCTTAATCAAGCTCAATAAAAGCAGTAATTATCTAGGCCAGTTGAAATATGTTGTGATCTTCAACTGGCCATTTAAGATCGAAACTGCATCCAGATAGTTTGATCCTTGTGCATTAGTTGTTATATACAAGAAAATAAAGTTTTTGAAAATTATGATTTCAAACGCGTTCTAAAACGGCTCTTCATCAAGCTCAATAAAAGCAGTAATTATCTGGGCCAGTTGAAATATGTTGTGATCTTTAACTGGCCATTTAAGACCGAAACTGCATCCTGATAATTTGATCCTTGTGCATCAATTGTTACATACAAGAAAATAAAGTTTTTGAAAAATACAATTTCAAACGCGTTCTAAAACAGCTCTTAATCAAGCTCAATAAAAATAGTAATTATTTAGGCTAGTTGAAATATGTTGTGATCTTCAATTGGTCATTTAAGATCGAAACTGCATCCTGATAATTTGATCCTTGTGCATCAGTTGTTATATACAAGAAAATAAAGTTTTTAAAAAACACCATTTCAAACGCGTTTCGAGATCGCTCTTAATCAAGCTCAATGAAAGCAGTACATGGGCAACCATGTCTCCAGCTCCTTCATAAACTGCACCAATAACAGTAGCTAGCAGACCTCACTACTGTCACAATCTTGCTGTTGAAGCATAAAGATCCAAACAAGCAGGGCATATCTACGGCTTGAGCTACAGGTGCCATGGCACCCCAAACCTCACAAAATTTTCTACTATTTGGTTTATTAACATCTTAGTCAACCCATCACAAAATTTGTTCGTTTAAAGAATTATTATAACTTTTTATATAGGAAAAAAATAAAAATTTTAAACTGAAAAGAAAAAATATTTATTTTTTAAAAAATAGCTATGATTTTTTATTCAGACACCAGAGGATGTTCTAAAACTCGTCGAAAAAATAAAATAAATTTGTATTGAAACATAAAATAATCCGAGAATAACAATGATTGGATACCAGGTGCCTCTGCCAACAGGTGCCTCTGCCAAGCCACTTCCTTTTCCTTAAAAGACCAAAATATCCAATGCCGTCAATCACTTTCCTCCAATCCAAAAACACAGCCACCTCCCCGATAAACTTTCCATTTTCCACCACCGAACTTTCCTTTATTTTCTTTTCTCCCGACCAAGCAACCGAATTTCATGAATTTTTATTTTTTAAATAATTTTAATATATTAATATAAAAATAAAATTTAAAAAATATTATTTTAATATATTATAAAAAACATTTTAAAAGAGAACATTTCATTTCCTACCATTCTACGTCACTCCCGCTCCTCTCTCCCTCTCTCCCCCTCGAAACACAAAGGAAATGCCGGCCCTCGCCAAACCACTCTTCTCTCCACCAACACAAATCCACCACGACAATTCCGACGCCGAGCGCCGCCTTCTCGAGGCCGAGGAACGCCTCCGCGAGGCAATAGAAGAACTCCACAGTAGAAACGCCGTGCGTGGTCCTTATCCTCCTTGCGATCACGGGCCTGATGAATCCTGTGCCGCTCATGCCATTGGTAATCTCTGTCAAACCTTCCTTCTCACTTACGGTGTTCGTGTCGGCATCGGCATTTTTCTTCGTGCTTTTAAGCTCGCTAAAGGAAAGTCTTACTCTTCTCTCCTCGACCTCAAGGTAGACTGTTTACACATCTCATGGCAGTCCCGTAATTTTGTAGGGGAAGCTAGGGTCAATTTTTCGTACTATGTTGTTGATTGAATTTAAGTTAAGAGAGAGTTTGCATCAAAATAGTTCAAATTTTGGATTTAATGCGGCCCCTGGAAATGACAATAATCTGATTGTTTGGATTCTTCTACTATACAATTTGATTGAATTCAGTGGATTTTTTTTTTTTTTGCATTAAAATTGTTAAATCTTGAGATGAATTTGGTTAGTTTGGTGTAGAAATGGATATGGAGGGTTTTTTATTAGCAAAGTGTGAGAATTTGGATTTTGTTTCACAGCGACTTGTTTCGGAGAAGGATTTAATAGTGAGAGAGGAGTCATGTCGCATTGGGTTACTTTTTGGTGGATTTACTGGATCATATCATGCACTGAGATGTTTTTTGAGGAAGTTTAGAAGGAAAGAGACGCCATTCAATGCGTAAGTTGTCAATGAATACACAAATTATTTCTTTTATTTTATGATGATTTATAGCTGCTTTGATACAATCTATTCCTTGGTTATGACATTGTTTAAGGGGATTATGGAGCAGAATTTTAGCAGGTTCGGTTGCAGGCTTGTCTGTTTTAGCATTAGATGACTCAAACAGGAGGCGTACTCTTGCTCTTTATCTTTTGGCCAGGGTAGCTCAGGTATTTGAGTATAATCAATTTGATATTATAGTGGTAAGATTTTGATCTTTATTTTGCCAGTCTTTAACACTAGGTTTTATCATCAGTGTGCTTATAATTCTGCGAAATCAAAAAACAAGTTTCACTTTTGGGGAAGCTGTTGGAGACACGGAGATTCTTTGCTCTTTTCAATCTCTTGTGCCCAGGTAAATCAAAGTTCTACCTGATACATGGGATCATGTATTTGTAAGAACGTTTCCTTCATGATTCAGACCTGCTAATCAAAATGTAATAATAGTGGAACAGGCAGAAAGTGAATAAGCTGGTGTGATATGCAACCAAGAGGGCAAATGTGGACTACCCATTTTTGTATTGGATAGAGAGTTAATTGTGTGAGTGGAACTAGAAGTGGTGGATGAATTGGCTCCATCTGACTCTTTCAAGTAGAATTATGTAGTTGATACTGAAGTCTAGTTATGCAGCTATATGGCCAGCTATGTTTGTGTGGAGGATGGAACTCTGGCTAACATTAAAGTAAAGTTAGCCTGATTGGAATGCTAATTAAAGATGGATGATTGAGTAGTAAAATGGGAAAGCAGAGGGTTAAAAATGTATTCAATTGAATTACAACAGTTACTGGATGCAAGTAGGATAGCTGATTTGACGTTTTGGCTTCTACAAAGACATTGCTATACCAATGAAGAGTATTGTAGTTTTGGTTGAAGATTTGGCAGAGGTAAGGGGAGGAATTAGATGGTTTATTCGAAAAGTCAATGTACAATACTAAGTTGCTGTTATAAGATAAGGTGTAGCGATGTCACTGGCCTTGGATAGTACGGACTTTCTCAAATTAAGTCGGTCCATGTGTTTATAGTTTATGATCTAAGTTCAAGAATGATTATAAGAGGGAAATCTATATGAATCTTGTATGAGAGGAACTCTTTTTTGATAATTAGCCATATTTAAATCCTTGGAAAATATGCAAGCTGGGAATGACATCAGCCACTATTTATTAGGTTCTTCCAAAGATTTATATACTGGTTAATAGGAATGGTTGTGAAATCTTCATCCCTGCTGGAAAAATTATAATTTCTTTGTTTCTCATGTTTTGAGCAAGTTATTTTTTAATCCCATCTCTTCTCCATTCATCTGCGTATGCATGTCAAATAATATTCTCATAACTTTTCCATCATCATTTTATAAATTGCTGAACTTCTTCAGGTCTTATATGCCTTTGGTCACTGTCATGTCTTTTTTATTATCGCTTCTCAGGTTATGTATGCCTTTATAATGCATCCTGAGAGCTTGCCAAAAGCATATCAGGACTTCATTCAGAAGACTGGACCAGTTGCAGCTCCTGTATACAAGTCTATAAGAGAGTGCTGTAGATGCGGCCCAGTGGATCTTGCTTCATTATCAGCTTTTTTATCTCGCAGAGGAAAACCTGACTCTGTGAAGTTGGAAGAATTCCCTTCAATTATTCCTTGTTCTGTTATTCATCCAGACACACATTCATGTTTAGCTCAGAATGCTAATGCAGCATCAGCTACGTTCAGGAAAACATTTCCACTTTACTTCTCATTGACTTTTGTACCTTATGTCGTTCTGCAACTGCAGAAGGTAATCTTTGACTCAAATTGATTATGTATATTTTTGGTTTTCTTTTTCATGCTTCCCCTTCGTAGAAAATTAAATCAGAGATTTGTGATATTAATGCATGTTTATGCCATGTTCAGACATTAAGGTAGCCAGTGCATTCTGGACCAGAAAAGAAACATCAAGGCAATCAACTAGTCATGGTTCTGCCTAAGCAGGGTCCTGGGAGGGAAATGGGAAAAAAAAAATTTATGCTTAAAAAATGAAAATTTTAACTATATAAACAGCTGCCAGGCTATATCTAATTTTCAAATTACAGTATTTTTGGCTGTGAATAATTTCACCTCTTTAGATTGTTTCAGATGCTTTTTCACATAAAGTTGTCTTGACCGCATTTTATTCGTTTGGAAGGGATTGTATTTATGTCATGTGAAGGATGATGATCAATGTTTTCATTTCTGGAACTAATGTTTCTTTTGTCCAATATATCCTTCCCTTCAAGTTCATGGATGCGCCTGCACATACATGTTGGTTTGCTCTTAGAGATGCTGTTCGCTCAACGGCATTCTTGTCTGCATTTGTTGGAATTTTTCAGGTAGCTTTTGACTTGTTTTTGTTTTCTTATTTTAAAATGGTGAAAATGTTCTTAGTAGTTTGTGGATGATGCAAGGGGGTGATATGCCTTCATCGAAAAGTAGCAACAAGGGACCACAAGCTTGTATATTGGATTGCAGGTGGAATATCTGCCCTTTCTGTACTACTGGAGAAAAAATCTAGACGTGCTGAACTTGCCTTGTATGTTCTTCCACGGGCTGGAGATTCACTGTGGTATATTTTAGTGAACCGCCACCTGCTTCCAAATATTAGGAATGCTGAGGTATTACTTTTGTATAATATAGCCTTCTTGCATTGGCTCAACACAATTCCAGATGCAGTTATCTATTTTGCTTGCTTTATTCTCAATGATGCTGGCTTTTTTTCTCCCTGTTGATTTTCTGTTTACAATACTATCCATTAATGGAAAAAAGGTTGTGGCATGAATATGCTGCACCATATCACTTGAGTGGAACCTCTTTTGAATTGCACCTCTCTTTTTGTATTCTGCTATTGGCATCAATAGGATCATCCATCAAAACGGAAAAAAAAAAATCAACTGAGTGACGATGTTGCCATTTGCAACTGTAATTAAAGAACTTATTTCTCAGCTGGGAGACAAGCAGGAATCAGTTAATGGCTGGGGTTTAGTCTCTGCATGTGTGGGTTTGCACCCATAATTTGTGCGTCAGATTAACAAATTGATTTGCCCAAGGGTTGAAAAGACACTAAAACACTTACCTGACACGGATAATGTCCCCAGTGAACAGTAGATACCACAAATATTTTTGCATGAATGCCTGAAACACAATTCAAACTTGTATGGCTGAGTGAGATGCTGCTTGTGTGATTTTGCAGGTGGCCTTATTTTGTGCATGTATGGGAGGAGTTATGTACTACTTGGAACATGAACCAGACACTATGGCTCCATTCTTGAGGGTCCTGATCCGGCGCCTCCTTGCTAGTAGAATAAGCAATCCAGTCCTTCCATCTAATCGGGTTCCTTCCTACACATATTTACAGACTCTTGACGCCATCAAGAAGCCAAAATCACAGGAAAGCAGAGAGGATGAAGCCTCACCTTCTCAGAAATATAATCTTGAATCCATTCCAGGGCTGTAATCTTCTCTGGTGACCCTTTCATCTCCGTCGTCGGAACTACCCCAATCATTCTCTTACGATTCAGTTCCCACATTTGTTATAAAGCAGATGCTTTCTGCTCACTGTATAAGAATAAAATGATGGGGTTAATGGCATTCAATGTATCCGAGTCATTACCGCTTGCATGTATTTTGTGTAGATTATGGTTTCATCTAGACACGGGCATTTTTGTCCTTCCGAGGAGGCTGTTCCCATCTGCGGAGTTCTTGTCGGGAAATAGAAAATGAGGGCAAGGAGCAATATAATTGCTGATGTAATAATTCTGGAATTGAATTTTCTTGATGTAAATAAAATACTCTCCTTTGGCTTTCCCTCCGCGCTTAAACATTTGCTGTAGTCTCAGTATTTTTGTTTTCTTGATTTAAAAATTCCCCTCCCTTCTTTACTAACCATTGACTACCATTAATTCAATTTGCTTTACTAGCATAGTGCTGTGTGCTGCTGTGGAGCAATTTTCAAAATCTATTTTTATTTAATTATATAAAAATCAAAAATATATTTATAAGAAAGGTAATCGCTAAAATTCTAGAGGAAACCCTGCAGCAGAATTGTTCTGTACCATGTTTTTTTCAAATTAATTCTGATTATGAAGAATAAAAATATAAAGAAAATTAAAAAAAAAAACAAGAACACTCTCCCTTGGAAGGATACTGACAAGTAACAGTATCAAACTAAGGCTGGCTAATGATGATTTAAAATCTTTCCCTCAAAACCCAGAAGGAAATTGAACCCAGTAGTCCTGCATTTATACACCAACGAGACTCATAATGCTGGACATCATGTATCTTATACAGTAGAATTGATAATCATCAACACTTGCTACTTAAAATAACCAGTAGGAGCATGGATTTACAAGGGCTAATGATAGGAGCAGATCACATTTTTAATATCATATTCAGTTCCAAGTTTTCCAGGTCAAATACGCAACAGATATGATATTGGTTTTATTTGTTCTTCAAATTATATATAGACCGGCCATAATTTCTACTGTATGATTCATGAAGTCGTCATCTGAGGCAGCTGGCTTCCAATAATTCAAAGAAGCAGCATTATTAAACTTACAACATATGTATCCATTGCCACTTTTTTACACAATAGTGGCTCACAAGAACTTTTAATTTCCACACAAATATGATTTACAAAGGATTCGCCAGCTGATTGAAGTATTTTCAGCTTCATTGGTCAATTGTATTGGAATTTTAGAGGCATTAATTTAGTGGTGTAATCCTATGTGTTTTTCACAATGACGACCTTACATAATAAGATAAAATGATTTCTTCCAAGAAAAGTAAAGGAAATGGATTTCTTCTTCCCACAAGATTTCTTCTTCGACCCTTATTTATAGAGTCAGCACCTTAAACACAAAGACTTTCAGCAAAGACAACCTCTTTCCTTCCTAGCTTAAGGTCACTGCATCATCATACAATGGATACAAGGCTGTTTGAGGCTGCTCAAACAGGAAACATTGATTATTTGCAGCAGTTGCTGACAGAAAATCCATTTATCCTCAACAACACACAGTTATCTGCCGAGAATCCCTTGAACGTTGCGGCTGCTATGGGGCACGTTGACTTTGTGAAGGAGATTATAAGGTTGAAACCAGTTTTTGCCAGAGAAGTGAATCAAGAAGGCTTTAGTCCGATGCATATAGCTGCAGATAATGGCCAGGTTGAGATACTGAAGGAGCTAATGAAAATCGACATCAAACTCTGCCGGTTAGAGGGAAGACAGAAAATGACTCCTTTTCACCATGCTGCTATCAGAGGGAGGGCTGAGGTGATCGGTTTAATGCTTTCAGGTTGTCCTGATTGTATCGAAGATGAGACTGAACGAAGGGAGACTGCTTTGCACCTCGCTGTCAGGAATAACAGATTTGAAGCAATAAAGAAGTTGGTGGATTGGATCAGAGAAATGAACAAGGAATACTTGCTGAACATGAAGGATGAGCAAGGGAATACAGTTTTGCACCTTGCAAGCTGGAAAAAACAACGTCGGGTAATAAATTCTTCTCCTACCTTTTTCCTTTCTGATTCGCGGTACTCACTAGCTCATATGGTTGATAAAGTTTTCTATTCAAACTAGCTACACTTGCACATTAGATTTCAAGCTAAACTCACAGAGTCCCAGGTAATACAGAAGTGCAGAATTCCTAGATTTCCCCTGTTTATGTTCACCTATTGATCACCCAACAAACACGGAGATCCATTGACCTTTGTTTTTGTGATGTTTTTCTTTTTAGGAAGAGCAACCAGGCATTGACTTAGACACCGCAACCAGGCTATTATTCAAAACACTTGTATTAAAATAAAGTTGCTTTCTTAGACTATGAAAGCAGGATAGGTTAATGATTGGTGTTCATTTCCAGTTGTTTCTTCTAACCTAGACCCAGTGAAATAATTGAGAATAATCATTAGAGAAGTTCCTAGATGGCCCGTACTTACATTTTGTTAGACTGGGAACTTTTCTCCCAAGACATCTTGAGTTCATGCTGTTGAAAGAGAGATTAACACCAACCCCATCACTAGGTGGAATTTCCACTGCTAACTACTGCTGAGGCTTTCTGATCAGACCAAGCAAGCACAAATGATACAGTAGAGAAGTCTCGAGACCAAGAAAGCAATCAGCCTCCACATTTCTAACAGTCTGGTCTCCAAATATCACATATCTATTTTTATTCTGCAATTGAAGTGGTCCATATATATCTTGCCACCATCAATTTTAGGACTTGGGTTCTCAGGGATTGGGGGTTACAGCACTTCATCTAAAGCATGCAGTTTTGTTTCCAAATCACTAGTAGTTATGCATCATATTTTTCTTTTTAAGCTTACTAGAATCAAACCTAAGGTCTTGCAAATGTTGGGAGATGGTTAACATGCCAACGGAGATAACTTATCAACACTTGAGCATGACCCCTGCAGATAGTCATCAAACTTTGCAGTAATTTGACCACTGTCTTGAGATTTAGCTATTTCACAATTATGCAAAAGTAAGAGAAGTTATCCTTGCAGGTGATAGAAATATTTCTTGGAAGTGGATCTGTAAGTACAGGCTCGTTGGAAGTGAATGCCATTAACCATACTGGCATCACCGCCCTCGACGTGATACTACTTTTCCCAAGCGAAGCAGGGGATAGAGAAATTGTTGAGATCCTTCGAAGTGCTGGAGCAATGAGAGCAAGAGATACTGTCCCCTCTACTGTTACCAACAGCCAAACCTCTACCGACAACCCCTCAACACCAGAGAGATGCTGGTCAAACCGAGATAACTTGGTAGAATACTTCAAGTTTAAGAAGGATAGGGATTCACCAAGCGAAGCTCGCGGTACACTACTAGTTATAGCGGTTTTGGTTGCAACTGCAACGTTCCAAGTTGGAGTCGGCCCTCCAGGAGGTGTTTGGCAAGATACAAGCATACCTGACCAAAAAAATATTACCAGCTGGAACACTGCACACTTTGCAGGTCAGTCCATTATGGCTACCACAAACACAGTTGGTTTTATGCTGTTTGTGTTTTTCAACTCAGTTGGATTTTCCATGTCTCTTTACATGCTCTATGTCCTCACAAGTAAATTCCCCTTGCAATTTGAGCTTCAAATATGTCTGCTTGCTATGTATTGTACTTATGGCACTGCATTATCATGCATTGTGCCATCCAACCTCTACCTATTTGTTCAGTTAACGACAACAATATTGTCATCAACTATGTCTGCTTTGGCTCGATCTGTACGCCCACTTACAAGAATGCTCAGAAAATCTTTCAAGGACTTCACTCGTAGAGTTGTCTGAAAGTGGATGGATGCAGAGTAGAAGGTGTTGTTCATATATATCATCAGATAAGCTACAGCCTAACCGGGGAACAGGAGCAGCATGGAGTATCAAAGATAGCTTCCCAGATTAGTTATAGCTGTTAATCTGTTAACCAACTTGCCATTATTCCATGTATCATTAGAATCCTTGGAGCAAATAGCAGAAGAGTCTCGTGCCGATATCTTTTCACGAGGTAAGAAATTGTTGGCCAGCTACTTTGGCAGCATACAAAACCAATGTATAAAACCTGTTTGGTGATTAAATATATGTTTTTTCTTTCTTTTTGAATGCATAGATATGTTCGAGTAAGGATTGTTGTGTTCTCTCCCTCACAAACTGTTTCCTAGTCTTCACTAGTTGTCTTCCCTTCGGCCAAAGTAACTGAGTAAACATATCCATGTTACAGGCTGAAATCCACCAGCTTCCATACTGAGGATAGGGGACTCGTGATGCATAAAAGCAAGAGGGAAAAGCTATGATGAGAAGAAAAAACGCATCAAATTAACACGATATGGAATAATTATAACTCTTTACTTTCGAAATGACATTTTTGCTGTTTACCGTCATCCTAAAACAAACAATATCAGGTCCAAATCTCAATGTCCTTAATTGATCGACACAGAGCACAATTTAAATGGAAATTGTTAAAATTTCCGGGGTTTTATGATCCATCAAGAAATCAGCAAATTATGTATGTTTCATCACCTACCTTACACTCAATGCACTGCATCAACAGGTAAAAACATTTCTGTACCAAACCCTCAATGCTCGGCCTCTTCATTTCGTCTTCAAGACATCTCTGAAATCACTGCACAAGCTAAAAATATATTAGGCTGTATATATCCCACGACCAACATCCAATATAGGAGTAGTGGTGAAATGGTCATGTGGGTGACACACACCTCAAAGTAATAACCAGACTCGGCAAAAGATTACAAGTGTTAAAATATGTGCACCTTGTGAAATTGAGGAAGACCGGATGAAGATTATAAATTTCTGTAGCATATTTTATTTTGTGAGTGACCTGAAGCAATTGAAACGAAGTTATGGAAAATTTTATGGTGCTTGTAACTAATAGGATATCTTTAGTTACTCTGAGCACCTTAAATTTCTCATAAGTCATAGCAACATGATAGTCATATGAGCTTTTGTAAGTAGGAAGGGTACAGACTGATCACGAAAAGTTGTAAGAACGATGAGGCTAAACTAAAAGAAGCTAATATAAGAAGGAAAGTCAGGCAGCATACCTCAACTAATCCTCCTGTAAGAACTTCTATTTAGATTACAAATTGTCAGCCTGTTCAGTCATCAATAACATAAACCTCTAACTTTACTAAGATGATGATGTTACAAAAATCCAAGTAGTATGGGAGCTA
>Ga0325411_1005108_pt1 | contig 14586 bp, 9 predicted proteins | sample PopdelMetagenome_13_FD_206181 | JGI IMG/M metagenome (GOLD analysis project Ga0325411, IMG submission 206181) | Populus deltoides microbial communities from Bellville, Georgia, United States - Xylem-PdIQD-R4 | ecosystem: Host-associated > Plants > Phyllosphere > Stem > Wood/Secondary xylem... | reverse complement strand
AATAAGGAATCAGTAACAAGAAAGGGGACGCGGAGAAGGTCAGAGAAATAAGAAACCAACAGATGAAACTCGGCATCACCATCGGCTTCTCCTTCTCCAGCACCAGGTACGCTCATTTCCTTTCTTTCTTTGCAAATGAGTTTTGCTACTGTGCGAAGGTAATTTAATTACCTTCGCACTGTTCATGCACGCGTGAATAAATTCATGTGTGCCTTCGGTTCCCCAGCCAGGTCACTGGTTTGAACCGGTTACCGAACCGGGTTTGCTGGGTCCAGCCAAACCATATGGGCCGTGTTGGACCCAGCCCCTAAAAAAATTTCAAAAAATTAAATAAAAAAATTTCAAAAATCTTTTCAAAAATTTGTGATTTTCCCATATATTTTTTTGTATCAATTTTGCACAATATTGGTTTGTATTTTTATACTGTAAAGATACAAATCCGGTATTAAAATATCTGGTTTTCATCAAAACAAAATAAAAAAAATAAAATGTTTTGTTTTCATGCATACGGCCAAGTCTCTCTAATTTTTTTTTTAAAAAAATCATATTGTATTTTCACTACCAGAAATTTGCTAAATAGCAACGGATACGGAAAAGTTTCCGAATTAAAAAAAAAAACGGCGGGTCGCTGACGTGGAGGTTTTGGCGGGTTATTTTTCCGATGGATTCAAAACGACAGCCCGTACAGTGACGTGACCGGTTCGCCATTTAAATTGCCGACAGACTCACCGAGGGATTTGAAATGGCAGATCCGTACGGTGACGTGTCGATGTTTTCGTCAGAATCACCGACATAATCACAGATGGAAACTCCGTCGGTGAAATCGTCAGAAAAAGTTAATATATGACAGCTCTGCCGACCCTTTCCTCCCCTATTTCTCCTTCTTCTTCCTAATCCCAACTCTCCCCATTTGCAAAGAACTGATTAGTACTTAAAAGTGTATTTTTATCAAGGTTTTATATCATCATTTTGCACTTGAAGTGTCAATAATTCTTTAACTAAAGCATGTTTTATAATAACAAGTCTGATACCATAAAATACCTTTAATTTATGGTAAATGTTCATCTTAAATGCAGGCCTATCACATAAATGAAAGGATTGATTGATGAGTTCAAGTATGGAAATTGAACGGACAAAGAGAGGGTCAAACTTAGAAAAGAGATGCTGGTTCAGTCCAAACTAGAACATTGTTCGGTCATCGGGTCATATCTGGAGCTGTAGATCTTGGATTTAGGTCTGATTTATATGGATGGAAAGCTAAGACATAGGCCTAAAACTTTCATGGGAGTCCAAGATTTAAAAAGGCCGTTTTCAAGTCCAAATTGTAGCAACAACAGAGAAGTCTGAATCTGTCCTGTAGCCCAGACACTGTTCAATTTTTAGCCCATATCTCGAGTTCTAGAAGTCCAAATGACCTCTAGTTTTTTTTCTTGGAAAGCTGAGACAATTTCCTAGAACTTTCATGATTTAAGTTGGTTCAAATTATGATGTTATCAATGATGTTTTTGGCAGACAAGAAGATAAGGATAGTTACAAGTCAAGATGTGGCCACCCACTCAACAATTAGTCAACAAATCAATAGTTCTGAATTTTCACCTATAAAAGGAGGCATTTGCCATGTATTTAGGCATCTTGGTTTTCAGATCAAGATCATGCTCTTGCTCTCTCTTTATATTTTGTAATGCTTAAGTTTTGCTTATATTAATCTCTTACTTATGCTTTTCATTTCCTTTCCTTGTTTATTTATGTTTCTCTCTTTCATTATGTTTAGCTAAGTTTATCATGTCAAGATAAAAAGGTTACACTAATGGTGTAAGAATAAGTATAATATAAACTCAACATGGACCTTAATGTTTGATACTAACATGTTTTATATTTGTTATCTTGTTCACTTTTAATACTTTGCTTGTTAAATGATTAATCTAGATTTATGTTGTATAACCCTTGATACAACAAATACTTGGCACTTTCATAGCCCAACCGTATGGTATAACCAACACCTGTGCTATGAAAGGAACTTGATGTGTTGTTAACATAAGTTATAATCATGAATGCCTGACAACATTTATAAGTATTATCATTATTCGAATAAGATAACTAATGTAATCATGTTAACAATTTATAATCCGATTGGAACCTCCTTTATGTGTGGTTTCCAGTTGAGTAATAAGAGTTTATACTATACTTGTTTGAAATACCATTTGTGGATCCTCTAACCTTGACAATTATTTTATCCTTGTTTAATCCTTACATTAATATCACATCTCAAAGCTCGCTTTAAACTTATTATTATTGTTTTTGTTGTTATTGTTGTTATTATCTATAATTTATATAGTTAACCTCCCTGTGGTTCAACCCCGGTTTTGCCGGGTTATTTATTACTTCGACACTCCTGCACTTGAGAGAAGACATCAATCTTTTAGTCGTGTCAAGTTTTTGGCGCCGTTGCCGGGGAGGTAAATTCTTGTACAAATTATAGTATTTATTTTATTTTCTCTTTTCTCTTTTCATTTTATCTAACTTTTGTTTCTTTTCTTTTGTTTTGTTTCTTTTTCTTTTCTTTTCTTCCTTTTATTCTCTTCCTACACGTGCATGAGAGTTTGGTCACATACATTAAGTGCTAGACTTTGTAGGGTATCCTCATCATTTTCAGAAAATATGGCCGAAGAAAATAATCAGTCGCTTCATAATGAGAATCATGAGAATAACCGAGTGAGAACACTTAGAGACACATGAATCCCACAAGAACAAGTGCACCCTCATGTATAGTTTTTCCCCCTGATGCATCTCATTTTAATTTTAAGCCAGGCATTATTCAACTTTGACCTTCTTTTCATGGTTTAGATTTAGAAAACTCATACTTGTATTCAAGGGAATTTGAGGAGGTCTATAAAACCTATAATGACTCAAATTGTAGCATGCACACCATTAGATTAAAGCTTTTTCCTTTTTCATTAAAAGATAAAGCTAAAACATGGCTACAAAATTTAAGGGAATTTGAGGAGGTCTATAAAACCTATAATGACTCAAATTGTAGCATGCACACCATTAGATTAAAGCTTTTTTCTTTTTCATTAAAAGATAAAGCTAAAACATGGCTACAAAATTTGAGACTTCGATCCATTCGTGCTTGGGATGAAATGCAACAACAATTTTTAAAGAAGTTTTTTCCATCTTATAGAACAAACTCTTTCAAAAGACAAATCATCACTTTCACTCAAAAACCAGGAGAAACATTTTACCAATATTAGGATAGGTATCGAGACTTGCTTAATACTTGCCCTCATCATGGTTTTGAAACATGGAGATTGGTGTCACATTTTTATGAAGGGTTAACTCCAAGAGATAGACAAATGGTTGAATTGATGTGCAATGGAACTTTTGAGGATAAAGACCCTAATGAAGCAATGGAGTACCTAGACTTGCTAGTTGAAAATGCGCAAAATTGGGACACTACAGGAACTTATGAGGCACCAAGTAATACCCAACCTCATACATCTAGTGGAGGTATGTACAACCTTAGGGAAGTTCATGACCTCCAAGCCAAGTTTGCATCTTTAGCTAAAAAAGTCGAAGCACTAGAATTGAAAAGGAGTGGTCAATTAAAATCTGTTCAAGACATTGGGTGTCAAATTTGTGAAACCAATGAACATTCAACCAATGACTGTCCAATTTTACCGTCTTTTAAGGAATGTCTCAATGAACAAGCCCATGCTTTAAATAGTTTCCAAAGGCCCAACCATAACTCATACTTGCAAACATACAACCCTGGTTGGAGAAATCACCCAAATTTCAATTGGAAGAGTGATAACAATAATGCATAAACTTCACAGCCACCGTTTCAAACACACCATAATTTCCAAAGTTCTCATGGATATGCACCTCCTTATGCTCCCCCTCCTAGAAGAAATCTTAAGGAAACATTACATGCATTCATTGAAAAGCAGGAGACAATCAATACTCAACTTGCTCAAAGCATGACAGATTTTAAAGATACTCTTGTAAAATTGACATCTGCTCTTAGTTTTCAAGAGAAAGGTAAGTTTCCATCTCAACCACAGCAAAATCCAAAGGGGCAATACAATGCAAATTCAAGTAGTTTTGGAAGCCAACACATGGATCAAGTCAAATCAGTCACTACTCTTCGCAGTGGTAAGGTTATTGAAAAACCCATTCTTGAACCTTGTGAGAAAGATGATGAGTCAATCTCTGAGGGTAAGGAAGGGGTTGAATCTAAACATTGCAAAGAAAAGACTGATTCTTCACCAGCACTTCCATTTCCTCATGTCATGACCAAACAATCAATCATAACTTTGAAATCTTTGAAACTTTCAAACAGGTAAGGATCAATATACCTTTGTTGGATGCTATTAAACAGGTTCCTTCTTATGCTAAATTTTTGAAAGATCTGTGCACTATGAAGAGAAAATTGAATGTGAAAAAGAAAGCCTTTTTAGCCGAACAAGTAAGTGTTATTCTTCAAAACAATAATGCTTTGAAATATAAAGACCCTGGTTGTCCTACAATTTCATGCTTTATTGGAAAACATAAAATTGAAAGAGCTTTACTTGATCTTGGAGCTAGTGTGAACATAAAATATGAAAGTGCCTAGAGGAATAGTTGAGGATGTGTTAGTACAAGTCGATAAATTCATTTATCCTATGGATTTTATTGTCTTGGATACACAACCTGTTGAGGCATGTAATTCATTTCCTGTTATTTTAGGATGTCCGTTTCTTGCAACTTCTAATGCATTGATTAATTATAGGAATAGACTGATGAAGCTATCTTTTGGAAACATGACATTGGAGATGAATATTTTCAACATTTGCAAGCAACCTGGAGATGGTAATGATTTACAAGAAGTAGATTCTATTGAAGAATTAATTTATGATCAATTTGAATCTACTTTGAGTAAAATTGAGTTGGATGAATTTGAAGATTTGCAAATTATTTATTCTCAGGAAGAAATCACGGATGAAAAAGACACCGAAAATATTGATACGGATCTTTTATCAAGAGTGACAGCAGATTAAGGAAAGTTTTTGAACGAAGTGAAGAACTTTTATTGGGATGACCCTTACTTATTCAAAAATTATCCTGATCAAATATTTCAAAGATGCATTCCCGACAATGAGGTAAGTAGTGTCATTAAACTTTGTCCTTCTGAGGCATGTGGGAGTCATTTCTCGTCAAAAAGGACGAGTGCAAAAATCTTACAATATGGATTCTATTGGCCCACCATGTTCAAGGACACACATGCATTCTGCAAAACTTGTGAAAATTATCAAAAATTTGATATTGGTCAAAAAGTTTTGCTTTTTAATTCTCGACTCCATTTATTTCCTGGAAAGCTAAGATCAAGATGGAGTGGTCCATTTTTTGAGAAACATGTGTATCCTTATGGGGCCTTTGATATTGAGAATCCAAAGAATGACAATGTTTTTAAGGTAAATGGACATCGTTTGAAAGCTTACTTTGATAATTTTCCTAGTGAAAATGAATCCATTGGTTTGAATGATCCTGTAGATAAAGGTTGATTATTTTGTTTTTCTCACATTGTTTTTGTGTTTCCTTTTGGTGTGACTCTTATTTTGCTAGTCTCTCTCCCCGGTCAAATGACGGATAACGGTACTCCATGACTCAAGTCGGTTCTTTCAGTTTCTCATAATAACTGATATCTGTATATATTATGCAATTCTTGGCTCTTTCTCCCTACTTTAAATCTCTTCTCCAATTCTCATTTGAAAATGGATACCACTCTTGAAAGATTGAAAAAGTACTTTCCCGCTTTGCCTCAGAATACAATTACAAAAATTTATCATGCTAGGTGTGCAAGATTAAGGTTGTTAATGAATCATGGAATTCCTAAAGATATTCGTTGGATGATTGAAATAAAGGTTCGATTATCAGGTGAGTCCTCCAATTCTTTCATTTCACACATGCCTAGAACAGGTAAAAGCACTTTTGCAAAGAAACGTCGTGCAAAACGACTGAAAGTCTGTCACCGATGTGCCAGATGGACTTGTAATGCAACATGTCGTTCTTTAGGAATGATATCTGTTAAACGTGAAGATAAAATACAATTCATTAAGGATGGCCTGAGTAAGGGGTCTTTAGATAATCTTCTATTGACTCTTGAGACACATCCTAGTGGAGATGTGCATCGTGCAATTCATGATTTATGGCCCCATTTCCATAAAGAACATGCTCGACATGGTCTTGAGAATCTGACTAAAAAAGACCCTGCTTGCCAGTTTTTAAAAAAACTGGATGGGAAGCATATCCCCGACTCATAGAGGGCGTTGAAAACTAGTAATTTCAAGAGATGACCTACCTTGAAGATGTCTTTCCATTGTAGAGTTTAGTTTGACTTACCTCACTACAGGACTTGGTCAAAAGCATCATGATCATTGGATTGAAATATCCTAGTAATAGGGTTGATGAGACTTCTTGATACGCTTTTAAATTCTAGTAATTCGTCTTCCAGAGTTGGACTTTTTTATGCAAGATTTAATTGGAAGAAACCTTGTAGGATTTTTATTGTCTTGGATTTATTAAAGCCTCGTTGAATTCTAACAAGATTTTCCCTTCTATCATATAAAAGTTTTGTATTGAACATTGTATAATTCCATGCCTCATGGATGCATACTTGCCAGGTCATCTATCCGATTGCATACATCGTACATCCATCATACATTCCTGCTGCTTTTGGGGAACTTCATTTTTATTAGCTATCAACAATCTTAGAAATTCCTATAATAACCAATTTTACCTTCCATGGTAATATGTGCCCTTTATCATAAGTTGACTTCATAAGGGACTCCTTACTTAGAATTAATTTGTTGCGTCCTAAAATTTAATTATTTTGTATTTTGAGTATAAACAAAAATTCTTGAATAAAGAGAACTACATCAACAAAAAAATATTAATGAAAAACCGTAAATGCATTGGAAACATATATATATATATATATATATATATATATATATATATATATATATAAATAATTGATGAAATGGTGGTTGTCTCTATTTATTCCAATAATGAATTCTTATTTTCTAAATTACTAAACAAATAAATACAATAGATAAATCGTTCTATTCATTTTTTTTATTGATCTTCTCAATTGGAATATCATTTATATTCATAATATACACATTTTAATTTATCAATTCTATTGAATTATTTTAAATTCTTTATATTCTTCTAATTTTTTTTTTTTGGGAAGGAAAGTTATACGAAAGCAGTTCATTCTACTGAATTATTCATGATTAAAAAGTATTGGATTCTCTTTTGGATAACCATTAAAAAGTATTTTAACATAAATATTTTATTAAATTCACCTAAGCTGCCATATTCACTAAATGGTAAGATAAGTGAACATGTATTGTATTTTATTTGTTGGGTTATGAGTGGGTATTTTCTAAAGGTTTTTATTGTATCAATATGCCTTTATTTAATTTTTGTTGGAGACATATATATACCTGACACGTATTCTAAGACAAGTTATTTCAAAGAAGATTCCTCGATCGTTCATTACATAGAGAAGATCACAAGATTTCATGACCTGTTATCAATAATTTATTTAATCTAAGATCTTTAAAATAATTTCTCATTCAATAAGCATTCTTAATATTATCTTTGAAAGAGGAGTCAAACCTCCATTCTTTTTAGCACCAGTTTTGATTTTCGTTGTATACATTGCACAATCCAAACATCTTGAGAGTAAATTATACTCCATGAACATGATATCTATATAATATGATTGTGGAATATATGACAAAGTTGGAGTTTTTGAGTATTTTTACTAATCGCTCATATTATATAGACTAGATTCAAACATTCAAACATTTTAATTTGAATTATTTGAAAGATAACTTGTTTATATTATATAAATATAAAAATAAATAATCAAATATATTTCTCGATTCAATAAAAGCCATATGTGAGTTTGATTATTTATGCCTATGCATAATCCCAAAGGGAATGTAACAACAGGAGATCCATATATAATTATAGTCTTTTATTTAGATGAATTCAAATGATTATATAGTCTTAATTTTTTTGACCTCTTGGTTATGTCAGAGCAAGTTAGAAAGATTTAGACATAAAATCAAATAATTGGATTTGTTCTTAATAGCCGTGTGATGATAATCTTAATGTAATCGTGTTGTCAATGGATGGTCCCTTGATCTTATTGATTGATTGATACTTTCCTCTAGACTGTACAGTCATCGATTTTATAAAAATAGATGTATGTTTAATGTCTCTTTATTTAGAAGTATAGGAGATATTTTACTTAAAAAATATCAAAATAATATACTTTTTATTTTTTAAAAAATTATTTTTGACATTATTATATTAATCATCTTGGATTAGTATGCTACTAATAACCAACTAATGACAAGTGGTTTAAGTATTTTTGAAATAAAAAAAAAATCAAGAGGAAAAAAAATATGAATTAGAGTAAAGAAAAAAATAAAATAAATTAATTTTTTTAAAAGTATTTTTCAAATGCGAAAACAAACATGCTTTATGTTGTAACCCATTTTTTGGTCCCCATACAAAAAAGAAGAAAATGAAAAAAAAATCGAAAATATATTAGGAAGAAAAATAAAAAAAATAATAACAATGAGAAGAGGAGCGCCCTCAAAATTACTAGAATTTGGTTAAGGAGGTTCAAAAATACAAAGATTAAAATTTGACAGTATTTTGTTGACTGATGAGAGTTCTGTTGATAAAAAAAATTCAATTTAAGGAAGAAAAGTCCAAAATCAGATGTTTATGAACTCAATTAAATTTTATTAAAGGTTTAATTAAATTTAAGAAGGGTTTGATTGTAATAAAAATGGATTTTTAAGTCAATTTAGGCTTTAATTGAGAATAATTAAAGTTCTATGATCAAATTATAATTTTTTAGAGTTGATTTGGTCAAATCAGGGGCTTAATTGCATAAATATTGAAGTTTGATGGCCAATTAGGGACTTAATTGAAGAAATATGAAACCAAGGACTAAACTGGAAAAGGCGCGCAAATAGAGGAGCTCTAATTAAACCGAATCAGGGGCCAAATTGAAGAAATTAGAAGTTTATTGATCAATTGAGGGTCAAAATGCATAAATTAGAGACCAAGGACCAATTTGGAAATGGCGGACAACTTCAGGGCGGACGATTGAATTTGAAAGCGATGCAATTGAATTGATTTTTAAAATCAAAATTGCAATTGAGGACTTGATTGAACAAATCACAAATTGAAGACTAATTTGGACTTTGACACGTTTTTGCTTCCTTTTTCTTTTAAATGAAACGGCGCGTTTTGTCCAAAATAGCGTTGTTTCATCCACCGTTCATTAAAAAAAAAAGCCCGAAACGGTGAAGAAAAGGAGAAGGAGAAGATGCAGGGATTGGCACCTCTACACGGGGAAGAAGAAGAAAAATAGCAGCGCCACCGGGTCCAGCCACCGTCTCCGCCACCGCAAACCACTGCAGACGACAACAAGCACGCCCCTTCACTCTAGGTAATCTTCTCTCCTTCTCTGCTTCGTCTTCCCTTTTCTTTCATTTGCATGCAGAACGTGAGCAATTCACATTTTGCAGCAAATGAAAATAATTAGCTGGCTACTGTGTTGTGCACAGCAACCAGCTAATTATAATTTTTGGGCCGGTGCTGGCCCATTCCAAAACCAAAAAAAAATTAGTGATTTTCTCGCGTATTTTTCTATCCATTTTGGTTAATATCGGTAGATATTTTACACTGTAGAAATATAAAACTGGTATTAAAATACCCAGTTTTCATCATAACATAAAAAAAAAATTTGTTTCATGCATACGGCCAAGTCTTTCAAAGCTGAAAATCATATTGTATTTTCATACAACAAAGAAAACTTAAAAAAAATATATATGTTTTAGCATACATTTTGGCTTTAATAACCAGTTTATTAAAGTCGCGAGAATTTGGCTAATATTTCAAAATTTTCAAAAAAAAATAATTTTTTTTGTTTTAGTATCAGGGATTACGAATTTATATGAAAAACGTATTCCCGATATTAAAAAGATATTTCTTTTGACGACATAAAACAATTAGATTTTTACCCGATAAGATAAGGATCTCCTTATAAAGGAGGACTTTTCTTAAACCGTAGACAGACTGACAATTAGAAACCACAACAAGACCTTAGATTTTATCAGACAACAAAACAATGCAGCTTACCTTAGGTAGGGCATATTTGGGGTGCTAATACCTTCCCTTTATGCAACCAGTCTTCGTACCCGGTCTTTGGGACCAATTAGGATTCCTAGTGACCAGAATACTAGGTGGCGACTCCCATTCAAATTTTTCACTGATAAAAACAAGAATTTCTTATCTCTCCATATTTGCCAAATAGACTTACATATACCTGAGAGGGTGGATGATTGCCGCGACGCCGCACATGTTCGACAATTTAATAAGGAAATTCATCCCATCACTTAACTTTTGTACAATATAAAAAAAGTCTCATCAATTCATTTCCTCTGTACCCTATGAAAAAAAACAAATAAAAAAAGGAAGAAAATTTAAAGTATTTGTCTCGCTGCCTAGAGGACCCAATGCCATTGGGTCAGGCTGGCAGCTGGACCCAACACCATTGGGTCCTGCACAGCAGCTGGACCCAAAGACCCAATAGAACTTTTTGAGTAAAAAACTTTGAGTTTTGCTGCAGAACCAGACCTAAAAATCTTTGGATTTGGCTACTGAGCCAGACCCAATAATCTTCCTTGTGTCTGGCTGTCGAAGCCAGACCTAAAAGCATTGGTTCTAGCCGCCCGGTCAGACCCAAAAGCATTGGGTCTGGCTGTTGAGTGAGGCCCAATAATCTTCTCACACTATTCTTCATTAATCACTGCCTCTCCTTTATATGAGGCCTATAGTTACTTTTTTGAAAAATTTGAAGTTTGAGGACCTACACCACTTTCAATAACATCAAATAATACAAAACATATAACAAAAATAATCACATCATATAACAAAAATATTAATTTGAATTAAAGAAAAAAATTAAAAAAAAATAAAGCATTTATGAAAGACAAGAAAAAACATGTTTTAATAAGGAAATTCAATCCAACCTTAAATGAAAAAACATTATCATCACCCATCTTTTGTCCTATATAAAAAAAAGTCTCATCAATTTATTCTCTTTACAATGTGAAAAAAAATTAAATAAGAGGAAAAAAAATTGAAAGAGGAAAAAACATAAAATTAAAAATATCTTAAAAGGAAAAAAAATTAAAGAGAAAGAAATTAATTGTTGGTGTATTGAGCGTTGCTCTGCTTTGCGCTATTTATAACGCTACTGTAGAAAATACTTTATTTGAAAATGGTGATAGTACAAATACATTCCGTACTTTTAATCCAAATCAAACATTTTTATTTGATGTGTAAGGCCACATAAGTCTTGCTATTGGTGTTCATATCATCGAGATTAAATATTTCATGTGACATCGCATATTGAAGCCATCAAACTGCATCATGACAATAATATATATTAACATGTCCGAATAGATCAGTTGTTACATGTTCCAGTATATATCAGCTAGCACTCAAGTACAGAATATCATGTGAAGTTGCGTTGTATTTGGAGAGAGAAGACCAGGGAAAGCCATATCAATTCAAGTCTTCCACCTTACATTCATCTGGGTGGCCAAACATTTTTTTTTCTCGTTAAATATAAATTTAAAAATATCATTTCTAAAACGAATAAATAAAAAAAAAAACAAGTCTTCCACCTCAGTCTTCCATACAAATCTTAAGTCGTTGAACTCGAAAAAATAACGTAATCTACAGCTACATTCCATTTGCCTATTTAATTTTATTGCAATTAATTAAAATAGATATATATAAGAAATATAATGATTTAAAATTGGAAAAAATATTATTAGGCAAATTTTCCTTTTCTTATGGACACAAATTTCTTGTTCTCTCTCTAATCCAAATCCTGATAAAGAAAAATGATCGTCACGGTACTGGATATATATAATAATATATATCAGTTTTAATATCTCTAATTAATATTTTATGTAACATCTCCATCCTGGAAATAAGCATATATTTTAATAGCATATGTGGCCCTGGTTTCAACGTGGTACGCACAAAACATCTCCATCCTGGAAATTGAACGCACTTGATGGATGATAATCGAGAAATTGTAGCGAAGTCTTCGGCAACCAAAGTCCAGCTTATGGGTCAGGCATATATTAATTTCCATCTGGAAAAAAATGAAGTTTCCTACAAGTTTAGTTTAATCAAATGTGACGAGGCCTGCATAAATAATGTCTAAGTTGTAAAATTAAATACTCATTCATTTCCATATGAATTCCATGATGGATGATACATGGCTAACATAGTCTACGAGATTATTTGTTTTGCATAAAATAATTTTTAAAATATTATTATTATTATTTTTATGAAATATTCTACAAGAAAATTATTCAATCTAAAATATTTTAGATAAATATCTTAATTCACTCCATCTATTAAAAAAATATTTCTACCTCGTGTTATTAAATCCGGTGTAAGTTAAGCATTAATTTCTATCTCAAAAATATAACGTGTCCTACAAAATTATTTAATTAAATGTGGGCGGAACATCAAACACTTATTCATTTGCAAAGGACTATTTACCAAAGGAATTTTTCGATAGTAAGTTAATGATAATTTTTAAAATATTACTTGGGAGTTGTTTAGAGTTTGAATAAAATTTACTAAAAGTTTAGATCTTTTTTATGAAGATTAATCAACTTCTTCAAGATTGGATTGTCACAAATCACAAGTCCTTTAAATGTTTGTTTTTTAACAGTAATCCACATGAACAATCAATGAAAAATCTCTTAACGTCCTTTTATAAAAAAAAGATCATGACGTAGACGGAAACAAAAAATAAGAGATTTCTTACAAGTTAAAACCCTCAAAGATTAAAAACACTATAAGTATAGAAAAACTCTTAAAATACTTAATTTTATTCCTTTATGTATCCGTTTGCCAAAATGACTATTACAAATATTTATATAAAAGAAAAACTAAAAAAACCCTAATAATACTAGGTTGAACCGCTGAGTCGGATCAGATTCAACAACACTGTCCAAAAAGTCCTCCTGCAGCAACAACTATACTGGTAATTGTGTATTTGATATATAAGGGCAAATAAGTTTTGCTAGTGGTGTTCAACATCGAGATTAAATCTTTCACGTAACATCGCATATTGAAGCCATCAAACTGCATCATGACAATAATATTGATGGGAAGTGTGTTTGGATTACATTAACAATATCACTTTATGGATGATAGATGGGAAATAAGCATTTGGATCAATCTTGCGTTTTATTTGGAGAGAAGACAAGGGAAAGTGATATCAACAAGTCTTCCACATTACAATCACCTGGGTGGCTAAACATTTTTTCTGGTTAAATATAAACTCAAAAATCTCATTTAAAAAAAAAAATTCTTCTACCTGTTATAAGAAAATATAATGAAGAACATAAAAAATATTATCTTAAAGATATTTCCTCGAGATTATGTTTCAGGATCTAACAAATTTCTTTTCTAAAACAAAGGTTATAGAAATAGCTGGACCAAGATCGAAAGGAAATATCAGTAAACGAAACACAAAAAAATACTATGATATTTTCAGTGCTTTTTGATTATAAAAGTGTATGGCATATATAGACTGCTAGCATATAACAGTTAGTCACTTTAATTATTTGTTTGTATTTTTAAGTTATTTTGTCTTTAATCCAGATATATATTCATTCTTAACAGTTAGTCACTTTAACAAAATTTCTTCTTAACTAAAACACTAATGCATGCAAAAGGACAAAGGATGTGTCTTTATACTAAGATCAAATACAAAGTATACCTTAATTAATTTATTTATTTTTTTGTCAGAAACTGCCTAAGTGCTGTAACTAGTTCAAATATATATTCATTCATCAATTAAAAAAAAATGATGTAAATAGATAGTGATAGGAGATATATTATATTACAAGCAAAACCTGGGTGAATGACAAGTAAAGAATTGGTGGTAGAGATTACTTTTTAATATTATTTTTACTTGGAAATATATTAAAATAATATTTTTAAAATTAATTTTTAAAATCTTCACATTAAAACAATTCTAAAATATAAAATATTAATTTATGTTTACCAACCTAGGCCATGACCCTCTTTAAACCAAGTCACGGGCCACGCCAGATTTTACTAGGTACATGGTAGTTGGCCTATATATATACATGGTAGTTGGTCTACACACACACACACATACATACACGGTAGTTGGTGGGAGTAAACTTTTAAGATGCTTCATCAGAAAATTCATGTAAAGGTCACGAGACCCATTGGCACGTTTCAATATCTAATGTAATTAATCAAGTTTGAAACCCGAACACTGCAGGTTTCCGACAAAAACTCTCTCAAATTGAGTGGGATGCAGTTCGTCTCATACACTTTATTCCCATTGAATACTCCATCTTTCCCCACATAGAAAAGGAAACTCCATAGAAAGAGAGGTTAAGGACTTTACTTACTGGTTAAACCTGGCTTTAGAATTTCCTA
>Ga0325411_1005107_pt1 | contig 14587 bp, 9 predicted proteins | sample PopdelMetagenome_13_FD_206181 | JGI IMG/M metagenome (GOLD analysis project Ga0325411, IMG submission 206181) | Populus deltoides microbial communities from Bellville, Georgia, United States - Xylem-PdIQD-R4 | ecosystem: Host-associated > Plants > Phyllosphere > Stem > Wood/Secondary xylem... | reverse complement strand
TACACTATCATGAACATTGTAGACCTATTTCTTAGCTTTCCATCCATATAAATTAAGCTGAAATCCAAGATCTACAGCTCTAGATATGACCCAATAACTGAACAGTGTTCCAATTTGAATTGAATTGACATCTCCTTTCTAAGCTTAGCCATTTCTTTGTCCTTTCACTTTCAATAGTTAATCACATCAATCAATCATTTGAATTGTGAGATATGCCTGCATTTAAAATGAACATTTACCATAAATTAAAGCTATCTTATATTATCAGATCTATTATTATAAAACATGCTCTAGTTAAGGAGTTATTGATACTTCAAGTGCAAAATGATGATATAAAACCTTGATAAAAATGCACTTTTAAGTACTAATCAAAGGACAATTTGGAGGAAACCCAAAATTGAATTATGACAAGAAATATAATAAAGTGTTGTTTGGGTTTCAATCAATTCGTTTTCATAATATTTTCTTATAATTTTTTTTCATGTCTTAAAAAATATTCATATCTCGTACAAATTCGCTTGTTACTCCTAGATTTGTAATCATAGTTTTTGGTTTTTGTTGCTTATTAATTCATTATTTATATTTGGATTGCCCAACTAAGTTATTCTTTTTGGTTATGTTGAATTTTATAGTGAAAAGCTTAATTGAGTGAAACTCGAGAGGAGTGTAAACACGTGAAGGAGTGAGAAAATAAAATCTTCTTATCACTGGAGTGTTTTGAAGATTTAAAGATGTTTTAAAGGTTAAACAAGGGTAATAAAGAATTTAAGGATAAGATAGAGAGAAGAAAGAGACATGATGATGTAATTGATGTTTTGAGAAAAAAGACTAATTGGGATGAAAACAATGGTAGGCAGTGTGAAGATGGGTGATGGGAATTATTAACATAAAGATTCCTTAGTTTAAAGGGAAAAACAATCATGAGGTGTATTTGGAGTGAGAAAAGTGCTTGTGGTGAAAAATACAATGAAATTACAAGATAAGATGACTGATTTGGAGGAGTAACGAGAGCATCTTCTATATGAGGTGTCATGTTCATAATAAGAGTTTTAGTGATGTTTCTCTACCACAAAATGATTTGAGGATGAATCTTCTTGAAGAGAGAGGGGATGATATGATCCATGCAAATGTTGAACAATCAAATTTAGATTTTAGTGTAATGTTATCTAGTATTTAGTTTTACGCTATCGAGCAAAAATGAAGCAGAATTGTCTCTTAGATTGCTAATTTGAGGTTTGAAGAAAAGTTTGCAACTTAACCTAACAAGAACTTTGCCTTGGATAACTGAAGTTATATGCAATTACTCACCCCCACCCTACACCTATAACGAGACACGGACAAGAAGTATAAATCACAATGAAGTTGATTAATTCTTTGAAGAGTTTGCAAGTTCAATCAAGAATCTAGTATGAAAATCACTTAATTACATAAAAGAAAATAAAGCACACAATATGCAACAACTTTATAGAAAATTTCATAAACTAGAAAATGATGTTAACAATTGATTTATACAGTATAAAAGCTAACCCTAATTTGACTTAATGGAACCAAACTTGATAAATAGATCTTAACACATTAAAAGTCCAAAATAACTAAAATAATAAAATAAAACACAACCCAAATAAATCCTTAAATGCTGCAGGGCCTAAAATAAACTATAAATAGATCATAGCTAAACTAATTAAAACAAGACTAAAGTTGAATTTTATAATATGCTGCAAATATCAAAGCCCAACTTCAAATGAATTATTCTTCCTTCTCTTGACAAATTGAAAGGTCTACGATATATCGCTAGAAATATACGGATGTCTACTTTCCAATGTAACTAGAATCGTATCAAAATTCCTTTTTTTTTAGTTCCAGTTATGACTAAAACAATAATGAAAGGACAAAACTGGCAAATTTGAATTTTTTTATTCTAATCTTTTTGTAATGTCTGGATGCTCTTTTATAAGTCTTTCTTAAACATGAATCAAATTAATCAGGTTTCTTTATTCTTTGATATCCTTTCAAAATCCACCTTAACTCATATATCTTGAAGAAGTCCATTAATTACCTACCTTCTTGAATCTTTTTGCTCTAAGTCTTGTGACTGGACCTAATGGAACCTCTAATGAATATCTTGGTGTTGAAGTTAGGATTGCATCAATAATTATCAATTAGACAATTTAATTGGGATGAAATTTTACCTAGTGTTTCTAGACATATTGTTCTACATGGGGTTAAAATTTTACGTCAATCAAAGTTTAAGAATGAATCACAATATAGGTAAGAAGGTTCAAAGTGAATTTTGTTATTTATTGCCTTTTGACTTGTGGAATTTTTATTTGAAGGGCTCTTTTCCCAATGATACAAGGATGGTCAACAACTTATTTTAGGAGTTTTCTAGTTCTACAAGGATCTTTAATAGACAACAATATAGTTTTTAGGTGTGGCAATAATTCTTTTAATGTTCTAAAATCCTTTTCTTATAAGTATTCTTTATTTATCATAGTTACACAAGGAAATGATGACTAATGGCATTTAAAGGTTATAATATTTTAGGAGTTTTCATATCCTATAAGAAAATTAAGGGGCAACAGGTATTATAAAGATTTTCATGCTTATTTAGGAGAGTTAAAGTTAGTTTTGGGTTGATTTTTTCAAATGCGCAGTTTTATGCTAAACAAACATAATTTTCAATCTGAATGTTGGATCGAGTTGAAAGTTTACCAGATATTTTGAGAGGGTTTTTTTATATTAGGCTAAAATTTCAGATCAATCAAAAATTAAAAATGCCTTGAAATAAGATCTAGAAGCTACTATGCAATATTTATATTAGTTTTGTTGTTAATTTATAGTTATTTTACCTATTTTATTTAGAACTCTATTATTATTATTATTATTTCCAGAATTGTTTAGTAAGTTTGTTTTACCTATTATAAATAACATTATTTAGCTCGTACTTATGTTTGTTTTGAAGTCATAATATTTTGAATAAACTTGTGTTTTATATAACACAATATTTTTCTTTGTTGGGACAAACAAGAAATTGAACTATTATTGTGATGTCTTTATTATACTTTTTATTTATAATTCACGCTAATCATTTTATAGAGATTCATTCCAATAATATTAATGCTTTGGTTTACATAATTTCTATGCCACTCTTCTATCATGCTTTCCATGATTTGGTGATTTGGTTTTTTTTGCATGTGGATTATATGACCATATCATTACAGGGTTTGCATTTTGAATGACTTCAAAATAGAACATCAAAATACTTTTAGAATCAAATTTATTATTCCAATAAAAAACAACGTAAACCATAATTAATAAACCTGTGGACAACACCTGCCCAGGTTTACGAGTACTCCAACCAACTATTAAAAGGTTTGAGAGAGAATTGGCATTGCCCAATTAAGAAAAGAAATCAGCAGATGGAAGACACACAACTTTCGTACTTCCTCCAGCATACTGCTCGGTTATTAGTCAATGAACAATTATTTTCTATTCTCATACAATCGAATTACAACAAAACCAAAATGTTTTCAGAAAATCTCATACAGCCAAGCTCGTTTTTTAAATAGGTAAAAATCTCAAGTTGCTCTAAAATTGTAATCAATGCTCACAGCTGCCATTCTCTTGAGCCAATCATGGTCTACCTAACTGTGTGTTTCACAGGAGGAAAGGTCGACCTGTTTCACATTGTTATTTTAAATAACAAGGATAAAAATAAAAGCAGAGACAGTATTACAAAGCTCATTCTTAAATATGAAAAACGAACCTCATGTTCAGAATGCTGACATGATGAATCTACTTGTTCAATGTTGAGGACAAGCAGAAGTTCCAAAATATAGACCCCGTGGACATGAAAGCTACACGAGCTTGAATGGGGACAGCCCTACAAAATTGCCAGATATATTGCATAATCATGCCAGCAGTTCAAAAAACTATTCACTTACTAAGAAACAATAGCAGAAAGTCTGCGCTGCAGGACCATGTTCTAAGAAGAGGTTTATCATATGAAGTTTAGGAGTTTAACACCATCAATTTCACTCCTGATAATCTTGGAAAGTCAGACTCCCCCAAACAATGTTCCTATAGTTGTTAAGCAAAATCATATAATCGGAGTTTCAAAGTTTTCTAACGTGACGGGGGAAGCTATCTTTATAAATACTAAAGTATTGACCCTCGTTCACACCATAGTCCTTGGGCAGTCATTAATGAACCTTCATGAGAGGATTTGTGAGATGGAGCATGCCTTTTTAGCAACCTCAATCAAAATCTATTCTAGAAGATTTGTTTCACAGGTTTGGTTCTAAATCCCATAGCACATAAAAGTAACTGGATCAGAGAGGCTGAGAGAAAACATTATGCTATGTTCATGTAACTAGTAAAAAAATATCCCCAGTCTTACCATATCCATGGTTTGATAAGGGTGACTTTATAAATTTCGTGAGAGCGTTTGGCAGCAAGGTGAATCTTCATAACCTCACATACCGGATGCTTTCTTGAAAGAGTTTTAAGCCAGAGAAACATACACATCAAGTTTTTATTTTTATTTTTTAAGAACAGTTTACAAGTTAATTTGAAGTTATAAGCTTTTCTCCCTGATAGGAGCGGAATAAATTATCAGAGCTTCTATATAAACAAGTCCCTCAACATAAGCATGCAGTGTCTAAAAAACCTTGTGCGTTGGTGAATTTCACCAACTTTAGAAGTGGAACAAAACTTGTGAAATTTAAACCTTGCTTGTTTTAGTGAAAATAAGTTTAACAAAAACGATTTCCATATTTTGACGTCCCTGGCTCCATGAGGGAAATAAGTCGGTGGAAGAAATCCCTGTTGATTATAAAGAATTAGCCAAAATAAACAACATGGAAAATAAGTCTAATTCTAAGACATCAATTTTATGAATTTTGCCAGAGAATTTTATGTGCATGCATAATATATAAGTGTACAATTGTACTCTGATATACAACATAACACAGCTTTTTTATGGCGTTAAACAAAAATTTTACCAAAAAGTTTTAAATCACATAATTTTTTCTCACTAGCAGTTATACTCCAATTTAGAAAGGTTTTTGTAGCTATATTAGCATTTGTTTCTCCCAAAAACCCCAGGTAACAAATGAAAGCACCAAAAAGGAGTGGTTAATTGTGCATTTGAGAAAAAAAATAAAGGATAAAAAATCCGAGTGCTGTTCTTCATATAATCATCATTGTGCTCAAGGGTTTCAATCCAGGGACTATAAAGGGCACACCAAAAAAGGGCAGAAGATGTACCAAAAATTCAATACGCTGACAGGTATCCAGAACCTAAATCCTGCATTGAAACCAGATATCAAATATCAAATCACACAAAAACTTGTTTTCAAATCAATGAAAGTTTGAATTACCATAGAGCAATGTTGGAAGAGCATCTCTTTGATACTTCTCTGGAAGCTGTGAAAGCTTCCCTTGCCATAGATTGTTCCATGCAAAGATAACAGCAATCACCGATGGACCAAGCACTATTTGGTTCAATAAAACCTGAAAAGAAACTAAGAATTTGCATCATATTTTTTAAAGAAGCTACTCTTTGACCTATCAAGTTTATCCTGATTATGATTAGCTAACAGTGATAACCAAAGAAACTAGTACCTTTAGCATCAGATTCTTCACTGTCTGCTTTGGCAAACAACGGTCAAGATATTGGTACCATGCATAAGAACCAGGACCATACAATAGAAACCCATAAGAAGTCATTCGCAAGGCTCGAAGCCAATCATGATCAGAAAGGAAAATCCCAATAAAATCCTAAACAAGAGCATTTCATCAAAATCCAAACTCAAAACAACTTTAAGCACACTATGTAGATAAGAATAAACATTGAAAAACAACAACATAGGCTTGTCCTAAATGCATCACAAAGGTTGCTGGCCCAGATTAGAAATCAGTAACATCTGCAAACTTCCAGTACATGAAATGGCAATGGATGAATGTAGTCTCCAGTGATATTTAGAGTAACGCAATATTATGCGTTGGTCAGCATACTTTCCATGTTATCTTGCTGTAGGAAACAAGGTTGGACTGTGCAAAGTCTTATTAGATGAAAGAAAAGTTTAAGAATCAGTACTAATCACAAGCATAGAAAACACTGCCAATAAGTTCTATGTTGGGTTTAGAACACAAAATCGCAAGCCATAGCCTTGGGCAAACCAAATGAGTTTTCAGACAGAAGTAGTGAATTTATACCTTCTATATTGCCTTTTTTTTCTTTTTCATGTATTTATTATGGTAAAAATTATTACATTGATTTTGAAACATCTAAACTTACCAAAATAGTTGTAGACTTGCAACATTAGACTGAATTTATAAGCTAAGCTAATAGCATTGCCATTTTTTCCAAACCAAGTTTAAGGAAAACACAAATCAATTATTCAAATTTACTGCTAAATAAATCAACAAACATAACAACATGTTTAAATTCATTTCCAATAAATGGCAAAAAATAAAAATAATAAATAAAAGAAAACACACACACACTGACCTGATTGTCATTGGAATTCTGAGAAGCGTCTTGGTCATAGGAGTGTCGTTTGGATGGCTTGTTCTTTTTCCAGCGGTCTGTAACTTGAGCTACTGTGTCCCCAGTAAGAGCAAGCGCACCTGCGGTCACAGCTTGCTTTAAAGGGAACCAGTAACCTCCTCCTCCTCTTCCTGTTGCTGAATCAGAGGATTTCGATGCTTTACTTTGTTTTATCCTTCTTCTTTTATGTTCCCATTTCCAACCCCAAAACTCTCCATTTCCACCACTCACTGCTTTCATTTTGCTTATCACGGCTCCAGTGGAGTGAAACTGTTGAAGGGCTCTTTTTTCTTTAATAGCCCAATTTGCCCTTCCAATAACTTTACAGACATGCCCTTCATCTTTTTCTTATTTTACACTTGGACGTGTCAGAACTCAAAAGATCAAAATAGAGGGTACGCAGAGAATTCTCTTAGTTGTTCTTCTTCCAGCACTACTAGAGTGGACGAGGAGATTCAGAGATTTCTTTTGATTGAACTTTGAAGGTTAATAGAATCTTCTCTTTCTCTCTCTCCCTCTTCATTTTACATTTGTTTATTTCTTAAATAGGTGGAAACTTGAAGAATACCCAGATGGATTTTTTGTTGTTTTTGGTATATTTGATCCTTTTGTAGAATAAACGTTTTGATCTTGTTATATTTCTTGTTGTAAAGATTTCATCTTTTCAATTCCCAATTTGGCTACTTCTATTCCTTGTTGTTTACATTATTTTGTGTAAAATTAGAATCCAGTACAATGTTATTAATGTTATAATGTGGTTCTCGAGAATGGTTCCGTAAATTGTTCAGTAATATAGTTTGGTGTTCATAGTCGTACCAGGTTGTAATTGTGATATGGGATAATAAACATTCAATGTTATTCATATGATATAACCTAGAGTTGGAAATGTGAATTGGCTAATCATTTAAATCTTAACAATCTCTTCCTTCACTTCAAGGAAGAACATAAGCAACAAGCGGGAAATAAAAGTCTTATCCTGCAAGCCATGAATAATCAGATTGATGATTCGATCAAGAATCAAGAAGCAGCACTTTTGCGAGTTATAAATGTAGCTAGATTCTTTAAGGGAGATGATGTTCCATGCCAGATTGAAGAGGTAAGTTAACTTTGATGTTTTTATTAATTGATGTCTTGATTGGGATTTTAATTGTTTGCCTGAATTTTCTGTAATTTCTTTTGATTTCTCAGGGCCTATTCTTGGGTTCTGTGGGTGCTGCTACTAACAAAGATGCACTTAATAGCAAGAATATTACACACATCTTAACTGTAGCTAATTCATTGCCTCCCTCTTTTCCAAATGATTTTGTATATGAAGTCATTGGAGGTATGTGCCTTCCTACTAACTGGTGTGATAGTATTAGTAATTCTCTTTCACTGGCATACCTCAAGTGATGATTTCTTTAACAATTTTCTTTTTTCCTTTGTTTTCCTTGCATTTATTTTTCTTTCCCCATTTTTTTCCTCTCTGCTACAGTCTGCTCTTTGCATCTGATGTATTATCTAGTTGTAGCTGAAGTAATATCTCTATTCTGTAAAGAAGACTACTTGTCAAACCCACAATCTTGTTGTAATCTCTCCTTGCTTTGCATCAGCTTTCCATGTTTAATTCTCTCTCTCATTCATATGGAGCTTGTGATGGTTTGCACCGCTTCTAGAACTAAAATTGACCAACTCTTTGTGGTGTTTCTTTTGAGGTAGTCACGGATAGAAATGACACCAATTTAAGGCAGTACTTCGACAAGTGTTTCAATTTTATTGACGAAGCCCAGAGGCAGGGAGGTGGTGTTTTGGTCCATTGCTTTGTCGGAAGGTCCCGAAGGTGGTTCATCTTTCCCTGCAGGGGTCACTTGATTTTCAGGAAACATGTTCTCTATCTTGTTAGTGCAATATACTATGCATCTAACATTGACCAATCAGTCCCCTTGGGAATAACTTTTTAGATGGATTAATTAATAAATAATACATTTGGTTCCTACAACTTGGTTGGTCAATTTTTACCTTGCGGATAGTACATTCATTGAGCCTTTGTACTGTTAAATTGGTGATCATACATTCATGTGACTTAAAAGATTCAATTTCATTTTATAATAATATCTGCATGAAGGCACAGTAGTGTTGGATATTTTGCAATTAACTTTACAATTGTTGGTGTCAAAAATATGGAAAAGACTTGAGCAAGTGTTTTAGCGGTGATGACATGTTTCAATACATTGATTGTGATTGGAGAACCATTGGAGGTGTCTAGTGGATGAGCATATTTTCTGTTCCAACATAGGAGATACTCTTTGAATCGTACTCATCATTTTTATGATTGTGTTATTAATTCTTTTAATTTTATCTATAGCATTTATCACATTAGAAAAATTACATGGATTCACACCTCTAATAAAATAAAGAGCATCCCTTTCAAGAATAACTTTGGAAATAAATTTGAAGAAAAGAAAAAATTCATTTTGCTTCTTTAGATGGTTGTAGTTTGAAAGTAGTGGGTTATGCAATACTTCTTATTGGACTGAATTTGTTTCAATGTATGTGTCCTGCTTTTCAGTGTGACTATTGTTGTTGCTTATTTGATGAAAAGGCATGGAATGAGACTATCTGAAGCTTTGGCACATGTGAAGAGTAAAAGGCCTCAGGCTGGACCTAATTCTGGTTTCATCTCACAGCTTCAAGATTTTGAGAAATCTCTTCAAGGTGCGTTATCTTTGATACTTCTATATGTATTAACTTGCAAACTGTACCTGATGTGGTTGGTTTTGGTGATCCAAAAAAAAAAAAAATTTATCATAGCCCTGATTGAAATGTTTGCCACTTATCTCATTAATTAAAACCTTTAAATTCAAACCGAAGTTTGTCTCTGGGAAATTTTTTTGTTGAACAGCTCATTTCAATTACATAACAATCTGTGTCAGAATAATATAACTGTTGTCTTTATAGGAAACTTGCAAGATATTTATTCATTCATTCCGTGCTTCATCACCAACAGCTAGGTGCCGCCTTATTTGGCTATAACCTTTTTGTAGTAACATGGATAAGAAAATAAAAAACTACCTCTTAACTACGATACAAGTTTCTTAAAAAGCATTTGTGCTATCTATCCGAACCTTCTTCTGGCTGTACAGATAAATGTTAGAATTTCCGATGCCAAAAATTTTCCTGTCACCCAGACTATGATTTGTCATAAGTGGTTTCTGTTTGAAATAGCTTCTTATTGGCTGATTCATTTTTTTGTACAAAAACTGTTTTTGTTTTTTTTTTAATGTTTGCTAGATATCTCTTCATAATGTGTCAAAGGAAGACGTGAAGAAGCATTCGTGATTAAAAGAAGTAAATAGCTTAGTCATTGCTATTGAAATGGTGAAAATACAAGACTGGCTTTTCTATCTGCTTTTGACAAGGTGATGAATTCACAAGGGCCAAGTGTCATAGAACTATTGTCATCTGAATCAGATTCAGTTTTTATTTTTATTAGAGCAGGATGCATGATTCTGAAGTTGATGTTGATGGTTAAATATTTCAAGTATTTTTAAATTGATATGATATTTAGCTGCATGAATGTGATCATTAGTAAGTGCAGGATAAGTACATGGAGAAACCTCAATGAATCATATTTATATTAATTCCATTTGCATTTTCTTGTTATTTTAAGCTAGAGATGGAGTAAATTGGTCTGGCACAGTTAGCAGATCAAGCAGTGATGATATCTGTTGCCGATTTGCAGTTCTTTCTCATTATACGTGGGAAAAAACTGTGCTGGTGTTGTGTATATAGTTTTATTGCATTGTGCACCACACAATAGATATAAAATGTTTGTACTGTGAACGACACTGTAGATGTCAAGAGGGTTATAGGGAGTTGTCTTTTCTGTTTTTTATGCCAAAAGTTGTTGGACTCGGCTTGACAGCCATTCTTAATGCCATTGGGGATGTGTTTTCTGTTTCTTATTCCAAAAGTTGCAGGGTCTGAAATAACAGTCAAACTCAAGGCTATTAGGTTTGGTTTAGTCACCAAACCCAATGATGTTGAATTTGGCATAGCCAGACTCATTTTAAATAAATAAATAAATAAATTCATTAGGATTTTTGTTTAGGATATTTTAAGGGTAGTTTAATTTTTTTATATAAAAAATAGAAAAAATTTATAAAAAAAATATTTATGATACTTTAAGGGTAGTTTAAATAATTTTTTATATAACATTATAAAAAAATATTAATTAGAATTTCTGTTTAGGATACTTTAAGGGTAATTTAAATATTATTTTATAAAAAAATAGAAAACAATTATAAAAAAGATTATTTAGAATACTTTAAGGGTAGTTTAAATGTTTTTTTATAACAAATAAAAAAATTATAAAAAAACATTAATTAGCATTTCTGTTTATTTTTGTTTATGATACTTTAATGTTAGTTTAAATATTTTTTATAAAAAAATATTTAAGATTTAAAAAAATAGAAAACATTTATAAAAAAAATTATTTTTAGGATATTTTGAGGGTAATTTAATTTTTTTATAAAAAATAAATATTTATAAAAAAATACATCAAGAGTAGTTTAAATATTTTTTAATAAAAAATTATAAAAAAATTAATTAGCATTTTGATACGATAGTTTAAATATTTATTTTTATAAGAAATAGAAACGAATAATCAAAAAACATTTTTAATATACTTCCAGGGTAGTTCAAATTTTTTATATATAAAAAATAAAAAATAATAATTAGCATTTTTGTGAAGGATACCCTTAATATATTTTTTATAAGAAATATAAAAAAAAATTATTTAGGATACTTTAGTGGTAGTTTTAAATGTTTTTTCAGACCCAAGACTATTGTGTCTGAGAAGGCCGCTATACCCACGGCTATTGGGTCTGGCTGGGTCTCCAGATCTGGAGCCATAATTGGGTCTGGCTCAGCCGCCAAACTCAATGTCATTGACTCTAGCTTACCTTCCAGACCCAAGGTTATTGGATCTGGCTTGGCCTCCAAAGCTATAATTAGGTCTGCCTCGGCAGTTAGATCCAATGTTAGAAAGACCTAACGCTATCGGGTCAAAAATTACCATCAGACCTAATGCTATCGGGTCTGGCTCGATCATCAAATTTAATGTCATCAGGTCTAGAATGGTCGTCAAATCCAATGTCATTAGGTCTAACTTGGTTGCCAAACAAGTTATTGAACTCTTGCGAAATGTGCATCAATATACTAGTTATATTTAATAATTGAAGGAGAAAGTCTTAGGAATCATGGGCTCATAATTTCCAAAGTTGTTATTTGAGGCCATCAGAAAGATTAATTTACATGCATTTCCAGATACTGCAAAGGACTGTAAGGAGTTGGTGTCTTGGTGAATGAGTGACCGAAGTTTTTAGTTATATGGATGCTGCATTCTCAACTTTGGATGTGCATGCAGTCGCAGCAAATGAGAATTGGAATTACACCAACGCATGACTATTTTTAAATTCTATTTTTATTTAATTACATCATAATTGAGATAACTATTCACAAATATTCTAAAGTTTTAAATTCTTGAGAAATAAATAATTTTTTTAAAGCATGACATAACCATTATTGGGTGGCCGTGTTGGTAAAGGAGAACAAAAGCCAAGAGGGTATGCATGCTGTATCTAGTTCAACTCCCTTTGTCCACTAATAGTAATGGTCACGAACCACGGGGTACAAGTTCTATTTTGCAAGCCTTGTTTGGGGGAGTATGGATCTAGTTCGATGTGTATAAGCTAGTTCGAGATATTATACATAAAAAAAAAAAAGAACATGGCATAATTGTATGATTTTTTAAATATCATATAATTATTTATTTAAAAATAATTTTATTTTAATATATAAAAAACTAAACAATTAAGAAAAGTGAAAAAAAAAAGTGAAGACTAAGTAGATGATGTGCATCATGGGAATTATAATTCATCTCGTAAAGCCAAACCTAATCTACAAGAAGATTCAGATGGTCCACTAATAAGAGTGAGAGCGAAACAACTGCAAAGAGCCTTGACGAGTCAAATTGAAATGATTGAAACTGCTTCGAAGTTAAAAGCTAGCAATTTGTTCGGAATTGGTTCAAAGGTTCTTATTTGCCTACAATTGAAACTTGGACATGGGAAAAGCCCTTAATGGTTAATGGTTCTTTTGATGTTGAGCTATTTGAGTTTGGATTGATAATGCAAATAAGTAAAGAAGTTGATGTTGTTTACGGTCAGAATAGTAGATGAATTTAAACTTGATTTTGAAGTCATCCATTGCATGTGAAGACAAGATTAATCTAGGTGGATTTCAAGTTCAGAATGTGATCTTTCTAGATTGTCCAACCATGATTGCATTGGACTTTTGTGCAAGAAGTTATAGTCGTTTTAAATTTGGTATGTTTATGTTTCAATTAAGGTCAGAAAAGGTGTGCTAGTTAAATTTGTTTAGTTACTTTGTCAAAGTCTAATTTTTGGGCTTGACTTCTGTCATGTTGAATTTTTCTAACTATGGAGAGATGTTCCAATTATAAATATTGTATTAGAATATGTAATAAACACTTTTGGCCAAGATTTAAAACTTAATTCAGAGAAATTAAGAATTGTTCTTCCAAATTGATTTTTGTAAAAAACCCTACTTGACTTAGCACTCTTCAATCACAAAGAGTGTGGCGTCGAAATCCTAGATTGATTTTTGTGGCGTCCAGATCGACTTATCAAAGTATCATTCTAGTATATCCTCCATCTTATTTACCTTAAAATCATTATAATCCAGCCTAAACACCAAAAGAAAGACAACCAACCATACCCATCCTTCATCTATTTTTCATCAGATTCATTGTTGTCGATTTTTGAATCATTCATGGCACATCATCTGGTGATTAGTACTTAAAAGTGTATTTTTATCAAGGTTTTATATCATCATTTTGCACTTGAAGTATCAATAACTCCTTAACTAGAGTATGTTTTTTCATAACAGATCTGATAATATAAAATAACTTTAATTTATGGTAAATGTTTATTTTAAATGCAAGCATATCTCACAATTCAAAGGATTAATTGATGTGATTAAATATTGAAAGTGAAAGGACAAAGAAACGACTAAGCTTAGAAAGGAGATGCCGATTCAATTCAAATTGGAACACTATTCAGTTATTGGGTCATATATGGAGCTGTAGATCTTGGATTTCAGCTTAATTTATATGGATGGAAAACTAAGAAATAGGCCTATAATATTCATGAATATTGTAAGACCCAAATCTGTCATTTTCAAATTCAAAGTTTGGCCACAAAAGAGAAGTCAGAATCTGTCCTGTAATCCAGCCCAAACACTGCTTAGAATTTTACCCATATCTGGAGTTCTAGAAGGCCAAATGACGTGACATTTGGTGGGTAGAAGGAAAAGCCAATTTCCAACAACTTTCATGAAGAAGATTTGCTCAAATTCTGATGGTAACAATGACATTTCATCCAGACAAGAGCTTGAGGCTATCCACCACGTCCACCAACAGCACTACTCAGTATGTTAGCCATATCTCGAGCTCTAGTGATCCAAATGCTCTGAAATTTTATGGGTGGAAAGATACGATAATTTCCAACAACTTTCATGAAGAAAACTTTATCCAATTCTGAATGGATCAATGTCATTTCATCCAGCCAAAGTGCTTGAGTGTTGTTGTCCACCAAGTCCATTAAATCAATAGTTGGCCACTACATTAATAATCAATTACCGAATGAATAGTTCTGAATTTTAACCTATAAAAGGAGGCATTTGCCATTCATTTAGCAATCTTGGTTCTAAGATCAAGATCATGTTCTTGCTCTCTCTTTATTGTTGTAATGCTTAAGTTTTATTTTCATTAATATCTTGTTTATGCTTTTAATTTCCTTTACTATACTTAGTTAACTATGTTCTTATCTTGTTTATTTATGTTTTTCTTCTTTATTATGTCTAGCTAAGTTAATTATGTCAAGGTGACAAGGTTTCACTAATGGTGTTAGAATAAGTATAATATGAACTCAACATGGACTTCAATGCTTAAATCCTAAACAATTTGCTATT
>Ga0325411_1005104_pt1 | contig 14591 bp, 26 predicted proteins | sample PopdelMetagenome_13_FD_206181 | JGI IMG/M metagenome (GOLD analysis project Ga0325411, IMG submission 206181) | Populus deltoides microbial communities from Bellville, Georgia, United States - Xylem-PdIQD-R4 | ecosystem: Host-associated > Plants > Phyllosphere > Stem > Wood/Secondary xylem... | reverse complement strand
GTCAACTTTTGAAATTCGCATTCATTCTGTTGTTACCGTTTCTTGCAGTATATTTTCAACATATCCAACATATTTGGGTGTTGTTTCATCATTTTGCATATTTCGTTTCTGTTTTATTTGAGTCTTCAGTTTCGTTTATATTTCGAATATATTCGCTTGCTACTCGCGAGACTATTATCACAGTTTTGTTTTTGCTTGTTTTCTGGTTTTTATAGCTTCTTATACATATTTGGATTGCGCTGCGAAGTTGGTTCTATTTGGTGTTGGTTTGTGTTCCGCAAGAACCACAAAAAGGTGAGACGAGAGGTGTGAGGATATTAAGAGTGTTTGAGCGAAACACGAGTGATGTGCGGATTTTGTTTTTACCACTTACCAATTTTTGCAGGTAGTATCATGTCATATCAAAACAACACACCACCCCCTCACGATGTAGAAGTAAAATTCCAAATGCAAGCCATGACGGAGATGATGGAAAGAATAAATTGTGTGATGGGGAACGTCTGTGATAGACTTTAGAAGGTGGGAAAACATGGTAACATGGCTGGAACATGTACCCAAGACGTGAGAAAGGTTGGGGCTGAACCGAAATCAAACAATGGCAGCAGGGCCGAAAGGCCAAGGTGGGTTGATTATGCAGATTTTGAGGAGGACATTGATGATATTGGTGATGGTGGTTTTAAGGATGAGACCAAAGGCCATCGGGAAGGTTTTCGGCAACCTAGAAACCGAAGGGATTTTATGTAGTATTGTGATGAGGTGTAATGGCAAAAGAAAATGAGGATTCAAGAGGAGAGGTGGTATCAAAGGGAGAGAAATAAAGAGATCAGTGTTCTAAAAAATGAATCCAAGAGTCTATCCCATATTCTAGGGGAGATGAAGCCAGAACTTGGTGATGCACCAAATGATGCGAACCTCGTGATCACGTGGTCACGCAACCCACACGCAAAGACACTAATTCCCGGAAAGCCAAGTAAATCAGGTTTGATAGGAGTGTGACACAAAGATAACTTGTACCTAGGCACCAGCATTATTAGAAACGGAAACCCCAATCCAACGAATATTGATTCGCGAACGGGAAGTATAAGGATGACACCACGAAGCCAGTTGTTCTTCGATAAGTCGTTTTCAGTTCTTTAGAGAACCAGGGAAGGGAGATTATCCCACCAACACACAACAAGTGTGGCAAACAAGAAGTTTTATTAATCTGAATTGTCTAACTTACGTGTCTGGTTATGCCTTTATTTATACTAACTCTAGACTTAAATAAACCCTAATGGACCCTCCTTATATGAATTTATATGAGGCTCACTTACAATTGACCAAAATAAGTAATAATAACCCAAAGACTAAGAAGAAAATAATCAAAATCTGAAAATTACTATCCTAAATATGCTAGAATCAGATTTTTCACCATTAAGAACTCCTAAATAGACTAGGAAATTTGATCTGAAGGTAGAATAATTTCTAAAGTCTTCTTTCCATGTTGCCAGGATGAATAAGGAATCCTTGTAAGAAAAGGATTCTGAAATATTTGTAAATTCTTACCACACTTGGAAATTATGTTGCAGCCCATTAAACATCTTTGTAGAACTAGAAAATTCCCAAAACACGCTGCCACATCCTTTTAGAAAAAGAATCTTAACCATAGAAAGTCCACAAGTCAAAAAGAAGTAAATAACAAAATCCATATAGCCTATGTTGACCAGTATTGTGGTGCTTCCTGAAATCCGATTGACCTGACATTTTAACCCAAGGTAGGAAAAATATGTCAAGAAACTCCACGTAAAATTTCAGTCCTGTCCAACGGTCGGATTGAGAATTATGACTATTTCCGTGAAACTACATAGTTACATTTTACATCAAAATCTGAATTTGACTTTATCTGGATTGTATCATCAAGTTTAGGTCAAGGAAGATGAAATTAATCAACAAAGGGAGAACATCTACCATACACGTTGTTATGTACAAAGCAAGGTGAGCAACTTAATTATAGATAGTGGAAGGTGTGTTAATGTTTATAGTACCACCCTTGTTAGTAAATTAAATTTGTGTACTGTTAAGCATGCTAAACCATATAGATTTCAATGGCTGAATGATGATAGTGGTGAAGTGAAAGTGACTAAACAAGTTCCGATTCTATTTTCTATTGGGAAGTATGTTTTTGAAGTTTTGTGCGATGTGCTACCAATGCAAGCAAGTCACATCTTGTTGAGGTTCTCATGACAATATGATAGGGAAGACAATTCATGATGGGGTTAAAAATAGGTATACCATTGTAAAAGATGGTAAAACCATCACTCTTATATCTCTTACACCCAAACAGGTGTGTGATGATCAAATAAAGCTAAAAAGTGAGCATAAAGCTATGGGGAGAGAAAATCAAGGTGAGGAACAACGGGAGTGAAGATCATCAGATTCAGTCAGAACCCAAAACACCACTACAATCCCTTCTCCGGCCCATCCAAACACAAACAAATATTCAGCCAACACTCCAAACAAATTAGACCATTCGGCCATTACTCATAAACACCCAAGACAAGAGGACTGAAGAAAGTCAGGAAGCGTGATGAGAATTGTGTTGAAAAACTAAAGAAACAATCCAATTTTTATGTTAGGGAAGGTGAGGTCATATCTGTATTTTTCACTATCAAGTCAATGATTTTATTTGTGTATAAAGAAGCTTAACTAGGGGCCAATTCAGCCAAAGGGGAAATTTTGTAATGTTGGGGGAGATGATGATTTAGATGGTGATTTGGATGCTATCAAACTAAAAATACCTTTTTTTCAGGTAAAAACGATCCCGAGACATATTTGAAGTGGGAGAAAAAGGTGGATTGAATTTTTTATTGCCATAACTATTCGGAGGTGAAAAAGGTAAAATTGGTAGGCATTGAGTTCATATATTACGCACTGATTTGGTGGGATCAAAATGTGATTAGTAAGAGAAGGTGTGCAATGAGGTTGGTAGTGTCGTGGGAGGAGATGAAAATGTTGATGAGAAGGCGATTTGTGCCTAACCACAATTATAGAGATTTGTATTTGAAATTGCAAAGTTTGAATCAGGGTTCGAGTTCCGTGAATAAGTATTTCAAGGAGATGGAGATCGAAATGATTCGAGCCAATGTGATTGACGATAGGGAAGCTACTATTACTAGATTTCTAAATGGGCTAAATAGGGATATTGCGAATGTTGTTGAATTACAACATTGTATGGATTGGAGGACATGGTCCTTATGACATGAAAGGTGGAGAGGCAAATAAAGAGAAGGGGCAATATATATTTTCAGACAATTCGGCTTCATCTCTTCCTCAACATGGAGGCCAAATTTGAAGGGAGAAGGGGTTGTCCAACCAAAGCCTTATGCATAGGCGGAACCTTCTAAGGTAAAAAAGGATGCTCATATGGATGGGAAAGGTAAATCTGAATCTCAACCTACTCGTGATAGAGATATTAAATGTTTTAAGTGTTATACGGAAGGGGCACATTGCATCTTAGTGTCCAAACCGAAGAGTTATGCTTACAAGAGAAAATGGGGAGGTTGAATCTGAAAGTAACAAATCTGAAAGTGAATTGTAGTGATAGAGATGCCACCTTTGGTGGATTGTAGTGATGAGGATATTGCATATCCTATTAAGGAAGGCCTTGGTTATAAGGCATACGCTGAACATGCAAATCAAAGAAGATGGTGTAAATTAGTAACAGGAAAACATATTTCACACTCGATGTATCCAAAACAAGGCATAAGGAGCTCAAATCCGATCTGCATTTTTCACCAGCAAACCGATGATCTTACTTGTGTTGGAGGCTTATTTTAATTCTACTATTCCTAGTATGGTTGTTTCTTTGTTGCAGGAGTTTGATGATGTATTCCTTGAAGACATCCCTAGTGGATTACCACCATTAAGGAGAATTGAACATCAGATTGACCTTGTACCCTAAGCTTCGATTCCTAACCATCCAACCTATAAAAGCAACCCTGAGGAGACGAAGGAGCTTCAAAGGCAAGTAGATGAGTTGATGATGAAGGGGTACATTCGTGAGAGTATAAGCCCTTGTGCTGTGCTAGTGTTACTTGTGCCTATAAAGGATGGAACATGGAGGATGTGTGTTAATAATCGTGCCGTCAACAATATAACAGTAAAGTATTGACATCATATTCCTAGGCTTGATGACATGCTAAATGAGCTACATGGATCATGTATTTTCTCTAAAATTAACTTCAAGAGAGGGTACCATCAGATTAGGATGAAAGAAGGTGATGAGTGGAAAACTGCATTTAAAATAAGCATGGTATGTATGAATGGTTTAGTCATGCCGTTTGGACTTATAAATGCGCCTAGTATGTTTATATGTTTAATGAATCATGTATTGCGCGAGTTTATAGGTAAGTTTGTTGTTGTGTATTTTGATGACATTTTGATTAGCAAGAACTTAAATGATCATCTTGATCATTTGTGTAATGTACTTAGTGTATTGCGTAGTGAGCAATTGTATGCTAATCTTTAGAAGTGTACCTTTTACATGAAGAAAATTGTGTTTCTTGGCCATGTCGTAACTGTGTAGGGTATCGAGATGGATGAGGAGAAAGTTAAGGCCATCCACGATTGGCCAACACCAAAATCGATAAGTGAGGTAAAGAGTTTTCATCGACTTGCTTGTTTTTATAGAAGGTTTGTGAATTATTTTAGTACTATTATTGCACCTTTAACTGAAATTGTTAAAAAGTCCATTGAATTTAAATGGAATGATGAACAGGGTAAGGCTTTTAATTTGTTGAAAGATAAACTTTGTTCGACGCTTGTTTTAGTTTTGCCAGACTTTACGAGAGCTTTTGGAGTTGAATGTGATGGTTCAGTAATAGGTATAGGAGCTGTGTTAATGCAGGATAGGAGGCTCATTACATATTTGAGCGAAAAACTTAATGGGGCAGCCTTGAATTACCCTATATATGACAAGGAGCTCTATACCTTGGTAAGAACTTTAGAGACGTGGCAGCATCACCTATGGCTTAAGGAGTTTGTTATACCTTCAGATCATGAATCATTGAAGCACTTGAAAGCGCAAGGTAAGTTAAGTAGGAGACATGCCAAATAGGTTGAAATTATTGGAACATTTTTGTATGTGATCAAGTATAAGCAAGGAATATAACACCTTGTGGTTGATGCACTTTCGCATATGTATGTTCTTTTATCTACTTTGGATGCTAGATTTCCAATAGTGTTGGTGCCTAGGTATAAGTTATCTTTGTGTCACACTCCTATCAAACCTGATTTATTTAGCTTTCTGAGAATTGAAGGCGTGTGGGTTGCTTTACCGTGTGTTCAAGAGGTTCGCATTAGTATGAGCTCGTGTGCTTTACCCGTTCTACTTGTGCCTAAGAAGGATGGAACATGAAGGATGTGTGTTAATTTTTGAGCCATCAATAATATAACGGTAAAGTATAGACATGTTAAATGAGTTACACGGATCCTATATTTTCTCTGAAATTGACTTGGAAATTAGGTAACCATCAGATTAGGATGAATGAAGGTGATGAGCGGAAAACAACATTTAAGACGAAGCATGGTTTGTATAAATGGTTAGTAATACTATTTAGACTTACAAATACACCTAGTATATTTTTTGCATTTAATAAATCATATGTTGCGTGCTTTCAATGGTAAGTTTGTGGTTGTGTGTTTTGATGACATTCTTATCTATAGCAAGAACTTAGTTGAGTATATTGATCATTTGCGTAATGTACTTAATGTGTTGTGTCGTGAGAAATTGCATGCTAATCTTAAAAAGTATGTATACCTTTTGCATGGAGAAAACTATGTTTCTTGGTTATGTTGTAACCGCACAGGGTATCGAGATGGATGAGGAGAAGGTTAAAGCCATTCAGGATTGGCCTACACTCAAATCAGTAAATGAAGTATGAAATTTTCATGGGTTAGCTACACCCTTGAATGAAATTGTTAAGAAATCAGTTGGGTTTAAATGGGAGGAGGAACAAGAATTGGCTTTTGTTCTTTTGAAAGAGAAATTATGCTCTGCACCTGTTTTGGCTTTACGAAAGCATTTGAAATAGAATGTGATGCATCTGGAATTGGAATAGGTGTTGTTTTGATGGAGGATCGGAGACCTATTGCGCATTTTAGTGAGAAGTTAAGTGGAGCGACCTTGAACTATCCCACTTACGACAAAGAACTTTATGCCCTAGTAAGAGCACTTGAGACATGGCAACATTACCTGTGGCCAAAAGAGTTCGTAATCCATTCAGATCATGAGTCCTTGAAGCATTTGAAAGGACAAGGTAAAACCTTTCCTTAATACTAGATATGCAAAATAGGAGACATGCAAAATAGGTTGAATTCATTAAAACTTTTCCTTACGTAATCAAGTATAAGCAAGGCAAAGAGAATATAGTAGCTGCTAATGCACTTTCGAGCAGGCATGTTCTTCTAAATACCATTAATACTAGATTGCTAGGCTTTGAATATGTGAAGGAATTGTATGTTAATGACTCTTACTTTGCTGTAATTTATAATGCATGTGGACATTCAAGTTTTGGTTAGTTATTTGATGGATGGTTACTTGTTCAAAGAGAATAAATTGTGTGTTTGTGAACCATGTGAGGGTGGTTTAATGGGTCACTTTGGTGGCGAAAACTTTGGATGTATTGCATGAGCATTTTTATTTGCCAAAGATGAAAAAGAATGCACCGAATCTATGAACAGTGCATTGCTTGTAGAAAGGCAAAATCTAGAGTACAACCGCATGAACTATATACACCATTGCATGTGCCTACTAATTAACTTTATAGATATCTCTAGGGACTTTGTTTTAGATTTACCTAGGTCATTGTAAGGTAGAGATTGTATTTTTGTTGTGGTTGATAGATTTTTTAAAATGGCACATTTCATTGCATTTCGTAAAACAGATCATGCATCTCATATTGCATACTTGTTCTTTAGAGAGATTGTACGTTTGCATGATATTCCTAGGAGTATAGTGTCAAATCATGATGTTAACATCTTTAGCCACTTTTGGAAGACTTTATGGGAAAAGTTGGGAACTAAACTCTTATTTTTAACAACTTATCATCCTCAAACAAATGAGCAAACTAAGGTAGTGATTAAACTTTATCCCAACTTTTGCATGTTGTGATTCAAAAGAATTTGAAAAGTTGGGAAGAATGTTTTTTGTTCTCTCATAATGAAAGGTAGAGTGTCTTGATATTGAGTTGAGGTTTAGTTTTATGTAGGTTTTTTTTTTGTTGAAGGGGGTGGGAAGCTTTGTATAGGAATAATAGTTGTTTTTTTTCTTTTTTTTTGTTTAAAAAAACTGTTGTAGAGGTGTTTTTCTTCAGTTTTTTTTTCTCCCATAGCTGCCTAGAGTTGGTATTTATAAGGGGTGAGGGACATCATGTGGAGATACATCATGGCCATTCATCCATCTCAAACCTCCTCATCCATTGATGCAAAAACCAAAAGCCAAAGAATTGTTGGAAATGTCTGCCATAAAGTTTTACAGACATTTTTTAACCAACTTTGAAGACATATTAGAGCACGAAAAGGACTGAAACAAGGTTGGCAGGATCCTCCTTCATCAGAGGATCAGGGAGAGCAAGCTTTTTAGTCATTAGGATTACACTAAAGAGGAAAAATGGCATGCAAAACCCCTCCCCAAGTAGGCTATCTCTGCTTGTTTTGAGAATAAGGCAATGAACTATTGCCTTCAAAGCAACATCGTTTCTTCTTTTTTCTTCTTAATTAACAAAACAACGATGTTCTACACATAATACATTGTTTCATTTAAATAAAATTATGTTGTTCTGGGTTTAAATTAGGTTTAAAACTCCTATTTTAATTTTAACCCTCAACCTTTTGATTTATTCAATTAGGAACTTAATTGAGTTTTGATTCTAAGAGTCAATTCAATTTCACCCACTACCAAGTTTCAAAAGCACCCCCTGATTTCAACATGTTTTTCATCTTGGTCTTGGGTATTTTTAATTTTGTCCTTAATTAACCTTCAGACTTTTAATTTTTTTAATTTTACCCTTGTTTTCAACTGAATTTGACCCCTAAATTCATGCGTCTTTTGCTAAAAGGTCCTTAGTCTTGAGTTTTTTCAATTTGGCCTTTATTTGACCCCTCTCCAAACTTTGATTTTTTGCAATTTTGCCCCAAATTTCACCCAATTCAGTTTTAAAAAATTTAATTTGGGTCCTTTAAAGTCCAATATTCTCAATTAAGCCCAAATTAAACTTACAGACTTAATTTTTCACCAATTAAGTCCAATCAAGTCCTTGCACTTAATTAAATCTTTTAATTATACCTAAATTAATTCTTAAATCTAATTAAACCTTCCATGATTAAATCAAATTATCCTATTAAAAGTCTAATCAAGTCATCATACTTAATTTTTTTGCAAATTCATCCAATAATCATTAATTATACCTTGAATCTACATTGTCTTTTGGTCTTGGGTATAATTAGGCTTTCAATTTTGTCCAAAATATTAGTTTAGTTCACCCATGTATCTGCAACCTTTTTCAACTTGCTCTTGCCAAGTTGCTATTTATTTATTTATTTGAATTTTAAAAGAAAATGATAAATGTGAGGAAAACTTGAAATAATATTAGGTTAAGTTTCAGAATTGGAGTAGATAATGCTCTTGATAAGAACTTGCATTTATAAAGGGTTTAAGAAATAGGTGAGTTATTTTGATGATAATTATAAGCCTTTGTTTTGATGATCTCTCTCTGGTTACTGGTGTGTTCCTTGAAGTCTTGCTTGTATGTTTTAAGGCAAGGTCCATTTATACAAGATCCTAGGTAATGCAATACATTAAGATCAACTTATTAGAAATTTATGAGAAGATGAAAAAAAAAGAGAAGCATTGTTATTGAATAAAGGAATATACAACTCGAAGCATTACTTTGTTAGATGTAGACTCCAGATAAGATAAGACCTTAGCTTTAACTAATAAGTTTTTTCCATTTATACCTTTAGTTGAAACATATACACCAACTAGTAAAAAAGCATTTATTTTATAATAAACCTATTTTTAATTGGCTTAAAAAACCTTTATGACCCTCTTCCTTTAGGTACGTCCAAAGGGAATAAGCCTCTCTTAGGTCAACCATACCAGACTCAAGACACTTGGACTTGGCGGTTAGCCAAGTACAAAGTAACATGATACGATTCAAGTAAAGTTGGATTCAGATTTGGATGTAAAATATCTTGTAGTCTAGTTTTACATTATTTAGCATAACTCCAAATTAAACCGTTGATCAAGCTGAAACTTTACCAGAAGATTCCTAAGGTGTGTTATATGTTGGACTAAAATTTCAGGTGAATCGAAGTTCGGGAAGGACTTGCGAAATAGGTCAGAACAGGCTGTACTAATTTTGTTATTTACTTCATTTTAACTTATAGACTTCCTATTTGGCAAGGATTATTTTTCTACGAGGATGTGGGAGCTTGTTTTGGAAATTTCCTAGTTCCGCAAGGATCTTTAAAAGTTTTGGGTCAGTTTTTGTATATGGGTTATAAATTGAAACCCACAAGGGTAGATTCATTAGGTTTAATTTTTCAGAACTATAACATTTGTAAGCCTAAATTTCAGCAACCATTGATGAATATTACTTCTGAATTTTTCAAGTTGAACGTGTCAGAGTGATTATTGCATTCTTCAGTTTTTGAACGAACTGAATCTGACTTGTCGAAGATTAACTCGCTTCGTGACGTCATTTTACTTCATTTCAATAGTGTTGATGCCTTGAGGCAGGTTTCCATTGTATAACACTCCTATTTGACCTATTTCGTCATTGATGAATAAGGAATCCTTAATAGAAAATGATTCTAGAACATTAATGAATCTTGGCCACACTTTAGAATTATATTGCAATCCATTAAAGATCCTTATAAAACTAGAAAATTTCCAAAACATATCCTCGTGGGAAAACTATCTTTGCCAAATATGATGTCTACAACTCAAAAGGAAGTAAATAACAAAATTTCTATAGCCTGTTTTGAGCTATATGGTAAGTCTTTCCTGAAGTCCGATTCAAATGAAAGTTTAGCCCAATATAGACACATATCTCAGAAATCTTTTGGTAAAGTTTTAGCCGATGTAATTTGGAGTTATGCTTAATGATGTGCATCATGGAATTATAATCCATCTTGTAAAGCTAAATCCAATATGCAAAAGGATTCAGATGGTCCAATGACAAGAGCGAGAGCGAAACAACTACAAAGGGCCTTGACGAGTCAAATTGGAATGATTGAAGCTGCATCGGAGTTAAAAATTAGCAATCAGTTTGAAATTGGTTCAAGGATGTTTATTTGCCTACAATTGGAACTTGGAGATGGGAAAAGCCCTTAATGGTTCTTTTGATGCTGAGTTACTTGAATTTGGGTTGATATGCAAATAAGTGAAGAATTGAGGTTGTTTACGTTCAGAACAATAAATGAATTTGAACCCGAATTTGAAGTCATCCATTGCATGTGAAAACAAGACTAATTTAGGTGGATTTCAAGTTCAGAACGTGTTCTTTCTAGAATGTCCAACCATGATTGCATTGGACTTTTGTGTAAGTTATAGTTGTTTTAAATTTGGTCTGTTTATGTTAGAAAGGTCAAAAAACATGTGCTAGTTAATTTGTCTAGGTTAGTTTGTCAAAGTCTATTTTTTGGGCTTGATTTCTGCCATGTTGAATTTTTCCTAATTTTGGAGGGATGTTCCAATTATAAATATAGTATCAGAATATGTTATAAAGGACTTTTGGCCAAGATTTGAAACTTAATTCACAGAATTAAGAATTGTTCTTCCAAATTGATTTTGTGAAGAACCCTACTTGACTTATCGCTCTTCATTCACAAAGAGTGTGGCGTTGAAATCCTAGATTGATCTTTGTGGCGTCCAGATCGACTTATCAAAGTATCATTCTAGTCTATCCTCCATCTTATTTACCTTGAAATCACTATAATCCAGCCTAAACACCAAAAGAAAGACAACCAACCAGACCCATCCTTCATCCATTTTCGTCAGATTCATTATTGCCGATTTTTCGAATCATTAACGGCACATCATCTGGATCTACCCTTATGGGTTGAATTAATCTACTTACAAAAACTTTAAGATTTAAGATTTCAGCCTTTACCTCCTCCATCATAGGATGATTCAAACATTGCATCTTCCTTGTTGACTTTGATTTCTCTTCTAAAAGAATATGATGCATACAAGTGAAAGGGCTAATTCCTTTAAAATCAGTCGGGGTACATCCAATTGCAATTTTATGGTCACGAATCACACACACAATTCTCTCCCCTTGCATATCTATCAAGTTGTTTGCAATGATCACAAGTAACATCTCATTCTTGCCCAAAAAGATTTACTTCAAGTGATTGGGCAAATGTTTCAATTCATGCTCAGGTGTCTACAAACAGAAGGTAAAAAAGCCTTTTAGTGGGAGATAGGCAAATCATGAAAAACTTCTTTATACCTGTGTGGTATAACTTATAAACTATGATCAAATCAACCAAATCATCATTAAGAATTAGCTCTCCTTTTGTACAAGTCGAACCCAAACTTTGGCTTCACCACTTTTAATTTGTCATCACCATTCAAATCAAACACTTGCTGCACAAAAGAATTTATAATATGTAAGCATATAATAGAATATACATCACGAGGAAATAATATGGATCTAAATTTTTTGAATTAAACTATTTCACGATCAACTTCCATAGTTAATTTTCATGTATGCACATCAATCTTAGTTCTAGTTGTCCTAAATGATACGATACAAGAAAGGGTTGAACATGAAAATTTATATTCTAGTGTAATTGTGTCTACTGTCCAGTTTTACGACAATAATTATAATTCTTAATCCGATTGTTAATGTTCCAAAATTCTAGCTTTAAAAAGATCATTAATGAGTTGTGACTTAATCTCCAAGTGTGGCAAGAATTCATTAATGTTCTAAAATTCTTTTTTTTTTGAAGGATTCCTTATTCACCCCTAGTTACACAAGGAAAGAAGGGGTTTTCTAATCCTACAATGAAGGTTAAAGGAAACCAACAAGGTTTTTCATATTTTGAGAGGATTCTTTAAAGTTACAATTAATTATCATAGACAAACAAGGAAACTAAAGGGGAGGCAACTTCAGCAATCAATTTCCTAGACTTTTCGATATCTAAAGGTGGCAAAAAAAAAATCCTAGTGTTTCTAGGATGGAAATTTCGTTTATAAAATTATTTAAACTAGAAAAATTATCTATCTAAGGTTATTTTGTTTAATTAGGTGTATCTACTTTAGTTTGTGTCAGATTTGTTATTTTTTATTATTTTCCTCATGTTTGGGCTTAGTTAACATCCTATGGGTTTATATAAGGTTTTGAAAGCTGAAATTTTCACTAGCCGTGGATTCATGAAATAAACTTGTGTTTTGCATGAAGCAATATGTGTTCTTTGTTGGGATAAAGAATGAATTGACTTATCAAGTTATTACTAACCTTGTGGCGTCTTCCTTATACTTCTTGTTCATGAATTGAAGAAATATTCTTATTCCTTGTTCGATTTCAGATCAGCCCCAACATGCCTCACATCTTGAGTACTTGTACTAGCTTCATTGCCACATTTCTCCACCTTCTTGAGTCTATCACACGTTTCACATCACAAAATTCACCCTCTACATCATCTTCATCAAGGCTTGAATTTGTTAGTGATATAAAAAACAATTCCTCACGTCGCTTCTGTTTCACTCAAAATTAGCCTTTTCACTCCAATAAACTCACTATGCCTTTTAAGTCACAACTTGCTTTCTTTTAGTTTTTTCAAAACTGAAAATCCAACCAATCAAAGTCCTTTTGTAATGCATTCAAATTATGAATATAGACTCCATAATAAATATACTAAAACAAAACTACGATTATGATTTTGCAAGTAGCAATGCAAATTTGAACGAATTGTGGACAAAATGAAGACATGAAATAAAACAAGTGTAATCATGGCAGTGACCCATTAGAGGTGCCAATTGGGCCAATTATAAGATCAGGGGTAAAAAAGCTTAAAGAAACATTGAATGGGCTTGTACATAATATATAGAGCAAGATGGACCTAGATGAGCTTGGGAGATCCAAGGAGCATGAAGGACAGCCTCTAATTCATCTAATTCAGGTCCAAGAAGAGCCCAATTCGTGTGGAACAAAGGGCTAATGGTCTGGCCCCATAACAACCTTGTTAGGCTTGTTTTTTCTAAAGCTAGAAGGATAAAAAGTCAGTAATTTATTTTCTTAATTAAGTAAGGAAGTCGGCCAGCTCTTGTTCCTAAAGAGGGGAGCATTATTTAGTGTTTTTCCTTAACCTAGGAAGGAAAGTAATTAAATGAGGTTTTATTTTCTCAAGTTATATACAGTAAAACAATACTAGACTTTATGTTATTTTTATTTCTTTAAGTTTTGGGTTATATTTGGGGTCAATTATAAGTGGGCCTCATATAAGTCCATCTAAGAGGGGTTCATTATGGTTTATTTAATTTTAGAGTTAGTATAAATAAGGGTATAACCAAACATGTAAGGTTAAGCAATTTTCAGAGCAATAAACTTTTTTGCCGTACTTGTTGTGTATTGGTGGGATAATCTCCCTTCCTTGATTCTCTACAGAACTGAAAAATGACTTATCGAAGAAGAACTGACTTCGTGGCATCATCCTTATACTTCTCGTTCGCGAATCAATATTCATTAGGTGGGGGTTTCCGTTTCCAATAGTGTCGGTGCCTAGGTACAAGTTATCTTTGTGTCACACTTCTATCAAACCTGATTTACTTGGTTTTCTGGGAATTGGTATCTTTGCGTATGGGTTGCATGACCGCATGTTCACGAGGTATGCATCAGGAAGGTTGGGGTTGAACCGAAAGCAAACAGTGGTAGTAGGGCAAAGTGGGCTAATTATGAGGATTTTATGGAGGGTGTTGATGATATTGGTGGTGGTGGTTTTGAGGATGAGACCATAGGCCATTGGGAAGGTTTTCAGCAACATAGAAACTGAAGGGATTTTAGGAATAGAATTAGGGGCCACTTCGGCTAAAAGGGACATGATGATTTAGATGGTGATTTGGATGCAATCAAACTGAAAATACCTTCCTTTCAAGGTAAAAACAATCTCGAGGCGTATTTGGAGTGGGAGAAAAAAGTGGATTGGATTTTTTATTGCCATAACTATTCGGAGGCGAAGAAGGTAAAATTTGTGCCTAACAGACTTGCATTCTTAGGGCACTTAAACAGGTGATAGAGAGAGAAGAGAGAAAGAGAGTGTGTGGTGCTGTCGGAGCTACATCTACTCCGTCCACCGTTGGATTGTTCTCATTTCTGACTATGTTGTTCCTTCCAACCTTCTCTCAACATTGACCGAACGGATCTGTTATCCAATCAACGAGGTAAGAGATATTGATCTCGCAATATTTCTACTATTCTGCATTTTCAGTTCTGGAACTATGGAGAAGTGGTGAAGTTGCAGCATAGTGAATGGATTTTCTTCCTGATTTCTCTTATGGCTGTCATAGACATGAAGGCCTTTGCCATATGTGAAGATTAAATCAC
>Ga0325411_1005103_pt1 | contig 14591 bp, 12 predicted proteins | sample PopdelMetagenome_13_FD_206181 | JGI IMG/M metagenome (GOLD analysis project Ga0325411, IMG submission 206181) | Populus deltoides microbial communities from Bellville, Georgia, United States - Xylem-PdIQD-R4 | ecosystem: Host-associated > Plants > Phyllosphere > Stem > Wood/Secondary xylem... | reverse complement strand
CATTAGTGAGTCCTCTTACTTTTTTATTTTATAATGATAATTTGAAGGGTAAGATAAAAAAAAAAAAAAAAAAAAGGAAAAAAAGAAGAAGAAATGGTTCAAAATAAATAAGTACTGGGAATCTTATCAGTGGACGGGCCAAATCCCAGCATCGATAAGAGAGGAACCCTACAGGTTACCCTAGGCCCAAGTGGCAGGTAGAGGCGATATTAGGGCTTAGACATTCTTCCAGCCTCGAATATATATATATAAAACCCTATCATTCTTGAAAGAAGCCGCTAATCATACGTAGCTTCAATTTACGGCTCCGTCCTCTTCCTCTCTTGATTTATTATAGTGTTTCGTTGTTTTTTTTTTTTGGTGACAGTGGTAAAGTAGTTGGTATTATTTGTTGGTTTTTAAGATCTCTGCCTCTTCTTTCGGCTGCAAGAACTTGGATATATTTTGGATCAATTTCTTGACGGCTTTGTTCTGGAGGCATATATTAACTTTTTGATCCAAAGTTTTTGGGGTTTCTCAGATTATTATCATTCGCTATGTTTTTTCTGGCTCCCCTTTCTTTGGAAAATCTTGTTTAGCATTTTTAGTTTGTTTGGTTACAGAAAGTAACTGCGTGTTTTGCCCCTCAACCACAGAACAACCACAGATAACAAAATGATACGAATATTGTAGCTTCTCATCCAGGCTACAAACTGCGTTTCATCCTTCTCATTGACGGTTACAAACTAGAAATCGTGACAAAAATAACCCAAACAGTTGTTTTTTCACATACCTGCAAAAACCATGGCTATGCAACCACCACTCGCAACCCATTCTCTAAACCCATCAAGCTAGACTCTTCGGTTACGACCCTTTTCTCGTCAACAAGGAAGCCGCAACCAAAGTTTCTTTAGCTTCTTTTACTAAAAAATCAAGAGATTCAAACTGTCATTGTTGAGTCTAGTTGTGAGCTTTATGAGGTCTGAAAAAAATTTTTCTTTAGCTTCTTGTACTAAGAAATTCAAGAGGTTCAAACTGTCATTGTTGAGTCTAGCTGTGAGCTTTTATGAGGTCTGAAAAAAGTTTATTTAGCTTCCTGTACTCAGAAATTCAAGACATTCAAACTGTCATTGTTGAGTGTAGTTGTGAGCTTTATGAGGTCTGAAAAAAGTTTCTCTAGCTTCTTGCACTTAGAAATTCAAGAGATTCAATCTGTTGAGTCTAGTTGTGAGCTTTATGAGGTCTCATACTCTCATTTTGAAGCCTACGCGCACCTAGACTCCTCTTATTTATGCTAAGTATGTTTTCCAATACTCTTAGGTACAATGTCTAACCTCTTTTTAAATTATATCCTTCATTTTTTTTATTATGAATAAAACAATTAAAATGATATTTAATTGTCAAATAAAATTATATGTTTTATAATAATATTGAAAATTATTTTTTGATTAATTATATATTAACCTGATATTCAAATTTTATATATAAAAAATATGCTTGTAAATATTCATCAAGAATAAAATATTTATTTTTTTATTTTTATTGTAATTTTTTTCAAATTAATTATTATTTTAATTTATTCTTTAATGAAGTACCGATATATGGAGTCATTTTTTGTTTTGTGTTTTTAGCTTATCTAATCACGATAAGCTTATGTTAAAAAAAGTAAGGATTTTTATTTGTCAAAACAAAATACAAATAAATGAATAAGGAAATGGAATTTTGATTGAAGAGCTATATTTTTTATTAAAAAATATGTTGCCAATAACAAATTTTTTTTTTTTTTACAAAAAATACATCAATGAGAGAAATAAAAAAAAAACTAATTTGAATTATTATCTGTTCACAAATATTTATTTTAATTCCAACAAGACTAAATAAAAATTAATTTTAAAAATGGTAGGTCAAAAAAACTACAGTACAACTTGGGATTTTTGCTCCCTCTATCTCGATTCTTATTTCCAATTTTCAAAAACATCTCAATATATCTTTTTTTTTTAATTTACTCTAATTCATTTGCGGTAATTTTGTTTTAGTCCTCTAAATCATTGTCACTTTCTATCCCGTTTTCTTGCACTGCATTGAAGATCATATATTTAACAAGAACATTAGCATCATGAAAGAGTTTCATGACTTAATTTGTCCATGAATGAAAGTCCAAGTCCCTCTGGTTTTGCTATGTATAAAACTTATTCTGTGGTTGCTGAGCTTTTGCTGCTTAATTTCCTAGAGGCGAACCAGAAAATTAATTAGGACTGGAGGGACAAGCAAACAAGTACATGAGAGAGCAGTTCTTGGACTGCTCATGCTACTTTTGTCCATGGCATTCACTTGGCTTGTAAGATTATTTGAGGGTGCGAAACATGTAAAATTGGAGGATATAATTGATTTTTTTAAAAAAAATCAGGACTACAATGCATGTTTTTACAAAATTTGAGGGTGCCACGCCCCGGCCCCTCCCTTCAAGGTAGTTTCCCCCCTGTGCTTTACCCCTTGCCACGGTTGCGCTCTAATGGATGTCGTTTCAATCTCATAATGGTGGTTTTTGGACTACAATTTAGACCGGATATAGCAACCATGATGTTAGTAAATGAGGGTGGACAGATCAGTTAGTGAGGAAGGCATGAGATTAAAATTGTTCCTTTTCCTTTACAAGATAAACTAAACTAAAAAAAAAATTAACAAAATTTCCTAAGGCATTATGACCCGTTGGATCTATTCTAGGTGATCTAATGGAGGAAATTCATTCGTATGCAAAAGTGATTTTCCTGGCCATGCCCTCCTAGTAACGGAAATGATTCACACTTCATCTTTTACTTCTAGTTTAAATTATATCGGTGGCGTGAGCCACTTCGTGGACAGGTTTAATTTTTCTTGACGTGAAAAAAAATTACTCATAATAATGTTTTTAATGAAGAAGATAAACATAATACTTTGATTTAAAAAGATTGGGTATTCTAAAAATCTCTGTTTTTTTTTTTGACGTCAGGTCATTACCTTGATTGTATCTAAAAAAGATTGAGTAGTTTAATAATCTAATTTTAAAAATAAGCAGGAATAGAGACAATTTGTAAGGAAAAAAATAATTAATTATAAAAAATAAATGCTGATATCATATATAAAAAGAGAAGAAAGAAAAGTTCGCTGAAAATTTATTATTGCTCCATTATGAATATCGTCTATCACCAGAAGAGCTTGTCTAGAAGATTCAAACTTCATTGTAAAAGATTGCATGATGACATCGAAAAAAACTACACAAATTGTGAGAACAATGACCCAAAAAGCACACCAAACAAAACATCACAGAGTGAGCATCTCATATCTATATTTAATCAATTAACTCAATTTAATTTAAAAATAAAATTTTATTTGAAAAAATAAATTTAACAAAAAAGATTCGAGATAACCCAATAAAAAAAAGATAACACAAAGGAGGTAGGAAGTAGATAAAAAAAATAGATCACAATCTCCAATTAAATAAATGTTGAATGATGGGATTGAAAAAAACAATTCTCAAAAAATAATAAAGAAAAAAACCAAGTAAACCCAAGCGAATTTTAAAAAATTAATTTTTCAAAGAAAAAAACAACAATCAAAAGAATACTAATAAAATCTTATAGGAAAAATAATAAAAGAGGATGAAATTATAAAAACAAATCAATTATAAAAACAATCTTAAATTAGATAAATAGTAATGAAAAAAATGGAGACTAAATTTTAGAAATAAGAAAATTAAATGAAGATGAAATTGAAAAAAATATTTAATTTTATAAATTATTTAAAATAAAAATAGTAATAAGAAGAATAAGAATAAAATAAATAAAACAAAAAAACATGGCACAAAAATAAAAGAGAATAGAAAAATGAATAGCATATAAATAAACGAAAAAAATGTTTCATAACTATGTTTTTAACGAGTAGAATCAGTTGCATGCATCTTCTAAATATGAGGGAGCGGCTGGTGCGTGGTTTAATCACAATAAATAAATTATTCCTCCACCAACACCATTTGAAATCCATTTCTTGAACATGAAGACCATAGAATCTTCAATTTGACCAACCTAGTCTCATATTGAACAAGCAGTATTCAAAATCTAGGCACGCAATCCCACCATGGAGAAATCACATTGCAGGGATCCATGGCAGTAGCCCAACAAGTAATAATATTACTGAAATGGAGAGCTGGCCAGCAATGCACCAGCTAATGAAATAGTTTCAATCCACACAAACCTGCCCATCCATCGTGGAAAATGAGGGACTTGTGGTCCACATGAATGAATGCCATTGTTGGTAAATATCTATCAGTTTAGACCTGATTCTGTAGCTTCTACCAGTCCTCACTCCAAATGTCATAATTGTGGTTCACTTACCAAACTGTCAACCATGCCCGCAGCCTTTGCTACCATTATCTTTATTACCTTTGCTTATTTAATTAATTAATTAAGACATGTGATCCAAATGACATGATCCTTCATTATCTTTATTACCTCTGCTTATTTATTTTGTCTGATGTTCCTTTATGGTGCTAGGGCCCCTCAAATTTTAAAAACTGATGGCCATGCCTGCACTGCAATTAACCCTCTTCTGCTCTCTCCACGGACCACAGCACCACCACTTGCAAATAACTTTTCTCTTGCATCTCCTGTCTGTCTCACCTGCACTTCAAAACTAAGGATCCGGAAAAGAAAAGAAATCAATAAAACATCCTGATAATAACTCTTAGTTTATGAGCTTACTAACATAGGCATCCTTTTCTTCTTTCTTTCTCGATTAGTTCTTGCCAGTGTTGCAAATCAGAGGATGTCAAGGTGTTTCAGTTTCACAGGGACCAAAAACTGGTGCTTCAGGTCCACTTTTACAAGATCGGGGCTCCAATCCGAAATCACGGACCTCAAAGATGGTACTGTAATGCATTGCTGGGTGCCAAAGACCCGAAAAGACTCCAAACCCGATCTCCTCCTAATCCACGGCCTTGGAGCCAACGCATTATGGCAATGGGGTGACGTCATCCAACACTTTGTTCCTTATTTCAACGTCTACGTGCCGGACCTTGTGTTTTTCGGGGATTCATACACAACCCGGCCCGAGAGAACCGAGTCTTTCCAGGCCCAATGTCTGATGCGTGTCATGGAGGCCCACTCGGTGCAGAAGTTTAGTCTAGTTGGGCTTAGTTATGGTGGGTTTGTCGGGTATAGTATGGCAGCCCAGTTTGCGGAGGCCGTGGAGAGAGTGGTGATATGTTGCTCAGGGATTTGTATGGAAGAGAAGGACTTGATTGAAGGGGTTTTTGCGGTATCTGATTTGGAGGAGGCTGGAAGGATTCTGGTGCCACAGAGTCCTGACAAGCTTAGAGAGTTGGTGGGTTACACGTTTTTCAGGCCACCTCCTGTGCGGTTGATACCATCTTGTTTCTTGGCTGATTTCATTGATGTGAGTGCTGTAATTCCTTCTTCGCTACGTTTAAGTTTATCCAACAGTTATGATTTAACACATTTAAGAGCTAAGAACTTTTGGTGCTTTGGTAGTTTTGTGGTCTGAAATTAATATAATCTTGTTTAGAAGAGGGGTGTGTGACTATCGACCAGACTATATTTGCATTAAGTTAGTTTTGGTGGAGGTTCACCGACGCATTTTAATGTTCAGATGGTATGGTTAATAATACACTGTAGACGGTTGGGAGTAAAACTTAAAATTTGGTCATTTGGTCAGGCAATGTGTGGAGAATACGTGGAAGAAAAAAGAGATTTGATTCGAGCTGTTCCGAAAGACCGAAAGCTCTCAGACATTCCCAAGCTTACACAGGTTTGGTCATCCTTTTCTATATGTGCTTAGTTTAGATTGAATTAACTACTCGATGATGATAGCGAAGGCCGTTGATTTGCTATGCAGCCAACTTTGATAATCTGGGGAGAGCATGATCGGGTTTTTCCTTTGGAATTAGGACACAGATTGAAGAGGTTGGTCTCTTAGCATCGACTGAATTGAATGAACATCCATTTTGCTTGTGAGTTTTTTTCTAAATAATGCGGTGCTGTGACAGGCATTTGGGGGATAATGCTCATCTGACGATAGTCAAGAACACAGGGCATGCCTTCAATGTAGAGAGGCCGAAGGAGTTCATCAAGCTCTTGAAGTCGTTCCTGGTCGATTTGCAGCCTCCTCCAGGCAGCCCAGCTTCCATTCAGTCAAAATTACAGAACACTTGACTGGAGATTCAAAACATCAATGCGATTTGAGGGCTAACAGCACCATTAAATGGTGGAATGGCGGTACACACAAAATTTTTGGAGCTCTTTTAACATTCTTCATCGCTTGTGTACTGCAATGGTTTTCATGCTATCAACCACCCACTTTTACGAGCTTAAATATCTTTAGTCTTGATTTCTACTACTTAATTTCCCCATCATGCACTTTCAGAATTTCTCTTCATTTGCCACTTTCCCTTCACAATGTCCATCCACGTGCTCGAAGGATCATTTCATGCATTAAAGGAAAACATGTTCCTTAAACAGAACCATCATTCACAGAACATGGCGATCCCCTATATCAATCAGTCTTATTCAGGAGTGGAATAAATTGCAGACGACAGGAAACAGGAAATAAACTGGTTATGACGATCTAAAGTAGAATTGACGAGTTCTCTGAATCTTACACTGAGCAAGCAGGAAAAAAATAATGGGCAAGAGATCTACAAATCAGGACAGAAATATGCCAGGTGCTCTAAACAGAATGTGTAAATTTGTTAAAAGCTGTGAATTTAAAAGCAAACCACAATCATTCCAGTTGCAAGTGTTCTAAGAGAAAAGAAGGCATAACAGTCTTAAAACATCTGTTCAGCAAATAGATACAAGCCAACGGTCCACCATTCCCTGTACTACCACTGAAAGAGTCATTCTGGCATTTTAAAAGATTTGATCTCCACGATCCTGACTAATTCTGCAAAATTAATTCTGATGAGCATAAATGGAGAAAATAAGAAACATAAATAAGGCCCCAGGTATACACTTTACATGCTATGAGTATATTTCATAGGTATGCAGGTGTGCCTGGATGCAGGCATGCATGTTTAGATTCTGAACAACACAAACACAAACACACACACACACACATTATAAAAGCTCAGTTTTGCTTTACCTCTGCCCTGGGTTCAACAGCTGTAGTGTGCTCACCTGCCAAATTAAATAGCATTTTCATCAGTTCAATGTCCATATACAATGGAAGTCTTGACTCGACACTCCAGTCAAACTCATATTTATTCCATTAACAAGTTATCACTTCGAATATCACCTCCTTCCTCAGACAGATCTGAGGTCCATAAAGTGAGATTGTCCCTGAGTAGTTGCATGATAAGGGTACTGTCCTTGTAAGATTCCTCATTGAGACTATCAAGTTCTGCGATAGCATCGTCAAATGCTTGTTTAGCCAGGTGGCAGGCCCTGCATGATACAGATGTAGTTTAAAAATGTGATACATTATTCAGAGCTGACAGCAAAATAGCTAACAGTACTCCTCAAGTTCAACAAACTGGACGTGTGTGCATGCGGTATTTGCAAACAATTTGTCATGTTTCAGTATGTTAGGCAAGAAAGAGATGCATGTTAACCTTTCAGGGGAGTTCAAAATCTCATAGTAGAAAACGGAAAAGTTGAGTGCCAGGCCAAGTCTAATTGGATGGGTAGGAGGCAGATCTGAGATAGCAGTAGAGGTTGCTGCCTGCAGCACAAAGAAGAACATGAGTGGTGCTCTGATTAAATGATCTGTCAGCTTCTTAAGTAAAATGGTTTAAAGTGACAGAAGAAAGAAGATGAGAAACTCTGGCACAAAAGAAGGTTCACAAATACCTCATAAGCCTTAAGGGACTGATCTCCAGCTTCTTTACGTTCATCAGCACTTCTAAATTCAGCTAAATAACGATAATAGTCTCCCTTCCTGCCTTGAAAAAAAGAATTCAAGAAAAGATCCACATAAGAAATAGATTCAAATAGAGGTAAAGTAAGATTACAAAACCTGTGGAATGAATAAGATGAATTCAGCACGTATAAAGTCATGAACAAAAGGACAGGATAAGAAAAACCAACCAAGGTAATTAGCCTAAAATCTCCTTCATTCATTAATTATATACTACCAAAATGAGTACATTTACAGAATTCTTGTTGTTTTCCTATCCTTACTGTACATCTAAGAATTTGGTTGCCTTAATCCATAAAAAAAAATAGCCAACCTAATCTGTATAGCTTTTCGTCCATTGTTAGGGAGTTTACAGGGCTTCGAAAACCATATTTTGTTATCCATCTTGGGATTATTTGCTCTACATTTTGAAATAGTTTAAGGGGTACTGCAATAAATCTTACATCTTATAGTAAAAGACAGTTGATTCCCCAGTTGAGGAGGATGGGATGAGATGCTGATCAATGACTGATAATATATCATTGCAGATCTTTGCAAGTTCATCTTCAACCCTCTGCCTGTACTGCTTTATCCTCTTCACATTCTGTTCATTCCCCTTGGCCTCCTCCTTCTGTTCAATGGAAGATAGTATTCTCCATGATGCTCTTCTTGCGCCAATGACATTCTTGTAACCCACAGACACCAGATTCCTCTCCTCCACTGTCAACTCCACATCCAACCTTGCAACTTTGTTCATTGCTTCTACCATCTCTGCAACAAGTAGTCTTTCATTTTATGTTTTCTTATTTAACATAATTTATCTAAATTTTATTTTATTTTATTTTTCTCAAAAAAAGGAAAGTAAAGATAGCAATTCAACCGATTACATTAGGCCAAGTGGAACACAAAAAAACTAATAGAATCGAAATTAGAAACCTTCTACATAAATCATACATCTTCAATGATAAGTAGCCTCACTTGTCGCTTTAAGAAGCGTGCATACTCTTTCATCATCGGGTGCTTAAGAAAAATTTGCTTTATTCAAATCCACAAAAAAAAATATATATATATATATATATATATAAAGATCGTTATCTGCCTCTCCTTTTAACCCATCCACATACCAAAAGGAGAGACAACGCTACCAAATCGAAATGCTAATTTTTTTTGGACAGATTTAGCTCTATTAGAAGTCCAGAAATTCCTCGATGATAATTCTGATTTCTAAACAAATATGATAATGTACTAATGGGCTATTGACAGTCAATACAGCTACTAGATCAACGTAATAAAACACAAATCCACCCTTTTAATAATCCACTGAATCAGCAGGAAATACATATAAAAAAGGGAGCAGACTGTAAGATCGATGAAATAGAACACGTAGTCGTACCATCGTATCTCTCAGCTTGCTCTGCAAGTCTCGCCGAGTAAACCTGCTGCTCTCTCTCCTTCTCCATTCTTGATTTGCTTTCTGCTCTCTCTCTCGCTCCTCTAATGTGTGATTTTTGTCGCTATTGCGGTTTTGGGTATGGATAACTGTTATGAGATATTTTGGAGCTTCGCAAATGGGCCGCTGCGCTGCAGTGTATGCGGTTTATGAGATATTTTGTTGATATCTTAGCCGTGTGTGTTAGGGTTTCGGGGAAATCTGGCCGTTGGATGGGAATTTTGGTGCGCGCATGGGGGCAGTGATGTGGACTAGAAAGCCTGCTGAGTACTGAAGGCTGTCTGATGGGTTAGATAGATAGATGATCAAGAAGGTCCCCCTTGCTTCTAGATTTTTGTCTGATTTTTTTTTCTTTATTGTTTTTCTTCTTGTTGTTTTCTTTTTGCTTTCGATCGTAGTATAATTTTTCTCAAATTTAATTTATTTTTGGAGGCCAGCTCCTATGTCTTGTGGTGAGTGGGTTGCTTGATGGAAGGATGGTCAACGAATGTTTTCGAACTGGATAGTCAATAAATTTATTTTTTTTTTTTGCTTTTGTGTTTTATCAAATATTATATTTTCTTTATTCCAAGTAAAGTTAAATAACCTTCTAATATTAAAAACTGAAACACAGTTACATGAAGTATAGGAGCTTTAAAATTATTTTTACAAAATACAGTCAAGGTGTCGATCATAATCCCATCCTCCATCGAGACTTGGTCCCGCGTCTCCTATTTTTATTGTTATTTTGGATTTAAATTTTCATTTAAGTGAGAAAAAGGGTCATTATTTAAATAATAACAACAACAACAATAATAAAAAGATATTATTAAAACAATTAAAATAATTAATGATGGTTTAACTGTTTAAATAAACAATAAATCAAATTAAAATATTATTTTAAGCATTTGTTAACAAATTTATCAGTAACTCAACTGGTTGAAGCATTCATATCGATGCTTGAGGTCGTAGATTTGATTCCTACTGGTTTCAAAATTTTATTTCAGCGAAAATGTGAAGACTGACGTCATAAAAAAGAAAAGCAAGTGGCCCAGATTTTTTATTTTTTTATTTTATTTTTTAATATAAAATTTTTAATTAATTTTTTTTCAATTAATGTTAAATTAATTTTTATCATATAATAAAAAAAATTAATTAGATTAAATGAAATTTATGACCAGGATTGTGGATTTAGTAAATTAACATGACATATTGTTTTTGTTTTTTTTTTAGAAATATTGAGATAATAAAGTTAAATAAAGTTACATAAGAACAACTCAAATATAATTTAATTAATTATGAATTTATATAAGTTTTTAAGTATGAAAGAAACAAGTTTGATTACAAGAGTTTTTTAGTATTTAGATTTTTTTCTTCTACATTCCTTTTTTTTTTTGGCTCAACTTGCAGTAATAGAACGAGTTATATCTAAGATTTTATTTCAAAAAAGTTTTAACTGACAAATGAAAGTTGATGTACACATTTTCATGAAATTTTAAAATATTCTAGAAATAGCTAAAAATAATTACTTTATTGAAGAGAGATAAATCATAATGAGAGATAGTTAAAAATATATATATTTAAAGATTAGTAGAAAATATTCTTATCAAAGCTGATGTTGTTTGATTTTTTATTTCTGTATATGTTTTTCTACTTGAAATAAATCGTTAGAATCATTGTTGATAAAGTAATTACTAGATAATTGTCGCATGTTATGTTGGGGTTGGAATATTTTTTTAATGTAAAAAAAAAATGTTCTATAGTATTTTTAATAGAAAAAAATTAAATTATATAAAAATTAATTTGATATGACCTAGTCATCTTAACGGATCTAAAAATAATTTGGATAATCGATAAAAATATACTTTAACTCAAAATAAATATTTAAGATTTAAAAATAATTTGGATAATCGATAAAAATATACTTTGACTCAAAATAAATATTTAAGATGAGATTTTCTTAATAAACATTAAGATGATAACATATTGGATCAATTCATATCAACTCGAGTTCATCGATCAATCTGCATACCAAGTTATGAGATCATTATAATTATGAAACTTCATTTATAATAAATTTGATGTTAAATGATGAAACTAAAAAAAATTAATTAAAAAAACAATTTCAGTCAATCTGGATTAACATGCCAAAACAAAATTATTAACACTTTTCAATTAACATAATATTAAAAAATAAAAAAAAAACACAAAATAAACTCACGAAGCCAAAGGGAATTTAACATAAAATTAAAAACATAAAAAAATTTAGTTACAAATACCCTCTTATTAAATATTTATAAGAAAATATAAATTTCTAACAAAAGAGTATTTGTAACTAAACTTTGTTTTTAGTTTTCGTTCGTTTGGGTTTTTTAATTTAAATTTCCTTGATTTATATTTTTATTTTTCAAACGAACATCCTATTTTATGAGTTAATGCATAAATTTTCAACAAGTGTCGCGTAATTTAACAGAATTATTAGAAATATAGAATCCACAAAAAAAACATTATACATTAAAAAAAGTTTCACTACATTCTCCAAAAAAGTTATAAATTTGCGAGGGCAATCTCGTCGTAGTGTCAAAATTTTCAAAATATCGTATGAAACGCAGATTGACAGGCTTGCTTATTTGGAAAAGAAAAGGCGACAAGACATCTGAGTCTCATGTACAATCTATTCACAAATTGAGTTCCAATTATTTCGACATTAACGCTAAATAAATTGTATTCTAAATTATAAACAAATGGAAGACGTATTACTACATCGTCAACATGCATCGTCGTCACAAATGCTGACACTACCATCAGGAATGCCGAGATGATCTTGAACCAAAGCCAGCTCGACATAAACAGAATGTCCGAACAAATTTTCTGTTGGAACATCCCTAATCAGCCCCTCCCACCTTTTTTGACAAGTGGAATATCCATTCCTCCGCCAGAGAAAAACTCAACGACATTCACTCACAGGTGCACCCCTACTGGTGCTTGCATCCCCTATTGAAACAGTAGCAAGGGACTTGGAAGCCCAAGCCCTAGCATTCATTGCCCCTTCCTGCAAATTACTCTTCTTGCATGGCTCCTTCAGGGAATTAAATAGCTGTATTGCTCGATTAAGATTCAGATAAGCCCGAGGATGCTCTAACAAGCTCCCCAGTCTCATGTTCTGCACGTGTCTCCTCCAAGTAAATTGTGCAAATGCAAGCATGGTTGGGAAAGTCAAGTAAAACAACCTCAGAAGCACAAATGTTGTTGCCAGGGCCAAACATGTCTCCTCCCTTAACAAATTCTCCGGAGATCTTGCCCATGAGAACGGGCAGCTTTCTTGCTCAGGTGTGTCATATTTTTCATGGTGTGATGCTCGTCCAATTTTGTCCACTGATCCTTCGTCCAGGAATGCAGTCTTGATACCTAAACCAAGCAATAAGCTCATAAAATCCCGCAGTAGAAAGACAACTCGATATAATACAGGCATAAAAGAAGAAAGTTCTTTAAGAAAGAAAAGCATGTGTTGCCATTTTCTATGGTTTACATACTAATAGTCATTCGAAATACTCAATCAACAATTAGGAGAAGGGAATTCCATACTTTGAATAATCTAGTATAAAGTCCCTTACACTTCTGTACATAAACAGATGAAGAGAGGAAACCAAAATCATAAAAAACTAGAAGTGGAAGCTTTCAGTTGAAAATACATGAAGGAAAGGAAGGAAAGGAAGCCCTTACCGGTAACATCACTGTAGAAAGCGACAAGAGAGCCAAGAGTACGTGAGCCATGATAGCGCACACGCATCGTAGAATTCAATAGGAAAAGAGTAGGAAATCCATGAACTCCATACTTGGATAGTATGCTGCAGAAAAATCAATAATGTTAATTACTCCAAGGCTACAAGATGCCACAACAGCAGGTAAGAATCTACAAAGATGGCATTTTATATTTTTAGTATACAAACCTTGGCCTGATGGATGATTCTTCAATGGCAAAATGGGGAATCACAGGGTACAAAGAGGAAAGGATGGAGAAGCTTGGTCTAAAAGTACCAGAGAAGGGGCACCATGATGCATAAAAAAGCAGAGCTACATATTCATGACTATTCTTCTGAACTAAACTAAGTGCCTTTTGTAACGAAATCTCGTCTCCCTTCACAACAACAAACATAAATGTCGTTAAGAACTACACAACCATTTTCATTCACAAGAAAGCAAATTTCCAAATCTGTTCAACCAGGTGTATCACTTTCATATTTTAGCAGACATGCCTTTTGCTTTCCACAGACAGATAATGCATTTCCGCAGATAAAACTAATTTTCCCTAAGATTATCTTAAAAGAGGCAATAAATTGCCAAATCCTGAACCTTTTTTAAAAAAGAAAAAGAAAAAAGAAAGCCTAATGAGCTACCCGGATATGCTAACATGGATAAAAACCCAAACACAAGAATCACGAAATTGACAACAGTATAGAATTTTTTATCTGAAATAATTTTTCTCCAGTGTCATCTTGCAGCTCTGATTAAACAGCTTAACAAAAAGGGGTCAATCCCAATCGAATAATTTTTACAATTCCAATTCATTTAATTGCATTCACAGTATCAAGTTTCAATAAAGCTCACTCTTTTCTTTTTCTTGAAAAGAAAAAAAGCACAGGAATGTCAGAATAGAGTTTTCAATTCCAAGAAAGATATTTTTTTTTCTTTTGAAGGCAAGGAAGAAATAAAAGTGTCGGCGTACCTCGGTGACACCAGCGAAACAGGGAGATTCATTAGCACCAGAAACGACGCAGTTTTGATCTCGAAACCCAAAGATCCAATCTGTGACAGACTCTATTGGACAAATCGAAACAGTATGAGAGTCGGCGGCGGTTGCGCACACAAGACTCCCATAAATCATCATCGATAACAAGATCCGAGGTCGCCAAACCCTAGTCTGCGTCATCGAAAACCGCAAAAGAAAGAAAAACATATAACCCGCTAAAATCAGTGATGTTTGCCTGTTAGAGAACAAGACAAGATCAAAGGAGAGGAGGGAAATAGAAGATAGCGCATTTTAGCGTTGGAGGGTCGGTCGGTAGATGATCGAGAAAGGGACAACAAAATAATGCATATTTTTGGTGAGTGATTGCAGTGTTAATAGAAAATTTGATGGATCGTAGGAGTATCTAGAGTTGCGTTTCTGATAATGATGAACATTAGGAAATTAAAGGGGGGAGGGAGGTATCAAATTTCAATGGATAAAAGTTGGGGGGTTGTTTTTTTTTTTTTTTTAATTATTATTATTATTTATAAGATAATTAAAGGGTTG